>Ga0207120_1001_pt1 | contig 125249 bp, 124 predicted proteins | sample Alteio_BWMinHeat_40_FD_153509 | JGI IMG/M metagenome (GOLD analysis project Ga0207120, IMG submission 153509) | Enriched cells from forest soil in Barre Woods Harvard Forest LTER site, Petersham, Massachusetts, United States -... | ecosystem: Environmental > Terrestrial > Soil > Temperate forest...
CGCGTCCCGGCTTTGCCGGGATTCCGGGTCCGCCGCGCCAGCGGTTCGCACTGAGGCATCGCCTCAGTGTCGCCTCACGATACGAGGTCAGCCCGCACTGCACGTGCGCACAGGAGGAATCAATGAAAATCGCTTTGTCATTTCTTTTGGCGGCAGCACTCGTCTGCGCCGCCGCGCCTTCGGCTTCTGCCGAACCGCGTCAGGTCATACAGGGGACGCAGGTTCATCTCACACTCTTAAGCGGCATCAGCAGCGCCGTAGCAAAGGATGGTGACCCGTTCATTGCCGTTGTCGCCGAACCCGTCTACCTAGGCAGCCAGTTGTTGCTGCCCGCTGGTGCGCGTGTGAACGGCATCATCGGCACCGTCGAGAAAGCCCGCCGCTTCTCCATCTTTCGCGGCCAGGCCTACATGAACCTCACGTTCCGCTCCATCGAAGTCGATAGCCGCTTCATCCCCGTGCAGATGAGCATCATCACCATCGAGCAGCCGCGCGGGCAGGCCGGCGGCAAGCGCCGCAAGGACGTGAAAATTGAAGAAGGCCAGGTCGTTCAGGAAAAGCATGACATCAAGGGCGACATCGTCGGCGGGACCATCGGTACCGGCGGCGGCGCCCTCGTCGGCGCGGTCTTCAGCCACGTCGCGCGCGGCTTCGGTTTGGGCCTTGCCGGCAGCGCCGTTTACATCGTCGCGCGCAAAGGCAAGGACCTCGAACTCCCCGCGCAAACCGGAATGTTGATTCGCATGGACAACACCATCACCGTGCCGGTAACGAGCGCAAGCGCCGCCTCGCTCACCACGGGCAGCCGCTGACGTTCGCCAAAAACACGAATGCGCCGCGCGAGGACTATTTCACCAATCTCCTCGCGCGGCGCATTCTTTAGCGAGGCCCTTTGCCTAACCCGCTGCTTTCCAAGTCATATTTATTTATTTTATTCTTTGCCAACTCCGTGTCCGAAGTCTACCCCGACCGGGTCGGGATGAACTCTGTGTCAAATTCGTTTCTTCTCATTTCTTCGGGAAGTTCGGATCCGCCTTCACTTCATTAATCTGCTTCGTATGCCGTTCGCTGTGAGCTGCGATGAGCAGAATAAACTCATACCCGTCCAGCTTTCCCAAGGGGCTGTCCGCGACGTGATCGCGCAGGCCCGTCGTGGTCTTCAGAAAATTCGCCGTCGTCGCGCGGCTCTCCACGAAATGCTTGATCGACGCGTCCGGTGACCCGAAGCGATTTGTCGGTACCAGCGGCTCCGGCGCCTGTGCTTTCGTCGTGCGATCGGGAACCATCGCCAGCACTCCTTCGTCGGTTTTCTTCACGTCGCGTCCAGCTTCCCCGGCCGGCGCCATCATGACCTTGTCCTTCACCAAGTCTCGGATAAAGTCCTCGGCTGCGGCGATGTGCTCCATCGTCTGTGCCACCGACCAGCGGTCCGGCGCCGGTTTGAAGTTCCACTGCGCTTCCGACAGCCCCTTCGTCGCCTCCAGGACATTTTTTTTTGTCGTTTCCAGATACTGCAGCGCTCGATCCTTCTCCGCCTGGGTCACCTCTTGTGCCGGTGCAGCCGTGGCTCCCGCCATCAAAAGCAACGCGATCAACACCCCTGCCATGGACTTGGTTCTCATTTTTTTCTCTCCTTGTCATGCGCGACCGCGAAGCGGTCGGCTTTCTAATCTTTGATTGGCGAAACGGGGATTCGCAGGATACCACATCATCTGTCCTTAGCTGTCTTTTATGTGGCGCGGCAGGCCCAATCAAGGCGCCAAATTGGTCCTGGGCGGATCGGCGCGGTCGCTCCGGCCCGCAAAGAGGGTGGAACAGGGTGCATTAGCGGGAAGTTTTCTGGGGAAGTAAAGCCCGAGTGTAAATAACAACGACGCCACCACAACGTCTGCGAGCTGCATTGCAACAGTTGCGCCGGGTTATCCGGCACTCAAGGCGGTTCACTCCGAAAGAGGGCGTTCGCCATCAAGCACCGGCCGCCCGCAGAGAGAAATGTCCTCCCACGCCAACAGCTCCGCACATCTCAAGCCGCGGCGCCCCCTGATTTTTCGTTCCGGGTCCCCATTCCGTCGCGCTTCATGTAGCGGTACAGACTGGTGCGCCCGATTCCCAGGAATTGCGCGGCCCTCAGCCGGTTGCCCTGGCACATCCCCAGCACACGCTGAATGTGCACCTTGCGCACCTCGTCGAGCGACAGCGGTTTCCAGTCGTCGCCTTCCAACGATCGCTCCTCCCGGTGCTGCAGCTGTTCCGGCAAATCCGCCAGATCGATGAAATCTCCCGTCGCCGTTATGCACGCGCTGGAAATGACGTTCTCCAGCTCGCGCACATTTCCCGGCCACGCGTGCCGCTGCAAAACGGTTTGCGCCCGCCGCGTCAGCCCGAATATGTTTTTTCCATAAGCGGCGTTGTATTTTTTCAGGAAAAATTGCACCAGCAGCGGAATATCTTCCAGCCGCTCCGTCAGCGAAGGAATGCGGATCTGGATCGAACTCAACCGGTAAAAAAGATCCTCGCGAAAGTGTCCCGCCAGCACCTCCGCACGCAAATCGCGGTTCGTGGCGGCGATCAGCCGCACGTTGATATGCTGCACCTCGGGTGAGCCGACGCGCTGGATCTCGCGGTTCTGGATCACCCGCAGAAGTTTTGCCTGCATCGGCAGGGATGTTTCTCCCACTTCATCCAGGAACACCGTTCCCCCGTTGGCATACTCGAACAGCCCCGGCCGCGTGTCCGTAGCTCCCGTAAACGCCCCACGCATGTGTCCAAAAAGCTGGCTCTCCAGCAGTGAATCCACCATCGCCGAACAGTTGCAGACCGCCAGCTTCTGCTGGCTCACCGGGCTGATCTGATGGATGGCTCTGGCGACCAGCTCTTTTCCCGTTCCCGTCGGCCCCACCAGCAAAACATTGGTGTAGTGGCGCGCGACCTTCCGCGCAAAATCAAATACTTCCAGCATCGCCGGGCCTTTCCCCATGATTCCGTGAAATTCCAGGTCCTTCAGCAGTTGCTCCTCAAGGGCTCTCACCCGCCTTCTCTGGTCGTAGAGCGCCGCGACTTCGTCCAGCGATTTCTTGAAACGCGCGCGGTCGATGGGCTTCGGTAAAAAATCCGATGCTCCCCGGCGGATTGCTTCCAGCGCCGAATCCAGCGTGTAATCTCCCGTCATCAGAATGACGTGCGCCCCGGGATCGCTGCGTAACGCGCGATCCAGAAACTCGTATCCGTCCATCCCCGGCATATGCACGTCGACCAGCACCATTCGGCAATGGCCGCTCTTCACCAGCTTTAGCGCCTCCTCCGGATCGGACGTAGGGATGGCCTCATATCCCATATCCGCGATTACTGCCGACAACATTTCCAGCTGCGCCGGATCGTCATCCAGGATGCACGGTGTAAGCGAAGATTTCGGAGCGACGATTTCAACCGTCTTTGTCGAAGCCAATCCCACAATGCCAACTCTCCTGGCAACCCGTGTGCCACTTCCGCACCCTCTCCACCCCGCTCGTTCTTGGAATCTCCCAAGTTCCGCTTCCATTTCGCAACTCGATTGAAAATACTGCGTTTATTGCTCTTCGGGCCGGCGACATTATTTCCAAATGGAGGCAACGCCTAATACGAATTGATCTTCGAATCACGGCTCCTCGCACCACATCGGTCCAGAAATGGTTCCGCTATTCCCACTCCGGTACAGCGCCAACGGAATTCAGCGGAAAGAAGACGCTCTCTAGCGAACTCCCACGCCTCTTTCGAGCCATGGCGTCCCGTTGTTGCCCCGATCTTTCGAATTATTTTGCTTTATCTTTCGAACCGCCGTTCGGTGGGAGCTGGTTGAACCGGAATCGTTCTTTCCCCTTGCGTGCGGCCCAATGTGCGCCACGGGAGCGGAACGATCCTGGGAGGTGGGTCACAGCCGTCGCAAGGAGAAAGTACTTGAAAGTAAGGCGTTTAGCGCATAGCAAGGTTGCGAAGTTGTACGCCTGCGGGACAGCCCAGAGCAGCGTGTTCCACAAATGCCGCTGCAAACTTACCTCCGGAAAATTGTCCGGAAAAGGGGGAACAGCAGCTGCTCCGGCAGCAATGCATCCATGACGACGCGCTCAATCGGTCCAAAAATGTACCCAAACGCGAAAACCGCCACCACCAGCCCAACCATCACGTAACTGTTGCCCCGCAGCCAGTCGAGGTATCGTTGCGCGCGGCTTTCGCCCATGAACAGCATAATGCCGGTGCTGCCGTCCAGCGGCGGAACCGGCAGCAGGTTAAACGTCCCAAGCAGCAGATTGAGGAAGAAGAAAACGCCAAGGACGCTCGTGGGGAAGTCCGCGCGGCCGCTGCTTTCGTCGACCCGAAGCCAGTGGTAACTCCACCCGAGGCGCAGTATCAGCGCAGCGATCAGCATCAACATGTAGTTCGTAGCCGGACCGGCGAGCGCCATCCACGCGGCCCGGCGGGGATGCCGCCGCTCCCACAGCGGATCGTATGGCGCGCTGGCCCAGCCGAAAAGGGAGCCAGTCGCGACCAGCGACAGGATCGGAAAAACCACCATCCCCCAGGGTTCCCGCTGGATGTGCGGGACCGGATTGAGCGATACCTGTCCCCCCGCGAACGCCGTGTCGTCCCCGCCGACTTTGGCGGCCAGCGCGTGCGCGGCTTCGTGGCAAGTGGTGGAGAAAAGAAACGCGACGTACCAAATAAAACCCAGCGCCAGCAGTTCGGGCGAGAGATCAGGCATGCAGTGAGTAGCGTAGAGGTTGCGGCCCTGCTTTGCAAGAGAGCGTCGCGATCGGCCTTAGTGCCTGAGGTTTCCTCCGCCGCGCCCTGTAGCTCATGGGCTTTATCCCTTTGGAGTACATTTCGCGCAGCGCCATCATGGACAAGAGGATGACCAGCGAGACTACAAATCCCAAGCGCAAATGCATCGAAGTTCCCTCAACTTCGGACACTCTGTCATTGAATTTTAGCCACTTCGTCCTGACTCGGAGCTTTAGCCACTTCGTCGCGACTCGGAACTTTAGCCAATTCGTCTTCACTCATCCTGGAAGAAAGCTCGCTCAATTGCTTGCTTACGTCCACTGTCTTTCCGGCGAGCGTAAACAAGGAATACGCTTTGACCAGGTCACGCGGAACGCCCGTACCTGTCGTATACAGCCCTGCAAGGTCGAATTGCGCGTACGCATTTCCCTGTTCCGCGGCCCAAGTCCACAATTTGACCGCCTCCTGTATATCCCGCTCGATTCCCTCACCGCGAAGTAACATCGCTCCCAATCGCGTTGCGCAACGGGTCTCACCCTGCTCGATAGCCCGGCGATACCATCCGGCGGCTTCTTTGTAATCAGCCTTGACGCCTTGCCCGAGTTCGTAGATTTCACCGAGAGCTGCTTGCGCCTGCATCGATCCATGTTCGCCCGCAAGCCGGTACTGCCGGAGAGCTTCTTCAGTATCTTTCGTCACGCCTTTGCCATTCTCATACATGACTCCAAGTCCGTACTGCGCATCGGAACTACCTGCCTCCGCCGCCTTTCTAAACCACTTCACGGCTTCCACCGCATCCGCGGGAACACCCATCCCTCGAGCGTAGAAGATCCCAAGACTTGCTTGTCCTTCTGGACTGTTCTTCTTCACGGCTTTCCGGGTCAGCTTTAGCGCTTTGTCTAAATCTTGAGGCACGTCTTGGCCGATGGCATAAATGTACCCAAGAGCTGCCAGCGCCGTAGGATATTCCGCATCCGCTGCACGACCGATCCAATGCAGGGCATCCTCCGTGCTCTTCGTCACTCCCTCACCGCGGAGATAAAGCAGCCCGAGATTCAATTGAGCTAAGGAATTCCCATAGGTGGCGGCGCGCATGTACCACTTGGACGCTTCCACGAGGTCCTTAACTCCTTTCGGGCCGGTCTGGTACAGGTATCCGAGGTTGTTTTGTGCGTTGGGATCACCGCCGTTCGCCGCCATGCGATACCACCGGACCGCTTCAAGAATGTCCTGATCGACTCCTTTGCCAAACTGGTAAGCCACGCCGAGCTGGAATTGCGCTGCGGTGCTTCCCGAATTTGCGTCCTTGGTCAATCTTTTTAGATCGATTCGAGATGCTTTCGCGATCGAGGCGGGGTTCAAGGATTGCGCCCGTGTATTATCCGCGTGCACGAACGTGAGGAGCAATGCAATCAATAAAAGTTCCCTGCGCATAACGTCTGTCCTTTTGGGGATCGCCTAGACAATCCGTCCCCACTGTTATTCCCACTTCACGCCAGGAACTCGCCCCAGATCTCCGTTGCTCACCGAAAATTTGCATCGTTCTTGGCTTCCGGCATGGGGAGAATGCAAGCGTGTTGCCAGGAAGAAAACAGATTCACGGCCCGGATCTTGAACCTGCAAGTGATTGAATCAACGAGGAATGTAAATCGGTCGCAATGCTCGATGCGCCGGGAGCCATGAAATCAGCCTGTCGTAGCCCCCGCAGCCGTCGGACGGTCCGACAACTGTTGGAGTGGGTGTCAGTGTCAAAGACACTCGGCCGAGCCTGGCGGCTGGTGGGGTGCCCTGAACGCTCTACTGCGGTTCGCCTGGCCTGCTTTTTGCCGTTTTGGTTCTTGCATAGGTGGGTCCCCCATATGTGGAAGATCCCCTCCCTGCTTCACCGAGTCCCATCCTTGCTCGGCAGAACCGAAAGGTGAATACTACTGCGCAAACGCTTGATCCTGCGGGAAATGCCGGTTGAGATCTAGGGCGTCGCGTATGAGTATGTGTAGGGCTGGCGCCTGTAGCCTGCGATCCCGGAGTGACTCGCGTGGTCGGAAGCAGCCGGGCTCATGGCCGGCCTCCAGCGGCGGTAGGAGGAGGAAGCGATGATCGGGAGCCGGATAGTTTTTGTTTTCTTGCTTGTTTTTGGTCCCGTGGCGCTCGGATCACTATCGGCGCAGCAAGGGAACGCATCTCGAGCCGGTTGGATCAGTGATGAGGGTTGTGGAGCCAAACACACCAAACCCGGCGGCGCGGATTGCGTGCAGAAATGCTGGCGTGGAGGTGCTTCGGTGGGACACCCGGAATGGAAACCCCAGCGAGCCGTCTTTGTGGCGGATAAGGATCGGGCAATCTGGATTGTCGAAAACCCTGAAACCGTTACGAATTTCCCTGCCGCGCATGTACTAGTGGCCGGCAATTTCGATTCTGCAAAGAAGTCCGTTTACGTCGAGAAAATCACTCCCGCCGCCCAGTAGCGTGGTTCAACATACGGGGCGCAGGGTGCGCCTAGATAAGAGGGAAGGGCGGGTGGCCTTGACGTAAACCGCGCGTCGAACTCTGTTCCCCCGTAGCGCCGGCATGCATACGCTCAATTCCATGTCCGCAAAATCCGGAGCTAAGCAGTCATTGTCCGCGTTCAGGTTTGAATTGAGGATGTGACCCTTATCGAACAGATTTCAAATCTCTAATCTGGCAGGATTGTGACCATAAGCACGAATCCACCGAGAAGACGAAATCCGTGCTGCGCGTGGCAATGGGATTTCTGATTAGCGCGCGCTCAAAGCTAAAAGGAGTTGAAGACATGCTTGGAATAATCGCCGCGGTTCTAATTGTTCTTTGGTTGCTAGGGTTCTTGGCCTTTCACGTTTCCACGGGCTTCATTCACGTCCTGCTGATAATCGGCATAGTGATGCTCCTCCTGCACTTCTTCCGAGGTAGAGCCACAGCCTAAACGACAGGTCCATGCGAAGGCGCATTCACTGTTTGTAGCTAACGCGTAGCCATTCGCAGGAGTTCCCCTGCAATTCGGTAAGATTCACGGGGTTGCCCTGGCTGTTGTCGCGGCTATCCTGTTCGCCGTCCAAACGATGCTATGCGATGTCGGTTGAAGGTTCTCGGGTGCGATTCGCGGATCAAATCGTGCCAAGGAAACATCCAACTCTCACAAATGATCGCAGCCCGCTGAAAAAAAATGGGCCGTCCGATTAAGCCCGGACGGCCCAGTCCTGTACTTAGAATCGGTCTTTCGTGCCCGTTGTGCCGGACCCTTCTTCCCAGTAAGGGCGATAACCATAGTGTCTATAAATGTTGGTTCCCCAGGTCGCATCAGCCATATTCGGCCAGTTGTTTTTGTCGAAACCAGGAGCATTCTCCAGCAGTTTCTTCTCAACGTTCAGGACGGCGTGCTTTTCCGACAAGTTGAAGCGCAAGGCGTTCCACGGAATGGCAAAATACTTGTCACCCATCCCAAGAAATCCTCCAATGGATAAGACCGCGTAAGCGATCCGCCCGGCTCCAGCGTCGAGTACGAGGTCCTCGATTCTTCCGAGGTCCTCATTTTGTGCGTTGACGACTTTACTGCCTATCACCGTCTTCTTCGCGGGAACGATATCTGCGTATCTCGCTGCTTTCGGCTCTGCCATGTTGTTCTCCTTTTCAAGAAAAGTTCACAGCGGGCCAGGTGCGTTGCAGCGTACCCGCTGGGGTCTGGCGTGGCTGTTCTTTTTTGTACAGTTTTGACTCGCATACCCTCAGCACCGTGTCGGTGACCGGCTCCAGAAGATTGTTGCTATTCACGCAACAATTTTGGGGCTAGTCTGGCCTCAAACGGCTTTGAACAGTATGTTGAGTTGGGAGCCGCCCTCGGACGATGCACAACATCCGTAGCGCTGTCTTGCCGCTTTGTGTTGCTCACAAGACGGTTATGATCGAAGATCCCGGCCTGCCGGATGGGCCTATCACATACTCTTGCCGCGAATCCGGTTGCGACCTCAATTGGGAACCCAAGCTCGGATATTTCAGAACAACAACCGTAACTCGGACTTTTCAATTTGGAATAGAGGGGAGACGCTGCCCCGCACACGACGGTTTCTTCATGTATCTTGCAAACTGGCATCCGGAGCAGAGAAAACGCCATTGGGAATGCTGCATCGATGAGTGTCTACTTGTCCAAAACGACTTTGAAAAAACTCTGCCGCGCTAAAATCCAAAGAGCCCGTCTCCGGAGAGCCGTACCCGCACAACTGAGGTGTTCAACCACTCCAATTTAATGTCAACACCCGATTGATTTTCAGGCTGGTCAGTCCTAACGTATGGTGTGGCTGTTCTGAGGTCATCCGGCCCCTTTGGGAGGTTTCGGGGGAGAGTCATGGCTGCGCTCATTCCAAGCCGTCGATCCGAAAGGCGTATCGCGCAGATATTGGCCGCAGAGATTTCGCTTTCAGAAGAATCTGTGCCTGAGGAAATGACGGTTACCGAGAACGTGAGTCTTCAGGGTGCACGCGTCACTACGGCGCGGCCCTGGCGACCTGGGACCCGCCTGCTGGTTGCTTTTCTACGGGATGGCGTTCGGTCTGAAGGAAGGGTCACTTACTGCCAGCGCAAGGGGAGCGGCTTCGCCATTGGGGTAGAGCTATCCGGACAGTTGCAAGCCGCATAGCGAACCTAACCTGGGCTTGGGAGGACGGACGTGCGCGCCGACAAGCACTTCTTGGCGGGCCAAAGTATCCCTTCGAGGAGGCACTACCCGCGAGTCTCGACGCCCAATGGAGTGTGGATCTACTGGAATTGCAAAGGACGTGAGGATACTTCCCAAGTCCGGGATCTGAGTATGGGAGGTATGTTTGTCGAAACAGAAGTGGCGCGTGACGTGGACACGACGATCCGACTTGACTTTCTTGTTCAGGAAGGACAAATCAGGGCCGAAGCTGTTGTCCGGCACGTAAAGCCCGGTCGTGGACTGGGATTGAAATTCACCGCGCTGACTGAGGAAGACGGCCCCCGTCTGACAGCATTGATGACAAGACTTCGCGGTTTGTCGCAGTCCCGCGCCAACTCGAAATGAAAGCCCCGGCCATTTCCCTGGTCACTGTGCGTTGAAATAGCGAGGAAGCAAGGTGCCCCTCGATAAGAGCGAAGGCCATACCTTGCCCTCTTCCCCGATTGTGTAGAGGCGGGACGTCGTCCGGCCTAAGTGTTCTCCACTTTCCAATTTCTAGTTTCTATTTTCCAGTTTCTAGTTTCCTTCTTCCCCCTCGCCTACTCCAACTCAGTTTTTCAGCGGCCTGCTAGCCGAAAAGCCCGACCCGTGCGAAAAAGGTTCGCCACAAACGAACCAGCAAATATTAACTTGACGAGAGCTTATCGGCGGACTACCTTTTCTACGCCCGCTCCCCAGGAAGTCGCTATGCGGTTTATATTCCCTACGCATACTTTCCCCCCGACCGCTTTCAGACAGCACGTTAAGCGTTTTGAATTATGAGAGCGAGGAATGCCAGTGTGAGACCTGCCGTGATTACGGTTCTGGTTTCTCTAATCGTTTTCGGTGCGTGCCTGGGAGTGTACGCTCCACCGCAGCTGAAACCCAATAACCAAACCAGATAAGGAGCAACAGATCAAATGAAATAGATGGAGGAAGTATGAAATTTCAATCAAGAATCGTTGCATCAGTCGGACTAATGCTCGTCTCCGCAGCGGCTGTTTCATTCGCTCAAGACGCTAAAACCGACGACGACCACAGTCCCGTACGACCCGTCGCTAACCCCTGCCCCCGTTTCAATGCCGGCAGCGTAGTCCACAACCCTCCGGCGCTTTTTAGTTCCGACGGAGTCCTGAAGGTGAGGTTCTCTTACCAACACAGGTTTGACGATGACGGCACGGAACTCCTGTGCTTCATGACTCCGGATGGTTTGGAGAATCCGACCTTGCACGTGAAACCAGGCGATCACCTCATCATCACAGTCACGAACAATACTCCGTCCGCGGCGGCATTCATGCCGCCGCTGAAATCGCCGAAGTGTGGGAACCCGCAACCGACGAAATCCTCGATCAACATTCACTACCACGGAACCAACACTTCGCCGGCCTGTCACCAGGACAATGTAATCAAAACGGTTATAAACACCGGAGAGACTTTTCAGTACAACGTTGCCTTTCCGCCGGACGAACCTTCCGGACTCTACTGGTACCACCCTCACATCCACATGCTCGCTGAACGCGAGACGCAAGGTGGCGCTACCGGAGCCATCATTGTAGAGGGGATCGAGGGTCAGCAACCGGCGGTAAGCGGCCTGAGGAAACGTGTTTTCATGGTTCGCGATCAACTGGTGCCGGGTAACCCTGCTCCCATCGGCAACATTCCATCCTTTGACCTGACACTCAACTACATTCCTATCAGTTCGCCGACTGACCCTGACTCCAACGCCTTTGTTCCGGCCGTTGTGCGGATGCAACTCGGAACAAGGGAGTTCTGGCGGGTTTCCAACTCCGCCGCTGACGTCATCCTCGACCTTCAGTATGTGTTCGACGGAGTGCCGCAGACCATGCAACTGGTTGCCGTTGACGGCGTGCCGCTCAACTCGCAAGATGCTACCGAACCAGGCAGTCTGATTGATGTAACTCACTTCACGCTTCCAACGGCTTCCCGCGTGGAGTTCATCGTATCCGCTCCGCCATCATCGGTGCAGCTTGCTCAGCTGATTACGATGAGGATCAACGGCGGCCCGTCGAGTATATATAACAACCCGCGGCGGCCTCTCGTGACTGTCCAGCTGACCGGTGGCGATGATCATGACGCTGATCATAATCAGGACAATGGCGGTGACAATAAGATCGGAACGTTTAACGCGATGAGCACAACTCAGAAGCGCTTTGCCGGACTTGGCTCCGCACCCGTGGCGATAAAGCGCACGGCGTTCTTCAACGAGAACACAAACGAGAACCCACCTCAATTCTTCATGGACGTGCAAGGCAAGCCTGAGCACGTGTTCGATCCCAATGCTCCGCCCGACATCGTGGCCACTCAGGGAACGGTGGAAGAGTGGACCGTCGAAAACCGTACGCCCGAAATTCACACATTTCACATCCATCAGATTCACTTTCTGGTGGAATCGCAGAACAACTTCGAACTCAACGGCTCCGAGCAGGCACGCGCCGTCAACGGCCAGTACCTGGATACGATCCAAGTTGCATTCTGGGACCAGAACCCTAACCATCCATTCCCCAGCGTCACGCTCCGCATGGATTTCCGCGGGAACGACATTGGCGATTTCGTCTTTCATTGCCACATTCTCGGCCACGAGGACTTGGGCATGATGAACATCATTCGGGTGATTCGACCGGCTTCCGACGCTGCAACCACTCCCAAGAAGGTAATTGCTTCGGTGAAGACACATAGTTCAGCCAGAGCGAGAGGTGCAGCGAAGTCAACCCATGCTCCTGCTTCAACCGCACCAGGCATGAAGATGAAAATGAAGTGAAGTGACCGGACCAAGGATGAAGGACGACGGGAGATTTTGTTACTGATGGAGATTTATCGTCCAGAAGAATCTTGTTCGGATTTGTGACTGGAGGAGTGTATGAAAAGGTTTGCAGGAATCTTTCCGAGACTTGTTGTGATGATGATGGTATTTGGAGTGGCGGCGTTTGCTGAGGGCGTCTTTGCGCAGGGAAAAGGCGGGCAGCAGCAACAGCCTCGGCCGCAGGGAGGTCAACAGCAGCAACAGCCGCGCGGCGGGGGCGAGCAAGGAGTTGGCCAAGGGCACATACCGCAGCGCGGACCGCAGCCGGTGCGGACTCCGCCGCCGCAGCAACCGCGCGATAATCGAGGTCAACAAGGCCCTGGCCAACAGGGTCGCGGCGATCAGAATCGGGGCGGACAGCCTCCGCAGCCGCAACCGGGGGAGCAACGGCGGAATTACCAGGATCAGCAGGGGCATCCGGATGCGCCGCACGTTCACGCGCAGGATGACCGCTGGATAGGGCACGACACGGGACGCAATGATCCGCACTACCATCTCGATCATCCGTGGGAGTATGGCCGGTTCGAGGGGCCCATTGGCCCTTCGCACATCTGGCGGCTGCGCGGCGGCGGGCGCGACCGGTTCGACATCGGCGGGTACTTCTTCCAAGTGTCGCCGTACGATTACGACCACGTGAACGACTGGCAATGGGATACCGACGACCTCGTGCTCTATCCGGATCCGGATCATGATGGGTGGTATCTGGTGTATAACCCGCGGTTGGGGACGTACGTTCACGTTTTGTATTTGGGGAGCTAGGGCCAGAGACCTGAGCGAGTGGGAAGACGACCGTTCGCGGCCAAATCCCACGCCTCGGTGCTACGCGTGGGGTACCTGCGGGTTCAGGCTCTATGCACCAGAAATGCGCCTCTTACGTATTTCCCCGTGCCAATCCAATTGCAGATTCCGGCTCGGCCGGAAGGGATTTCCATCCTGAACGACCATCGAGAGTGAAGTATCTCTCTTCAAATCCGAAGAAGGATTTCAACCGTGCTTGCCCTGAGCCCCGAAGGGCGGAGCACCTCGACGAGAGAACCGCTTCCTCTGCGTACGGCGTCTACCCCGACCCTGTCGGGTGTCTCTGCGTTTAGTTTTCCTTCGACTTTCGACTTAAAACTTACAACTGACAACCGCGAACGCCGCGGCGCAGCCACAAAGATCTCGCCGGCAAACGTTACGGGGTTATTTGCTTTGGAAAGGCCTTGGGGCCGGTTCGCGAGAATTGGAAGCGGATGAGCCATTCGCTGGGGACGCTGTGACCGCCCATATCGGGTGAAGAGAATTGCCAGCGGCGGGCGGTTTTGAGAGCAAGGTCGGCGAAATACTTGCTGGGGCCGGCGGAATCGAGCAAAGCTTCAGAAACATTGCCCGTGGGGTCGACGTGAACGCGGACGCTGACGCGCACGACGCCCTGAATGGTGGCGCGAGCCTTCTCGGAGACCTCGGGCAAAATCTCTTCGAGGACTTCACCGCTCTCGGGAGATGACGCGGAGGCGCTCGGCGCGTTTGCGGATGGGAACGTATCGGTGCGCACAGAAGCGGTACTTGGCACTGCCTCCGCCGAGCTCTGCGGCTCTGCCGCACGCTTTTTCTCGGCGGTTTTCAGCGAGTCTCGTGTCGCGGACGGCTCTGAAGCCGCCCGAGTTTCACGACGCGCAGGCTGCTCGCTTGGTTTTGGATGCTCCGCAGGCGGGGCAGAGGCCGTTGCAGCGGACGACGAAGCGTCGGAACGATGGCCGAGGATTTTCGGTAGGGCAAAGATGCCGACGATAACCAGAAGCACAGCGGCAACAGGAACGACATAGTTCGGGAGAACAAGAGTTTGCCTCAGCAGGTTCGCGGCTTGCGAACGCGGGGGTTGCGCTTGCGCTTTTGCCGAAGGTGCGTCGAACTTTGGGACCTGCAGCTTTGCCGCAGGGACAGCCGGAACGGATGAGAGCGGGACAGCCAAAGGAGAAACGGTTTGCGCGGCGGCAGCAGCAGCGGCGACCGGATTGAGGCGCGCGGCGATTTCAGGAATGGTCCAGCGGCGCCGGGGTTCGCGGCGGAGTGCGTGACGCGCGATATCCAGGAAAGGCTCGGGAAGAGTATCGGACACGATCGGGTCGGCTTGCTCTCCGGGCTGCAAGATAGCGGTGTGCTGCGTAAGTGTTTCGACCAGGGTCATGCCGAGAGACCAGACGTCGGCAGCTGTGGAGAGCGGAAAAGCCGCGGTTTCCGGAGCGTCGTGGGGATCGAACTTGCGAGAAGATTTGCGGGATTCACCAATAGGGAAGCACGTGTCGCTGGACAGCTTGAGTTGATCGGCAGTGGCGAGAATGTTGGAAGGTTTAATACGCGAATGAACGAGGCCATGGCCGTGGAGATAAGCGAGAACATCGAGCACCGGTTCGAGCATGTCGCGAGCTTCAGAAGCCGTGAGAGCGCGCTGGGGGAGAATCTGGGAAAGGTCTTCGTCGGCATGCTCCATCACGACGTAGAGACGGTCCCTGTTCGAGAGGCGGCAGCGCCCGACGTCGAAGACGCGGAGCAGATTGGGATGAGCGAGCTTCATTGCCCGGCGCCATAACGAGAGCTGGAGATCGGCGGTGGTACCAGCGGGAATGAATTTGATGGCAGCTTTTTGTGCAGGTGATCCGGCGAGCTGCGTGAGGAAAACGGCGGAGTCCTCCGTTCCGCCCAAGTAGCGCTGCAGCCGGAACTTATTGTCAATCACCTGGCCTTCACACTGTGTCCAGACATCGCTCATATTGCACCTCCAACGGGGAATTCTTGTGAGCCGGCCAATGGGGACACCCCCATCTGCGTGGCGCGCGGCCGCCGAAAAAAAACATCACGGCGTCTGAGGCAGGGCTGGAACTCGACTTGCGATTCGCACGCGCCGGGGGCCGGGCGCTCGTCGCCCACATTCTGGCACGAAATGACCAGGAAGGGGAGAGTCGTTCCTATTAGTCATGGCGAGCCTAGGACCGGCCATGTGGAAGGTGGTTTGAACGAGCGGCTTTTGCGGAAGCGGCATGAATCAAGGATTCGCAGGCGGAAATGCAGGCGCGCCGGAAGTTGCGTGAGATTTTCTTATGCGTATCCACGGGATGAAGAAGTGTAGCTGTGCCATGCAGGAGCGCGACGAGGGCCAGCGCGACGGGAGTTTGTTGATCGGGCTCACCACCAAGTTGAGTAGCGAGATGCCGTTTCAAGAATTCAAACGAAGGCATGTGTTCTTTGCGGGCGAAGGCGATGGCCCAATCTTCGGAGATGAGGCGGAAGTCATTGGGATGGGCCGCAAAGAAGTCGAGAACGCGGCGGCAAACTTGCGCGGGAGTGCGTGAGGGCTTGATGGCCGCGAAGAGATTCAGTCGCGCGCGGCGGCGCAGCAGGGAGAGCAGATCGTCCTTATTGGAGAAGCGCTCATAGAGAGTAGGGGTAGTAGTGCCCGAGGCGAGGGCCACGGCGCGCATGGTGAAGGCATGCTCGCCGCGTTTTCTCCAGATGCGGTAGGCGGCATCGAGGATGCGGCCTTCCAGGCGAGCGTCGGCTTTGCGAGGCATGCGGCAGACCTCCACTCTCCCTTGCGCCAGATTGTATCTTTAACAGCGTTAAAGATACAATGTATGAAAATATACAGTTTTTCGCTGCGATCCGTGCGAAACAGGACAGCCGCGCCCGGCCAAGATATTCTTGGACATAAAAACGCTGAGCCGAGAAAGTGATCGGCAAAGTTCCAATTTGGGACACGTATCCTGTAACTTCCAGACTCCGAAAATCCGATTTCTATTCCAAAACGACAAAGCACTGATTGCAAAAGAGATGGCGCTTAGACGCACGCCTGTCGCTGGCGAGTTGCGTGCATATGCTCCATGGGGGTGTTTGCTATGCGCGGAAAACGATTGAACCGGCCGCCACGAGTTCGGCAGGCGGGAGCGACGATCTTGCTTCTCTTGCTGGGGTGTGGAGTGGCATGGGGGCAAGTTACCGACTCCAAGAAAGATCCACAATCCTTACCGGGCGATCTGACGCAGGTAAGCATCGAAAACCTGATGAACATGGAAGTGACTTCGGTTTCGAAGAAAGAGCAGAAGATGTCCCAGGTGGCCGCGGCGATCTTTGTCATAACACAGGAAGACATTCATCACTCTGGAGCGACGAATATTCCAGATTTGCTGCGCATGGTTCCCGGGATGGACGTGACACAAATCAACGGCAACACCTGGGCTATATCGGTGCGCGGTTTCAATTCTCAATTCTCCGATAAGTTGCTGGTATTGATCGATGGCCGGGCGATCTACACGCCATTATTAGGGGAAGTTTCCTGGGACACACAAGACGTGCCGTTGGAAGACATCGAAAGAATCGAAGTCATTCGCGGACCGGGAGGAACAATTTGGAGCGCCAATGCAGTGAATGGGGTCATCAACATCATCATGAAAAAAGCCGGAGATACCCTGGGGACCACGCTGGTGGGAGGCGGAGGAACGCAAGCGCAAGGGTTCGGCACGGTGCAATACGGAGGGAAAATCAAAGAAGACACGAACTATCGAATCTTTGCAAAATACCTCAACAACAATCATTTCCCAAATTTGCAGGGACAAAATGGACACGACGGTTGGCACTTGCTGCACGGCGGTTTCCGGGCGGACACAGATTTGTCCGGCAGAGACTCTCTAACGACCGAAGGAGACCTGTACACCGGCAGCGAAGGAGCAGTCATCGTGCATTCCGTCCTCTCTCCTCCCGATAACTTCGACGTCGAGAGACTCGCCGAACTGTCAGGAGGAAACGTCTTGACCCGATGGAATCACATTTTTTCAAGCCGATCCGACGCCACCGTGCAATTTTATTTCGACCGATATACGAGATCGGGCCCAGAGTCACGGGAGGCACGCGATACGATTGATTTTGAGTTCCAGAATCACTTGAAGATCGGGAATCGCCAGGACCTCGTGTGGGGTCTAGGATATCGGCACAGCGCGGATCAAACCGTAGGAACCATCGACCAGGCTTTTGTTCCAGCCAACTGGTCCGGCCAGTCTTTCAATTGGTATGTACAAGACCAAATAACGCTGAAACGCAATCGAGTAGACCTGTTTATTGGGACGAAGCTGGAGAAAAGTTATTTCACCGGGCTCGACCTTCAACCAAGCGTGCGCTTAACTTGGACTCCGACCAAGCGCCGCACATTTTGGGCAGCAGTATCGCGGGCCACCAGCACTCCGACACGGCGCGAACAGGGCTTGAACGCGGTGCTGGCGGCGTTGCCAGGGCCGGCCGAAGTTGTGCTGTTGGGAGACTCGGCAGCGCAATCCGAGCATGTTATCTCTTACGAGTTGGGATACAGGACGCAGCCGAGCGAGCGGCTGTCTTTCGATCTGGCCGTATTCTTTAACAACTATGGGTGGCTGGAAACAATAGAACCGCTCCCCTCGTTCACCGCTCCGAATTCCAACCCCCCCTTGCTCGTTCTGCCCCGCTTGATAGACGACAAAATGAGCGGCAACACGGAAGGCATCGAGACAATTCTAAATTGGAAGGTAACCAGTCGTTGGAGCGTCAGCCCTGGGTATGCGCTTTTGAAGATGTATCTGCATACCGAGGCCTCGAGCCTTGACCCCACGAGAGTGGAGCACGACGAGGCTTCCAGCCCCGCGCATCAAGCACAAATCCGGTCGCATGTGGCGCTTTCCAAGGGAATAGGCTGGGACACGAGCGCCTACTTCACCGGGAGATTGGCCGCACAGTCCGTTGCATCCTACACGCGGCTGGACATGCAATTGACGTGGCGGCTGGCGGAATCCGGAGAATTAAGTTTGGTAGGGCAAAATCTGCTGCGGGATCATCACGTGGAATTCAACGATGATTTGGCGGCCGTCGATCCTTCGCAGGTGAAACGAAGCGTGTTTGCAAAATTGACGTGGCATTTTTGAGAGAGGGCCGGGCGGATTTGACTCCGAAGCGCAGAGTGGCGGGCGGGGCGCGGAAAGTTGGAGGTCGATCGCGCTTATGGGGAGTACTTGCTCGGCTGTGGCGAATCGGCTTCGTCCTTCTTGCTACTCGGGCTTGTCTGGGTGGCGGCCACCTGACGATGGCTCAGGGAAATGCGTCGAGCGAATACCAGGTAAAGGCGGCTTTTCTGTATCACTTTGCGCAATTCGTGGACTGGCCGGAAGAAACATTCAAGGATGCCAGCAGCCCGCTGACGTATTGCACGTTTGGGGAGAATCCGTTTCACGGAGTACTAGATACAGTCTTGAGCGGAAAAGCCATCGGGGCGCGGTCGTTGCGAGTGCTGCATTTCAAACAGCCGCAGGATATCCGGGGTTGCCAGGTTCTGTTCATCGGAGCCGAAGAGAAAAAGTTCCTCCCTGCAATACTGGCGGGCGTCAAAGGGAATTCTGTCCTGACGGTGGGAGAGTCGGAACATTTTGTTCAAGACGGCGGGATGATCGGCTTTTTATTGGAAGAAAACAAAATTCGCTTCGAAATCAATCTGGAAGCTGCGGAACACGCCAAATTGAAAGTGAGCTCGCGGCTGCTGGCACTCGCAAAGACGGTCATCGGCGGTCAGAGAGGGACGTGAAATGCTGTTTATTCGAAATGCATCCATCCAGCGCAAACTGACCCTCGTTATCTTTTTCGTCAGTGTTCTGGGGCTGAGCATGACTTGCCTGGCATTCGAAGTGTACGAGAGGGCCATCTTTCGTTCCTCGATGATAAGCGAGCTCTCGGCTCATGCCGATATGCTGGGTTTGAATACGGCAGCTTCCCTGACGTTCAACGATCGAGACTCGGCCCTGAACCTTTTGGGGGCGCTCCGGATCGAGCACCATATCGTCGCCGCTTGCATTTACGACAGGCGCGGGAACATCTTTGCGGAGTACCGGCGTGCCGGAGCCGGCAAGGATCTCATGATGCCCGCCTGGCACGAAGACGGAGAGCAATCCGGGCCGGACGCTCTTACTCTTTATCGCAGCATTTCCTTGAACGGTGAAAAGATCGGAAGCATAGCCCTGGTCTCGGATTATTCCGAGCTTGCCGCCAAGATGAAGCAATTCAGAGAAACCTCCGCTCTCGTCCTAATCGTCTCCATTCTCGTAACGGCTTTGGTCTCGTCTCGTTTGGTCCGGCTCATCACGGAACCAATCTTGCAACTCGCTGGGATTGCCGCCAAGGTTTCCGCGAATGAAGACTACACGCTTCGTGGGCTTCCCGGAGATGGCGATGAAGTGGGAACCCTGGTGTCTTCTTTCAATCAAATGCTGGAGCGGATTCAGGAACGCGACGCCGCACTTCAGGGCGCAAAGGAGAAACTCGAACTTCGAGTTCAAGCGCGGACGGAAGAGTTGCAGAAGGAAGTAGCGGAACGCAAGCGGGCGGAAACAGAAATGCGCCGGGCGAAAGAGGCCGCGGAAGAAGCCAGCCGGGCGAAGAGCGAATTCCTCGCCAACATGAGCCATGAAATCCGCACTCCCTTGAACGGCGTTATGGGGATGACCGATCTGGCGCTCGAGACGGAGCTTACTCCGGAGCAACGCGAATACCTGGAGACCGTGAAGATGTCGGGCGATGCCCTGCTTACGGTGATCAACGACATTTTGGATTTTTCCAAGATCGAGGCGGGAAGGGTTGACTTGGAAGCCATCGATTTCAACCTGCGTGATTGCCTGGAAATGAGTTTGAAAACGCTGGCGGTAAGAGCCGACGAAAAGGGGTTGGAACTCTTGTGCGAGGTGGCGCCGGAAGTGCCGGAAGTGGTGCGAGGAGATTCCGGCAGATTGCGCCAGGTGATCATCAACCTCGCGGGGAATGCCATCAAATTTACGGATAGAGGTGAAGTGGCGCTGAAGGTTCAAGTGGAAGCGAGCAACGAGCACGATCGCACGTTGCGGTTTACGGTGGTGGACTCCGGGATCGGGATTCCCAAGGAAAAGCTGCAATCCATCTTCGATCCATTTTCCCAGGCGGATACCTCGACGACGAGAAAATACGGCGGAACGGGCTTGGGTCTGACCATCTCCAGCAGGCTGGCGGGGATGATGGGCGGGAGAATTTGGGTGGAAAGCGAACTCGGGCGAGGGAGCCAATTCCACTTCACCGCGCGTTTCGGAATTGCGGATACGAAAGTAATCGAAGTGGGAGCGATTGCTCCGCCTGAAGTCCTCCGCGGCGTGAGCGTGTTGGTGGTGGATGACAACCGGACGAACCGGCGAATCCTGGAAGGAATGCTAAAGCGCTGGGAGATGAAAGTGAGGTGCGTGGAAGGAGGCGATGAGGCGCTGGCGCAATTGTGCGCAGCCCTGGAATCGGGAAAACCCTACGGGCTGGTCTTGACGGACATGCACATGCCGGGGATGGACGGGTTCGCGCTGGTGGAACGAATCCGGGAGAGGCCGGAGCTGTCAACGGCCACCATCATGATGCTTACCTCGGCGGGCCACCGGGGAGATGCGGCACGTTGCCAGGAGCTGGGAGTTTCCGCGTATCTATTGAAGCCGATACGGCAATCCGAATTGCGAGAGGCGGTTGCCAGAGTCCTTGGGGCCAAGGAACAGAAGGGCGCGATTCCGTTGATCACACGGTACTCGTTGCAGGATGCGCGGGAACCTACGGGTTCGCTGCGCGTACTGGTCGCCGAAGACAACCTCGTGAACCAACGGCTGGTGACGCGGCTGCTGGAAAAGAAAGGCCACTTCGTGGTGGTGGCCGGGAATGGACGGGAAGCGCTTGAGGCTCTGGAAAAGGAGAGTTTCGATCTGGTTTTGATGGACGTGCAGATGCCGGTGATGGATGGATTCGAAGCGACCGCGGCGATTCGAAAGAGGGAAGAAGGCAAGGGGATCCGCGTGCCGGTCGTGGCGGTGACGGCGCATGCCATGAAGGGCGACCGGGAGAAATGCCTGGCCGGAGGAATGGATGGATACCTTACGAAGCCGATCCGGCCGCAGCAACTGGATGAGCTTCTGGAGAAATATCTCGTGAGCCGAGCGGAAACTACGGAAGCGCAAGAAAGCACTGTGAGCAAGAAATGATCAGAGAGAGCGGCACCCAGACAATGGAAACGCGAGGAAATCGACGAAGGAACGAAAGCGTTTTTCGCCGCCAGATCATTCTGACCCTGAAGACGATTTCTTGCGGGTTGCGACGGGGAGGAGGAAGCGCTTGGGACCGCTGACGAAGGGATTGCTACGCTCGTAGAAGCGCAGAAGCTGATCGGCGGCACGAGTAATGCCGATGCGGACGGTTTTTCCGATTGGCCCGATGGGATGGCAGGTTTCGCCGAGCCAGAGCGAGCCGGGAGCGCAAAGGTCGAGGCCGTCGTGGCGACGGTCGATCTGAAAAGCGGCAGCGAGGCGCCCGGGGCCGCGGGTGAGATCGAGGAGTCGGGCGGTCTCGCGATGGCGTTGCATGAGCTCGATGCCTTCGAGCGGTTCGAGGGCGCGGATGAGGATTGCGGCGGCGATTCCGGCGCGCTCGCTCACGACATTGAGCATGAAGTGCGCCCCATAGTTGAAAAAAATGTAGGCGTGGCCGGGGGCGAGGTACATTGAACGAATGCGCGGAGTAGGGCCGCGGAAATGATGTCCCGCGGGATCGCCGGGCGGATAGGCTTCCGTTTCCACAATGCGGCCGCTGAGGCGGCCCGCGGGGAGATCGTGGACGACAACTCTTCCGATGAGGAAGCGAGCGAGATCGACGGTGTCAGGTGGAAGTTCAGCGCGGCGGAGGCGGCGGATGGAGAATTTAGCTGGAGAGGATTTCAGAGCGGCGCGAGTGGAGGACATGGGATGCCGAATCAGTGGGATAGCAGCTTCTCCAGGTCTTCGGAAGAAACGAGATCCTGATACTCAGGGTGCTTGCGAATGAAATTGGAAACGTAGGGACAGAGCGAGACAACACGCAGATGATTGACGCGGGCGAAATCGAGCGCAAAGCGGGCAAGTTTTGCTGCCAGGCCATGGCCTTCAAGTGGCCGCGGCACTTCGGTGTGGACAAGAACGATCCGGCCGGGAAAGCGCCGATACGTGGTTAGGGCACGATGGCCATCGACGAACAGTTCGAAACGCTGCGCTTCTTCGTTGTGGATGACGGCTGCGTCGTTGAGATTCGCGTCCACGGATCACCTTGCGGCTTTGCTGGTCTTTTCATTCCGGAAATAACTGAGCGCGCCGGAAGGGCACTGGTCGACCTGTTTGATGATGCGATCGGTCCCAGAGCCGTCCATGTTGATCCACGGGCGAGCGCTGACGTTGAAGACTTCGCCGAGGCCCTGCACGCACTTGGCGGAGTGAATGCAGACGCCGGGTTTCCAGATGACGGTGATTTCGCCGTTCGTGTAGGCCTTTTCGGATTCGCTCATGAGGACCTCCGGGTGACCGGGCAAGTCTATCAGGGAATTTGGAAAAACTACGGGGCAGAGGTGTCGGGAGGCTCGTTGTTGAAGAGGCGGGCGAGCTCGGCGTGATCGATGACTACGGCGGGGTCGCGCTGGATGGCGTCGAAGTATTTTTTCTGGAAGGCGTCACCGGATTCCGTGGGAACAAACATTTTCCGGGCGAGAGAGATGGCGCCGCTGGTGTATTCCGGGGTCACGGGCTCCTTGGCAGCCAGAGTTTCATCGATGCGCACGACGAATTCGGAGATGTTGTGCAACCAGGCGAATTGCGAGTGGTCGATGACCAGCTGGAAGAGCTCGCCGGTGTTTACGTAGCCGTGCTCGCGCTCGTACTCGCGGCGCTCCATGTTGAGAAGAGTCTTGTGGACGCGCAGAAGGGCAAGACGGAGGGAGAGAAGCTTCTCGCGGGCGGGGGAATCGGAGTTCGCGGGATACAAATTTGAGCTTGGAGAATCCATTTTCGAATGACACCTCTATTGTCCGATACTCGGCGCGCAATTTCAAAATGAATGCGCGAAGAAAATCCTGCAACACAGAGTTCGCGGGCGACACAGGGAAGAGCCGATAAATTGGAAAATGGAATAGAGAAAATGGAAGAAGGAAGGCTTACAACTAAAAACTTAACGCTTAAGACTAAAAACTGCTCAGTCGTGATAACGCTGCTCGCCGACAGGAAGCGGGATGGGGAGCCGGTTGCCTTGAGGCGGGAGCGGGCAGGTCGAGTAGGGAGTGTAGGCACACGGGGGATTTTCAAGGCGATTGAAATCGAGCACGAGCTCGCCGGGTTTATCGAGGCCGTTGGTGGGGAAGCCGGCATAGAGGAATCGGCAGGCTCCGTAAGTGGTCGAGGCACTGGTCGTGTCGCGAAGAATGAAGAAAAGCTTTGCAACGGTGGGATCTTCGAGGACGGGCTCAAGCCGAAATGTTTTTCCCGCGAGAGTGAATTCCGCGGCGCCGGGAACGGGCTGATCGTAGGTCGTGCCGACGAGAGTGGCGAGGGCGATGGTCTTGTGCGGGGAATAGGGAATCCATCTGGCGGTCACACGATAGGCAGCGTCGGGCGGGTACCACTTGAGTTCGCGGAAACCGACGATGGCGGGAGAATGAGAATCCTTGATGCGAAGCGCGAAGCGGGCCTCGCGGCGGATCACGTACATGTTGAGAGTGCCGACGGTGAGATGAGGGGAAACCTTATCGTTGTTCGCTTCGGCTCGCAGGGATTGCGACTTTGCGGGCGCCCCAGCGACGAGGAAGTCAGGAGGGAATCCTCCCGCGGGAGGATTCAGCGTGACGGTTTCGCCTTCGAGGTGAAGGACGGCGAGATGCGCGGGCCCAGCGGCGAGATGGATCTTGTCACCGGCGGCCGAGCCGACGGAATTGTCGCCGGGCTGGAGCCATTCAAGGCCGGCGAGAGAAAGCCAGCCGTCCGGCTTGAGCAGGTCCGCTTTGTGTGCTGAACGCCAGGCAGCGGTGCCTTTTTGCCAGGCGGGGTCTTGTGCGAACAAAAAGAGCGAAACAATCCCGCATGTGAAGAAGAGCAGGGCTGATTTGGCGACGAGGGTCCGGGAGCGCATGCAAAATTATAGCGCCAGGTGCAACTAAGAGAAGCGGGCAAAAGATTCCCGGAGCGAAGCAATGCGGAGAATGCCAACAAGGTTATGACGCTGAAACGAGCAACAATTTTGTCACGGCACTTACGAAACCGGCACCGAGGAGTGTATGCTTTGGGGCCACTGGCCCGCGGAGGGTTGGCCTCGCGTTGATATTTGCCAAACAAAACTCCTCGAGCGTTTGTAACATCCAATCTCAGTTCAGGCATTTGGCATCGGAGGAAGCTTCATGATTGTAGGTGTGCCCCGAGAGAGCTTTCCCGGAGAGCGGCGCGTGGCGCTGGTGCCCGCGGCCATTCCGAATCTAATGAAAGCGGGCCTGCAAGTGGTGGTGGAGGCGGGCGCCGGAGCCGCGGCGGGCTATCCCGACGCGGACTACACCGCTAAGGGCGCGAAGATTGCCGCCGAGCGCGCCGAAGTTTTTCGCACCGCCGACATTGTGGTGCAAATTCTCTGTTATGGATCCAACGACAAGACCGGCAAGGCCGACCTTCCCCTTTTCCGCAACGGCCAGATACTTATTGGATTTTTGAGGCCGCTTGGCTCCATCGAAACCATTCAGGAAATCGCCTCCAAAGGAGTGACTTCGTTCTCGGTGGAATTGATGCCGCGAACGACACGCGCCCAGAGCATGGACGTGCTTTCCTCGATGGGCACGATTTGCGGCTACAAGGCGGTCGTGCTCGCGGCGGACACTTCGCCGCGCATTTTTCCGATGCTCACGACAGCCGCGGGAACAATTACTCCGTGCCGCGTATTCGTGATTGGAGCGGGTGTGGCAGGGTTGCAGGCGATCGCCACGGCGCGGCGGCTCGGCGCAGTCGCTTCTGCCTACGATCTTCGGCCTGCCGCGAAAGAGCAAGTGCAGAGCCTCGGCGGACGGTTCGTCGAGCTTCCCATCGAAGCCAAAGATGCCGAAGACGCGCGCGGATACGCTCGGGCGCAAGATGAAACTTTCTACAAACGCCAGCGCGAGCTGCTGGGAAAGGTCGTAGCGGAGAGCGACGTGGTGATCAGCGCGGCAGTCATTCCAGGAAAGAAGCCTCCGATTCTGGTGACCAAGGAGATGGTAGCGAGCATGGCGCCCGGATCCGTGATCGTCGATCTGGCCGGCGAGCGCGGTGGCAATTGCGAGCTCACTCGTCCGGGCGAGATCGTCGTCGAGCATGAAGTGACGATCATCGGATGGTTTAATTTGGCCAGCACCGTGCCGTACCACGCCAGCCAGATGTACGCGCGAAACGTGACTGCCTTCCTGCTGCATCTCGTTAAGGACGGAAAGCTGCAACTGAACACGGATGACGAAATCATCCGCGAGACGATGTTGACGCGGGGCGGGGAAGTGGTCAACGCGCGCGTGAGAGAGTTTTTTTCGCTCCCGGCCTTGCCGGCTAAATCGATGGAGGTAGCGAAGTCATGAAGCTGGATCTGCTTACCAGCCTCTACGTTTTCATGCTGGCCGCATTTATCGGATTTGAAGTCATACGCCGCGTTTCCCCTCTTCTGCACACGCCCCTGATGTCATTGACGAACGCGCTCGATGCCATCGCCGTGGTGGGAGCCATTATTATGGCCGGTCAGTACCATGCGCACAGGGCGACGCTCGCGAAAATCCTGGGAACGATCGCCATCGTGGCTGCAACCAGCAACATCGTCGGCGGATTTTTGATCACCGACCGGATGCTGAGAATGTTCAAACCGAGCGGGCCGAAAAAACCATGAGGAATGTGCTCGCTTCGGACACCTTCATCGAGATCACTTATCTGATTGCCACGGCCCTCTTCATCCTCTCGCTCAAGTGGCTGAGCTCTCCGACGACCGCCCGCCGCGGCGTTTTTGCCGGCGAACTGGGCATGTTGCTGGCGATTGCCGGCACATTACTCCACCACGGCATCGTGGAATACAAATGGATCTTTGTCGGCCTGGCGTTGGGCGCGATCATCGGCGTGCCGCTCGGCGAAGTCGCCATGACGGCGGTGCCGCAGCGGACCGCGCTGAGTCACGCGTTTGGTGCGCTCTGCGTGACGTTGGTCGGCACAACGGAATTTTATTTGCGTACGCCGGATGTGCCGCGCTTCATGATGGGCGTGCTCTCGCTGGAGGTCATCCTCGGCTCGCTGACGTTCACGGGCAGCTTGATGGCCGCGGGAAAATTGCAGGAAATCTTGCCGCAGCGGCCCATCACGTATAAGGGACAGAACATCGTCAACCTCGGACTCCTGGCTGTCGCGATTGTTGTCGCGGGTATGCTGGTAGCGCACCCGGAAAAAACGCAGCTCTTCCCGCTGATCATTGGCATTCCTCTTTTGTTCGGCGTGATGATGATCGTTCCCATCGGCGGCGCCGATATGCCGACGGTTATTTCGCTTTTGAATTCCTACGCGGGGCTTTCTGCGGCCGCGATGGGATTCGTCCTCGACAGCAAACTTCTGATCATTGCGGGCGCATTGGACGGAGCTTCCGGTCTCATTCTTTCCGTGAACATGTCGAAGGCCATGAATCGCTCGTTTTCGAATGTGCTTTTCGGAGCGTTTGGACAGGAGCAGACGGCGGTCGCGGGCAAGCAGGAGTCGCGGCCGGTGCGCAGCGCGACGCCGGAGGAAGCCGCAGCGATTCTCGCCGCGGCGAGCAAGGTCGTCATCGTGCCAGGCTACGGAATGGCCGTGGCGCAGGCGCAGCACAAAGTACGCGAGCTGTATGATGCGCTGACGAAGCGCGGCGTGGACGTAAAATTTGGAATTCATCCGGTCGCCGGCCGCATGCCGGGGCACATGAATGTTCTGCTCGCGGAAGCGGACATTCCATACGACAAGCTGCTGGACATGGACGATATCAACGGGGATTTTCCGCAGACCGATGTGGCGCTGGTGATCGGAGCGAACGACGTCACCAATCCTGCAGCACGCACTGACACTGCGAGCCCGATCTACGGCATGCCCATTCTCGATGTCGATAAAGCGCGCACAGTGATGGTGATCAAGCGCAGCATGGCCGCGGGTTTCGCCGGAATCGACAATCCGCTCTACTACCTTGATAGAACGCTTATGCTCTTCGGAGACGCAAAATCATTTGTCGGCTCCATCGTGCGCGAACTCGGCGGCGGCCACGAGTAGCCAAGATTCGCGATTCTCGATAAAAAAGCAAAAGCTCAGATCAATCCGATCTTCGTCGCCAAATTAAACTTCCATCGCAGGCCTAAATCCAAGTGTGTGTGCCGATCGCCGCCCGCCGCGACTGGTGCTTAAATCATCTCTGATTCGGTGCTATAGTGGGGCGCAGGCGGGGTGGACTAATCCAGGCATTTTTGCTGCGGGAGTAGGGCAGCAAAACCTTTCCAAAGAAAACATTCGCACGTCTGAGGAGGACCGGGTGAAGAGCGACGAGATACTTTCAAAAGGTTCGCGGAGGACGTTTCTGCAATTGTCGGCCGCGGCCACCGCGGCGATGGCGTTCCGCATCGCTACCGAGGCATCCCTCGCGGCGGAAGATCGCAAAGTTTTTCATCCCGGAGCGGTAGTGATCGACGCCAACGAAAATCCGCTGGGTCCATGCGACGCCGCGAGAAAAGCCATCGTGGACATGGCGCCGCAGGGCGGCCGCTATTCCTACTGGCTGAAGGAAGAATTCGTCAAGACTTTCACGGAGATGGAGGGCCTGAAGCCGGAATACCTGCACGTCTTTCCCGGCTCGAGCGAGCCGCTGCATTTCTCCGTGCTCGCGTTCACTTCGCCATCGAAGAGCTACGTCACCGCCGATCCCGGCTACGAAGCCGGAATGCGCGCGGCGAAAATCTCCGGAGCCCGCATCGTCAAAACTCCGCTGACGAAAACGTATTCGCACGATATCAAGGCGATGCTCGCGGCGGCGCCGGACGCCGGGCTCTTCTATGTGTGTACCCCGAACAATCCGACCGGAACGATGACGCCGCACTCCGCCGTCGAGCAACTATTGGCCGCGAAACCGAAAGGTTCGATTGTGCTCGTCGACGAGGCCTACATCCATTTTTCCGATGGCGTGAGCGCCATCGACTTGGTGAAAGCCGATCAGGACGTCATCGTGTTGCGAACGTTCTCGAAAATTTACGGCATGGCGGGTATTCGTTGTGGACTGGCCATCGCGCGTCCCGATTTGCTGGCGAAACTGGAGAACTTCGGCGGCTGGAGCGCCATGCCGATTACCGCCATGGCCGCGGCCACCGCAAGCCTCAAGCATGAGCATCTAGTTTCGGAGCGCAAACAGTTGAATGCCGCCATCCGGCAAAAAACATTTGATTGGCTCTCCCGCCAGGGCTATGCCTACGTCCCATCCGAATCCAATTGTTTCATGCTGGACACCAAGCGCCCCGCGAAAGAAGTTATCGACGCGCTGGCCGCGCGCAATGTGTACATCGGCCGCCCGTGGCCCGTTTGGCCGACGCACGTGCGTATCACCGTCGGCACGCAGCCGGAGATGGAAGCCTTCCAATCCGCCTTCGACGCCGCCATGAAGAATGCCAAGTCTGTCAGTCTCGCGCTCCCGGCCAGCCCAGTCCGCCCGCGCGGCAACCGCATCTACGCCGACGGCCAAATCCTCCCCAGCGCGTAAGCGCGAATCGGCCGCACGATTTTGTAGAGGCGGGTTTATCCCGCCCGCTCGGTTCGCGCGCTTCGTCGTAGTGGCGGGCTGGAGGTCCTGGCGGTAAGCGCTTCTATGGGTACGACATTCGCTCAGGCGCGCGCGTCCGCTGCAGGTATGTTTGACGACTCGTGCGGCATCGCGCCGTGAAACTGTTCGGCCTCCGTCGAACCAGCGAGTGCGGTGGTGGAAGAATTGCCGCTAGAAACCACCTGGGCGATTTCATCGAAATAGCCGGTGCCGACGAAGCGCTGGTGCGTGATGGCGCGGTAGCCGAGTTCCTGCGCGGCAAATTCTTCCTGTTGCAGTTTCGAATAGGCGGTCATGCCGGCCTGCGAATAGCCGCGCGCGAGATGGAACATGGACATGTTCAGCGCGTGGAATCCGGCCAGAGTTACGAACTGGAATTTGTAGCCCATCTTTCCGAGTTCCTGCTGGAAGTTGGCGATGGCGACGTCGTCGAGTTTTTTCTTCCAGTTGAAAGACGGCGAGCAATTGTAGGCCAGCAGTTTGCCCGGGAATTTTGCATGGATGCCGTCGGCAAATTTCCTCGCTTCGTCGAGATCCGGAGTGGACGTTTCGCACCACAGCATGTCGACATACGGTGCATAAGCAAGGCCGCGGGCGATGGCCGCGTCAATGCCGCCGCGGAATTGGTAGAAGCCTTCGGGCGTGCGTTCCCCATAAATGAATTCGCGGTCGCGCGGGTCCGCGTCGGAAAGCAAAAGACCGGCGGAGTTGGCATCCGTGCGCGCAATGAGAATGGTAGGCACACCGCAGACATCGGCCGCAAGGCGCGCAGCCACGAGTTTCTCGATGAACTCTCGCGTGGGCACAACGACTTTGCCGCCCAAATGGCCGCATTTCTTTGCAGAAGAAAGCTGGTCTTCGAAGTGAACGCCCGCGGCGCCCGCTTCAATCATCGCTTTCATCAATTCGTACGCGTTCAGCGAGCCGCCAAACCCGGCCTCCGCGTCGGCGACGATCGGCGCGAACCAATACGTGGCGGATTTCTTGCCTTCCGCCGATTCGATCTGGTCCGCGCGAAGCAACGCGCGATTGATGCGCTTCACCAGGTTCGGAGCGGAATCGCAAGGGTAGAGACTCTGGTCGGGATAGACATCGCCCGCAGTGTTGCCGTCAGCGGCGACCTGCCAGCCGCTCCCATAAATCGCTTTCAGACCGGCCTGCACCATTTCAATGGCCTGATTGCCGGTGATGGCGCCGAGCGCGGGAACATAGGCGTCGGTGTGCATCAAGTTCCAGAGCCGCTCCGCGCCAAGACGCGCGAGCGTGTACTCGATCTGGATCGACCCGCGCAGCCGCGCGACATCTGAGTAAGAATAAGGACGCGTGATGCCGGACCAGCGGGGATCATTGGCCCAGTAGTTGAGTGGCTGATGCTTCTTGCCCTCGCCGTTGCTATTGCCGTGGCCGTTGGTCCCATTGCTTCCGTTAGCTCCGTTTGCCGACATTTCTTATTCCTTACCTTTCTGTTTTCTTGCGACTGCCAAGGGAAAACCCAAACTTTTTCCGGATCACCGGTACGGCAACTCCCGCCTCAATCCAAACCAACAACCGCAAACCAAAAACCACAAACTAACAACTAAAAACTAACGACTAAAAACTAAAAACTAAAAACTAAAAACTAACGACTAAAAACTAACGACTAAAAACTAACGACTAAAAACTAACGACTAAAAACTCTTCTCACACCGGATTGAACTCCCCGCGCCGGATCATCTCCTCGCTGATACCGCGGGCCTCGCGAAGCGTGGCCGCCAGCTGGCCGTCATTGCTCTTCGCGCTCTCCCCCAACAGACGGTCGAGTTCTTCGTCGAAGAGATCGCGGATGAGTTCCGGTGTGTGCCGAATGGGCGCGCCTCCCTCATCGAGAACTTCGACTTTGTCCGAGTGCTTCATGCGCTGCGAAATCATCAAGCGATAGATGCGATCGGTAGCGAGATCTTCCATGTAGCCATCGAGAAGACTTGCGCCCTTGCCGTTGAGAACGCCATTGCGATAGCGAATGACGGTGCGAACCGCGGCGCGCGTTCCCGCCAGCGTGCGTTTGCCGACTCCCGTTGGCAGCGGACGAAGATCGGGATGCGTCGTGCTGTTGGCGGGACGAGCCTGGAGCTGGTTCGGAGCAGGGAACTGGCTCACGGCGATTTCGTTCTGATCCGGATGTCCCGTCCACGCGCCGTCCATCAGCGAATTGGCTTCGTTCTTCTTGTCTTCCGCAAGGATCTTCAATGCCCGCGCGTTCAGTTCCGCATCTTCGCGGCTGGGGTAAAGAGCGGTCATGCCGCCGATCGCCAGCATCCCGTGTTTGTGGCAAATCTCCGGCAGGAGATTGCGCAAATTCTGGAAGAACGCCACGTTGTGCGGAATAGTGTTGCGGTCGGGAAGCACCCACTCGGGATTTTCGAGATTGAAATGGATCAGGCTGGCCATGTAGTCCCAGCGGCCGAGATTCAGCCCCACGATGTGGTCGCGAAGATTCCACGCAAACTCTTCCATCTGAAAAGCCAGCGGATGCGATTCGACCAGCGCCATGCACTTGATGGCATTCGTTGGCAAGCCCTTGAGGCGGGCAATCATCTGGAAAAGATCGCGCCACCAGAGAGCTTCGTCGGCGGATTCGGACTTGGGAATGTAAATGCACAGAGGATGCTTCAGCGCGCTGAAGTCCACCTGATAAGCCACAATCGCGACGTCGAAGAGCGAACCCGGAAGCAATTCCCCGGGCAAAACACCGGCTTGGTGTAAATGCAAGCCGCGGGGTCGCGTGAAAATGACTGTGGCACTGGGATTGATGCCCACCGTCTTGTTGCGCCTGCGATCGAAGTAGGTGAGCCGGCCGGCGAGCGCTTCCAGAATATTTTTGATGCCGCGCGCATTGTGCTCCCAGGCGTTGGCGGTGGAGTCTTCCAAATCGAGCATGACGCCCGGCGCCCCGGAATTCAGCATTTTCACCACAAGATCGGCGTCATCGGCAGGGCCGGTCATCTGGTTCCGCTGATCCGCGCACCAGGCCGGAAGCTCGATATGCCAGGAATTCGTGGTGGCCACCGAAGGCGGCAGGTAATCGGGAACCTTGCCGGCGTGGGCTTCGGCCAGGGCGTAATCGCGGCGGGCGACCAACGCGCGCTGCCGCAGTGTAAGGGCTGCGTGCAGCGGCGCGAGAAATTCGAGAAACCCCGCTGGGAGATCGCGAGCAACATCGAAATCCGGTGGAGCGGAATTAACCGGCACGATGCGATTCGAGAAGGGCAAGGGAGCGAGCGCCGGATTCGGCTTGGTGGTAGCGGTAGCCATGGTAGCGGTCAGTCCTTTCCGATGCGAATTCAAACGAAAGCCGGCCGGCGAATAGAGAAGGCAATTCGAAGGCCAACCGGCAAAAACACGCGATCTCTAAGATCCATTCCCTCAAGGAGATAGGAGGTCGCCTCGCGGAGCGGAAGCAGGCAGTGGCGAAAAGCGGACACAGAGTCGAGGAATTTGCACACCGCCGGCGAGTTCTTTCCTTTCCCGAACCCGTCTGTTCAGCATATTGAACATGCGTTCAGCTCTCTTCTCCCCTTCTACCGGAGCCGCCCCTTGGCTGCAAGTTTGTGTTCAGTATTCCGAACACTTATTCTATACTTGGGCGATAACTATTTGTTATGGGAGGCGGCCATGCCAGCCACGGAAAGCAGTCCGGCGACGGCGGTGGAACGGGCACTGAATATTCTCGAAGCAGCCGCGCAACGCCGCGAGGGACTGACCAACGCGGAGATCAGCCGCAAACTCGCAATACCGAAAAGCTCCGCGAGTTACATTTTAAGGACTCTGGAAAAACGCAGTTACTTGCGCCGCGAAGCGGAAACGGGACGGTATCGGCTGGGCTTGAAGATTTTGAGTCTCGGCGGAGACGCCCAGACGAATTTGGATATCGCACACGTTGCGCTGCCCTTCATGAGATCGCTCGTGGAGAAGATTCGAATGACGTCGCACCTCGCCGTGCTGGACCAGGGCGAAGCCGTCTACATCGAAAAAGTGGAGGCGCCTGGATTTTTCAAGGTGAATACCTGGGTGGGGCGGCGGATGTTTTTGCATTCCACCAGCGTCGGGAAATGCCTGCTGGCCTGGCTGCCGAAGCATGAAGTGGAGACGATTGCGAAGCAGCAGGGCCTGAAGAAAAGAACGCCCGAGACGATCACCACCATCGCGAAGTTGCTTGCGGACCTGGAGCGGGTGAAGCAGTCGGGATACGCGGTAGACGACGAGGAAAACAGTTTGGGCGCGCGATGCCTTGCGGCGCCTATCTTTGACACCATGGGGAACGTTACGGCCGCGCTCGGCGCCAGCGGGACGCTGACGGAAATGGATGAGGCCAATATGCCGCGGATCATCGAGGCGTTAAAGGAAACAGCGCGCCGGATATCGCGGCAATTGCAGAAAAGCGGAGCAACAGGGGCCGCGTAGTAAGCGGCCCGTGCACGCGAAAGATTACTTGGTCTAGCTCGCGACGACGAGATTGTTCTTCACCGAAAAAACGTTCGGCACTTGGCTGGCACGCATATAGGCGAGATTCTTGTCGGTTTCGTTGTCGACCGCACCCTCCAGCGCGACGTTGCCATTCTTCACGATGATATGGATGGAAGGCACGGCCTGAATGGAGTAGCGCGAGAGGCCGGAATCGCCATAAATCGCGCGGTACACAGCGCGGCGCAGCTGGTCATCCATCGGCGAGGGTGGAAGAATCTCGATGTTGTTCACGACCGAAGATACTCCCTCGATGCTCTTCACGGCGGCCTCCGCGTCGGATTTCAGCGTTGGCCGAGTCACCTGGCCGTATAGAGTCACCTTGTCGCCCTCCACCTGATAGGCGAGATTGTCGAACACGGAATACCACGGCAACATGACGAGCTGGTGCCGCACTTCCTTGTAAAGGGTCTGTCGATTCTTCGGTTCGCCGCGCTGCGGTTTCTCATCCTTTGGCTTGGCCGCCACGGAATATGGCAACGCCACAATGGGAATGGCGAGCAGCACTGCTACAAACAGGGCCCGGAGTTCCTTTCTCATGATTTCCTCCTAGACGGACGTGCTGCGGACTTTCGACCCGTTAGATTCAAGATGCAGGGCAAATGGGTGCACGGTTCCGTGCCGCGGGCAGGTGCTAGCATACTCTCTATGCGGGCTGCAGGGAGTGTGGAATTGTTTCGGAGAGAGAAACTTTGTGAGAGCGACGGTGTTAGCCGCATGTGGTTTGAGACGCGGAGAATAGTTTGATGCTGGTCATTGCACATCGCGGGGCATCGGGGAACGCGCCGGAGAATACGCTTGCGGCGTTCAGGAAAGCCGTTGCGCTGGGGGCCACGTTTATCGAAACGGATTTGCAGCTTTCGCGCGATGCGCATTTCGTGGCCATTCACGATGCGACGGTGAATCGAACCACGAACGGGCAGGGAGCGGTGCACGACATGAAGCTGGCGGAATTGCGGCGGCTCGATGCCGGGTCGTGGTTCGGGAGCGAGTTCGCCGGAGAACGCATTCCCACGCTGGAAGAAATTTTGGAATTTTCCAAAAAAACTGATGTGGTGTTTTACCTGGAGATGAAGCCGTTCGGCTCGTGGGGAGGGGAACACGCGCTGGTGGGCGCGTTGCGCGAATCGGGAGAGATACCGCGGGCCGTGGTGATTTCCTTTGACGCGGAAATCGTCCTGAATTTGCGGAAAATCGAGCCGACGTTAATGACCGGGCTCCTGTACGACGGGCAGATCGAGAATCCGCTGGAGAAGGCCGTCGCCATCGGGGCGCGGCAATTGGTCGTACGCGGAGATCTGGTGACTCCGGCGCTGCTTGCCGAGGCTCGGAAGAAAGATCTGCAAGTGGTGTGCTGGACGGTGAATCATTCCGCGCACATGCGGATGCTCGCCGCCGCGGGAGTGGACGGAATCATGAGCGATTACCCGGACCGGCTGGTGGCAGCGGTGAAAAAAGAAGTCGAAAGCGCTTCCTAGCAGGCGAGCAAGCCACGCGAAAACAAAAAATGCTTGCGGGCGCAGCCGCAGCCTGCCGGGCTGATGGCGTGAGTGATGGCCGGGGAGTTTCATTACACGGACTCCGCGCTTGCAAGCAGGAGAGAATGAAGCGCGGCGAGTAGGGCGACGGGGAGCTGCTCGGCGCGGGAATCGGGACGTAGTTTCAAAGTAGAGAGTGCTTCACGGACCTGATCGGGTTTCGCGAGAGACCGCAGATTATTGACCAGAGTTTTGCGCTTCTGCGAGAAACACAATTTCACAAAATCCAGGAAACGAGACGCGTCGTCGAGGGATGAGTCCGCCGGCGCGCCTGCGGCTGACGAGGCGCTGGAGCCGAGGGCGAGCTTTGCGCGTTCGCCGGGCAGGCGGAGCGTGACCAGGGCGGAAGCGACTTCCGGCGGCGGCTCGAACGCGTCGCGAGGAATTTCGAAGACAAATTCGGGACGCGTATAGAACTGGGTAACGACGGAAAGATAGCCGTAGTCGCGCGTGCCCGGTTGGGCCGCGAGGCGAAGAGCAACTTCCGTTTGAATGACGATGTCTATTTCGTCGATGAGGCCGGCGAAGGCGAAGAGGTGATGAAGGATCGGCGAGGTGATGTAGTAGGGCAGATTGCCGTAGATGCGCATGCGGCGGCCGGAAGCGATGGCAGCGAGGTCGGCTTTGAGAATGTCGCCGGAGACGACAGCGAGATTAGGGAATTTTTGTGCGAGGCTGCGAAGGCCGGGGAAGAACGCCGGATCGATTTCGATTGTGTGGACTGGAGAGCCGGTGGCGAGGAGGTGCTGGGTCATTTCACCGTGCCCCGAACCAATTTCGATCCAGCAGTGTTGATCGTCCCGCGGCAACGGAACGGTGGAATGCGGCGAAACGCGGATGGCCCGCGCGATCTCTTCGCGCCAATGGAGATCGGCGAGAAAGTGTTGGCCGAGGCGTTGGCGTGCCATGGGTGGAACAGTGTAGCAAGAGGCGCGCGAAGCGCGTCGAGAGGTAACGAAGTAAGGAGGTAACGAGGTAAGAAAGAAAAGAGCGTCGGACATCCAGTGTGACAATTGGCGTCGAGTGTCGAGATCCAAGATGCGGTGAGAGGGGTACACCCTCCGTCGCGATGAAAGGAGTGCGTAACTAATTGACTGGAAAAGAGTTGTGCCAGTGCCGTTGTGCAGGAGAGTGCGCAAGAGTATGAAAAAAAAGGGGATAGGGGGTAGTGGAAAGGGTGAGTGCCAGCTTGGAGAGACAGCCTTGCTGGAAAGTTGGAGACCCCTCCCTCCCCCGTATTTTTGTAAGTGTTGCATCTAAAGAACTTATCCGTACCGCAAGTCTCTTGTTTGCAACACTTGCGGGGGAAACCATAAATGTTGCGGCTAAAGGACTTACGCGGACGAAGTGTTGGCGAGAAAGTAACTGGATGTGACGGGAAGATTTTGAGGAAGTTATATGGACCGCGTGGCGGGGGCGCATGGTTCGCAGGGCACGGAGGAATCGTGCCAACCTAACGAAACTATTATAGCATATTGGTACCGTATGTCAATGATTACTTGTAAGTGGTTTGGATGCTGTGGGATAGCGGCGTGGCCTCAGGCGTTCCTCGATCCGGGGGTCTTCTACTTCCTTCACATCTCTGGTAACCCGGAGGGAGCTCCGCTCTTGCGGAAGAGGTGTACTATCGGCGACGGGGTTTTGCACGCTTCCGATGATGCACGCAATTCAGTCTGAGCGAGAGCCGGTTCTCACCGGCCACAGATTCTTTTTGCTCTTCGTTTTTCTCTTGGCGACACTAATTCTATTTCCCTTTGCCGAAGCCAATCACTTCGGTTCCTACGCATTTCGCGCTATCGGAGGCTTCGCCATTGTAGTCAGCGTGTATGCAGCCAAGATTCACCGGAGCCTGCTTATCTTTGTCATGGTGCTTGCGATTCCGAGCTTATTCGAACGCATCGTGCTTCCCAAAGCCAATGCGCACTCATTTTCCATGTTCAACAATGTCCTGACTCTTGTTTTTGACGTAGTGATTGTCGTGATTATTCTCCGCCACGTGCTGGCTGCGGAACAACCAACATCGGAAACCATCTTTGGAGCCCTCTGCACTTATTTGCTGGTGGGCTTCACTTTTGCCAGCGTGTACGGAATGGTAGCCGCGTTCCAGCCAAACGCCTTTTATCTGGATCCGCGCACTAACCTTCATAACGTTCCCGACCGCTTCGATTTCATTTACTACAGTTTCAGCACCATGACTTCGCTCGGCGCTGCTGGGATTACCCCTGTCTCGTCTCAAGCACGTTCCTTCTCTATCCTCGAAGCCACCCTTGGCGTCCTATACCTTGCCGTCCTGATCGCAGGATTGATAGGAGCCTACCGCCCCAAGTCCAGCGTGTAAGGCGAGGATGGTGTCTGCCGGAATGCGGCAAAATCCCTACACGCAAGAATGGAGCACGGGGCACCTGCGTGCACAGTCAGCAGTGGCTGCACCACGAAGGCCGGGGCCTCAAACTGGTTCGTAATCGCCCGGAGCTAGTGACCAAATTTGGTAATTGCGGCCCAAGAGTCCTGCGGGGTCGGCGCCATAACGATAGTCACGAACATGAACAATCCATGCGCCGGGGCAAGCGCAGCTTGGTGCAACAGAGTCCACGTCAAAGATCATCCACGAGCTTCCCTGAGGAACACGTGCAGCGCCACCCTCGGTGAGTTGCACCATTTCTGGCTTGGCGTGGAATTGTGGGGTCATCGCTGACGCGATTCTAAGAGCGAATGTGCAAGCAGTCAATTCAGCGTGCCTTACTCGGCATCGTCGCATCTTTCGGGCGCAGCCAGGAGTGTGTCACCAAGGCACCAACGCCTGCATTAGCCTGAGATGCTTAGTTCCAGATGTTTCTTGACGGCGAAGCGCGATGAGGGGATAAGGGTGGCTCAGATTGGTGTGCAATTGAGAAAGAAGGTCTGCGAAAGGATCGAGGTGCATTATGCAGACGGCACAACCTACGGCCAGCCCGCTGGGAATTCTGCTGTTCGTCGCGGCGATTTATCTGGTGGTTAAAAGTCCCAAGAAACTGCAAACACTGGGCCGGATGGCGATTGCATTCGTGGTAACCGTGCTGCTGTTCATCGTGCCGGGAGCAATCTTGCGCAGGGGCGACCCACAGGCCTTGGGAGCAATTGCAGGATTGGTTGCGCTGCTCGCCGCGGTGATTGCGGGGTGGTGGCACACACGTTCTCTCAAACGCGGCAGCGCGGGAACGCCTGAGCGGCCGGATTCGAAGCCATAGGCTTCGCAGGAGCGAAGCGGGAAGAAAAAACGTCGTCCTGCTCCGTTCGAAATGACGGGGTGGGGGGACGCGGCGGGCGATCAGAAGTATCCGGTTCGGTGTTGCATCGAGTGCTGAGGAAACGGGAGTACGCCAGGCTCTCTGACTTCTTGGTTGGAGAGGGTGCGGCGTTTCTCGCGGCGGGCGGCCACGCGGCGGGCGTGTTTTCTGTGCTTTTCGCCGTATATCCACTGGAACAGGACATAGAGCAAGAAGTCACATCCGAGGATGCAAAACGCCAGAAATACCGTAAGCGACATAGGGACCTCACCCGGACTGGTGTGAAGGGTTAGCCGGAACCAGGAAAGAATAGGAGCGGAAAGACTAAAAAGTCCTGAGAGGTTTGTCAGGAATTTGTTAGGAGGGAGGGTTGTCTGGGAAAGGTCCGGTGCAGGACGCCCTGCGATGGTTGGGCTTGGTAAGAGGGTGAAAGTCAAAACTTGCACTTCCCGAGCCGGTCGGGGCATGCGGTACCCGCGTTATGCCGACTCACCAAGGGTCGCTGAGCCGCCAAAGAAAAAAGAGCCGGCTCGGGGGAGCCGGCTCTTTCTTGGGGGGTGCTTTGCTTACTGAGGAGAGGTCACTGCTGCGACGGGTTGCAAGCTGAGGGAGGTGATCTTGGTACCGATCACTTCGCCCGAGACGATCAACTCGACGCGGCGATTTTGTTGACGGCCAGCGGATGTATCGTTTGACGCGATGGGCCGATTCTTGCCGAAGCCCGTTGCGGTGGTCGAAGATTCCGGAACGCCCTGCTGTGTTAGGTAGCTGCGGACGCCTTCGGCGCGCTGCTCCGAGAGCTGCTGATTGAATGATTCGGTGCCAACGCTATCGGTGTTGCCTTCGACGGCCAGCTTGAGCGACGGATAACCGAGAACGATGCCGGATATTTTGGCCAGCTTCTCACGGGCCAGCGGACGAAGCGTGTATTTGCCGGAGTCAAAGAGCACGTCCGACATATTCACAACGAGGCCGCGGGCGGTGTCCCGAGTCTCCAGAATCAAATTGAATTGCTGGAGGAGACGTGCGCGAAGATCTTCGCGGTCGCGAAGGGCTTGCTGAAGCTGCGCGTCGGATGAGGCGGCGGCGGCGCGATTCCGGTCGGAATCGGCTTCGGCTACCTGTTGCTTGCGCTGTGCGTCGTTGCGGTCTCTTTCGGCATCGGCTTGGGCGCCAGCAGCTTGTTGCGCGGAGGCCTGCGCGTCGAGGTTCTTGCGGTCGGCTTCATTGCGCTGGCTAACGGCGTCAGCGGTAACGGCTTCGGCGTTGACGCGGCGCTGCGATTCGACATTGGCACGAGCGTTTGAGGAGGCTTCACGGCTGGCTCCGGCGCTGCGTTCGGTTTGGGCGCGTTCTTCGTCGATATGCTTCACGGCGATTTCACGAGCGTCTTCCGCGGTCTGTACGACTTCGCGCGACTGGGAAATTAGGGATTTCTTGTTTTCGTGCTTCCCGGTGGCAAGCGCGTCGGCTTGGTTCATCTGGCGAACGGCCTTTTCGTAGCTTGGGGCGGCGTATCTTTCGGCGCCGGAAGATTGCGCGATGCGCAGGGCATTGCGAGCTTCAAAGAATTCGAGCGGCAATTTGGCGTTCAAAATAACCGGGTCGAACTTATAGCCCGTGGGGATGTAGCCCCCGCGATCGATCAATTCGTACTTGGCGTCCACGGCCTCACTAGCGCCGACGGTGTCCGAGCGAATGGCGTTCTCGAGGACCACGACGTTGCTGGGACGACGCACGGCATAATAAGGTTCCGCGGTTACGATCATCGCGAAAGCCTGAAGGTCCGTGGTGACGTCCAGCTTGCTGCGGTGGTTATCGCCCACCAAAACTTCGCCGATGTTGACTGGGCGGCCTTCGGGCGAAATCGCCCACAAGACATAGGTGAGATACTCGCTGCCAAAACTCGTGGGCTTGTCCAGTCCAGAAAATTCGACTTCGACTGCCAGAGTTCCGCGCTTGCTCTCGACTTTGGCCTCGCCCGCCGCGGCAGGCATCAAATCGGTGCCTTGGAAATTGATCTTAGTGGCTCCACTGCGGTGTTTATAGCTCACCGCGCGGGTAGTACGGCTCACCACATTGATTCGATAGGTCGGCGTTGGATTGCCGGAGTCTGCCGGCACTTGCGTCTGGGTCTGAGCTCGCGCCGACGCGGTAAGCGTCATTACGGCTACCAGGGTGATACTCGGTATCTTGAACATGAGTCTCCTTCTAAAATTCTTCGATACGTAAGTATCAGGCTTTGTGAGTTTCAATACTGTGCGATAGAGCACGCTTTGCAAGAAAGAACGACCTGAAGTTAGGAGCCGGTTTCCGCCTATTAGAGCCTTCTTTAAGTGGGAAGCGCCGACTTTGAGGGTTACAGGTCGCCTCTCGAGACTCGCAGCGGCCTCGATCACCTCACCTAGGCCAGCGAGGGGATCGAGGGCGCATTCGCCGACTTGACGGGCACTGAGGTGTCCGATAGCGTAAAATGATTGTGGGGCGCGCAGCGAACAAACCGTGAGAGTTCTGTTTGTAGCATCGGAGGGGCTGCCGTTTTCGAAGACGGGCGGCCTGGCGGACGTGGTGGAGGCGCTGCCGAAGGCGCTGGTAGCGCAGGGCCACGAGGTGGCGGTAGTGTTGCCGCGGTACCGCGGGACGAAAGCCACCGCAGTGGTGATGCCGAGCCTGACGATACCAATGGGCGGGACGCGATTGCGTTTTCCGGCGATCGCCAATGGCACGCAGCTGAATGGCGTGCGCTACTACTTTGTGGATGATCCGGAGTATTTCGATCGCGACGGATTGTATGGCGGCAGCGTCGGGGATTACCCGGACAACGCGGAGCGATATGCGGAGTTCTGCCGCGCGGCGATTGAGGTGGCGAAGCATGTCTGGCCGGCGGATGTGATTCATTGCCATGACTGGCAGACGGCGCTGGTGCCTGTGCTGCTGCGGACGTCTTACGGAGATGATCCGCTGGTGAAGGGTATTCCTGTTGTTTTCTCCATTCACAACATGGGTTATCACGGACTGTTCACCAAGGATGTGCTGGACCTCGCGGGCATTCCGCAGGGTGTGTTTCATGTAGACGGGATTGAGTTTTTCGGGAAGGTAAACCTGCTGAAGGGCGGATTGGTTTATTCGGATTATTTGACGACAGTCAGCAGGAAATATGCGGAAGAGATTCAGACGCCGGAATATGGACACGGATTGGATGGCGTGGCGAAGAGCCGCGCGGACCGGCTGGTGGGAATTTTGAACGGGGTGGACTATACGGCGTGGAACCCGGAGAGGGACAAGCTCATCGCGGTCAGGTACTCGGCGAATGATTTGAGCGGGAAAAAGGTGTGCAAGCAGGAGCTGCTGGATTTGTTCGGATTGTCACACGATCACCTGGATCGGCCTCTGATCGGAATCGTGTCGCGGTTCGCGGATCAAAAGGGATTCGATTTGATCGCGGAGAAAGCGCACGAACTGATGCGCGAAGATCTGGTGCTGGTGGTGCTGGGAACGGGCGAGCGCAAGTATGAAGATTTTTTCAAGGCGCTGGCGGCGGCGTATCCGGGCCGCGTGGGCGTGAAGCTCGCTTACGACAACGCGCTGGCGCACAAAGTAGAGGCGGGAGCGGATATGTTCCTGATGCCTTCGCGGTACGAACCCTCGGGGTTGAATCAGATGTACAGCTTGAAGTATGGTACGGTGCCCATTGTGAGAGCCACCGGCGGGTTGGACGACAGCATCGAGCCGTTCGACCTGGAGCACGGCACAGGGACCGGGTTCAAGTTCAAGGAGTATACCGGCGAGGCGCTCTTGTTCGCGGTGCGGCAGGCGCTGCATCATTACATGGATGAGCGAATCTGGAAGCGCATCCAGTTGAACGGGATGGCGAAGGATTTTTCGTGGAAGACGCCCGCGGCGCAGTATGCGAAGCTGTACGAGGCCGCGCGAGCCGCTCTCGGATTATCGTCAGCCGCGCAAAGTTCAGGAAAGGCCGCTCCAGGCTCCGGACCACCGGGCCGCGGGACGGGGCAGAACCAGCAGGCTTCGGAGAAAGGCGTACGAAACCAAAAGCCTGTTGGAACATCTAATTAGACTGATTTGAGGAGAGAAGAGCGGATGCCCGCCGAGGGCGGGCAAGCCGCTGAGGACAAAGAACATGGCTGACAATACAATTCAAACGGCAACCGATGGAAATTTCGAAGCCGAGGTGCTTACGGCGAGCAATTCGCAGCCGGTGATGGTGGACTTCTGGGCGGAATGGTGCCGTCCGTGCCACATGCTCGCGCCGACCGTTGCTGAGATCGCCCACGACTATGCGGGCAAGCTCAAAGTGATGAAGTTGAACGTCGATGAAGCAATGAATTCAGCGGGCCGGTATCGCGTGCAGGGAATCCCTACTTTGCTGCTGTTCAAGAACGGGCAGGTGGTCGAGCAGATCGTGGGAGCAGTGCCGAAGGAGCAAATCACCAAGGCGCTGGAGCGGCACATCGCGCAAATTTAAAAGCAATTGCGGGGCGTCTCGATCGGATCAAGGCGCCCCGATTTTTCGTTGGCCCTCCATGGTTTCACCTACCATTACAGGTAAGAGTCCTGACATAATCTTCGCGCCAGCTTCGTTTAAATTTTTGCGGCGGAGGAAGAGTGCATCAGCTGCGAGGTTCGCAGGCGGAACAGCAGGATCCACTTTCTCCAGCAGGCGCGCCGCACAAGCCTCGCGTTCGAATTTTCTTCTGGTGCATGGTCCTGGTTTTGGGGCTGTTGCGCGTGTGGGCGCACCGCAATGACGTAGCTCCCGATAGTATTTCGTATATCGAAATTGCCTGGGCTACAGCGCGCTCTGGTTTGCACCAGATTGTCAACGCTTATTGGAGTCCGCTCTATCCTTTTCTCCTGAGTCTCGTATTTCGGTACTTCCATCCACCGGCGCAGTGGGAATTTACGGCTGCGCATCTCCTGAATTTTGCGGTATACGCCGCGAGCCTCGCCTCGTTTGAGCTGTTTCTGAAAGAACTCATTCTGCAGCGGCAAACTGCCGGCGAATCGCCCGAGAAATCTTTGCCAGTTTCGCCACGAACCTTTTGGATTTGGGGATATGTCTTTTTTCTCTGGGCCAGTTACTTTTGGCTGGGTCCCGAGTGGGTAACTCCGGACCTCTGCGTTGCGGTGCTGGTGTTTCTCGCGACCGCGCTGTTGTTTCGCATCCGGCGCGGGCGGGGCAACTGGCTCGTGTTTGCGGGACTTGGCGCATTGCTGGGCCTCGGCTACCTGGCGAAAGCGGCGATGTTTCCCCTGGCCTTCGTTTTTATGTTCAGCGCTTTTTGCCTCGGCCGCATCGCCGGAGCTTCTTTTCCCGCCGCGGCTCTTCGCACGCTGCTGGCGGCTGGAGTGTTTGCCGGCTTCGCGCTGCCGCTTGTCCTGGCGCTCTCGGCAATGAAAGGACGGGCGACGTTTGGCGATTCCGGACGGATCAGCTACACGGAATATATCGATCGCGCGACAAAAACGGTTCACTGGCAGGGAGAGCCATTGGGGACGGGAATCCCTGCTCATCCGACCCGGAAAATTTTCTCCGACCCGGCGGTGTATGAATTTGCCGCTCCGATACAGGGTTCCTATCCGCCATGGTATGACCCTTCGTATTGGTATGAAGGAGTGCGGCCGCATTTCTTGTTGAAAGGCCAATTGTGGGCCCTGTTCCGGGCGGCCAACATGTATCTCAAAATATTTTCAAAGAGCGGTGCGCTTTGGGTGGTGTTGGTGGCGCTGTGGGTCGCCGGGAGAAAAGCACTCGCATGGGGAAGCTTTGCCCCGGGCGCGTGGCTGGCGATTCTACCTTCGGTCGCGGCGCTCGCCATGTACTCAGTCGTGCTCGTGGAATTTCGCTACGTCGCGCCGTTCACGTTGATGTTGATGCTCTGGACGCTGGCGAGAGTGAGAATTGTCGTGGGGGCGGAGCCGCGATTGCTCAGACGCTTCCATCTCGTCATTATTCTTGCGCCGGCGCTCGCCGTGGGGTGGGCTGTCGCGCGCGATTTATATGATGTGATACGCGACAAGCCCTATGAGCCGTGGGTTGTTGCGCAGCAGCTTCACGCCATGGGGATTCCGCCAGGAACAGACGTGGGTTACATTGGGACGGGCTTGGGCGCTTACTGGGCGCATCTCGCGGGCGTGCGGATCATCGTGGAGATCCCGAACATCGAACAACCGCGTTTCGTCGCCGCGGATGCTGCGAGAAGGCAGCAGGTTCTGGCGCTGTTTTCTTCCGTTGGGGCTAGAGCCGTCGTTACTGGAAACGCGGATGCCGCGAATCTCGCGGATGGCTGGCGTCAAATTCCGGGAACGCATCATTTTATCTGGCAGCAGCCGTGGCTTATCGCGGCGCCGGAGAAAAAGTGAAAAATTTGGCGGAAGTGGAACCACAAAGACCATGAATGAAAAGCAGCAGATCACCAGAGCACGTTGTGCCTGGGCACAGAGTGAGCTGAACATCCCCTATCACGACGAGGAATGGGGTGTGCCCGTGCATGACGAGCGCACATGGTTTGAGTTCTTGATACTGGAAGGCGCGCAAGCGGGATTGAGTTGGGACACGATCTTGAAGAAACGCGCGCGGTATCGCGAAGTATTTGATGGATTCGATCCCGCCAAAGTCGCGCGCTACGACAAAAAGAAAGTCCGCGAACTGCTCCGCGACGCCGGAATCATCCGCAACCGCCTCAAAATCGACGCCACCATCGGCAACGCCCGCGCCTTCCTGGAAGTTCAGAAAGAATTCGGCGCCTTCGACGCCTACATCTGGCGATTCGTCGGCGGCCAGCCGAAACAAAACGCCTGGAAAACCCACAAACGCCTGCCCGCAAAAACGCCCGAATCCGACGCCCTCAGCAAAGATCTGCAAAAGCGCGGTTTCCGCTTCGTCGGCTCAACCATTTGCTACGCCCTCATGCAAGCCACGGGCATGGTCAACGATCACTTGGTTTCGTGTTTTCGCTATCCGGAATTGAGCAAGTAACCTACTGACTTCAGGCATCGACGCAGCTCCGGATACGACGGGACTGGTGCCGAGCGCGGATAGAGTCAGGAGTCAAGTGGTGAAGACCTGCGAGCGGTGCTTCCGCCACATTGATTAGGTCGTTTTCGTGGAATCTCAGTGTCGATCACCATCAGCGCGGTAGCCCCTGGGGGTCATAGCCAAGGATCTCGTCTTCGGAACGGTCGTCAAGGGTCGGCAAGGCGTCCACGCGGTGAAGAATGTCATCGACTTCCTGGGCCAAACTCTTAGCGTGACGGCGCCCGCGGAGGCGTTGGAGACGGTCGCGCAAGGCATTGGTGATGGCAGCGGTCAAAGACTCACCCGTTTCCTTGGAAATCTCGCGGGCAAGTTTCTCGGCCTCTGGGTTTTTTATGCTAAGTGCCATGGCTTCCAACCTGATTTTCTATAATATAGACCAAAATATAGATTCAATACTGTCAAGACGTGGATGGTCTAGGCCGATCCTCATAGAAACCCTGCACGAAAAGCCCTCCGTTGGTTAAGTCTGGCAGTCGCTCGGGTCCTCGGCCATCGTATCGAGGATCCGATGAAACTCCTCGACATTCAAGCGGGTTAATCGGGACGTGGTTAGCCGGGGTGGCAAACGGGAGAGCGATTCGGATGCAATCCCTTCCGGGCTTTCCAAGCGTTCCGTAGAGCGGGGATGCCGGAAGAACTGAGTGGCTTTTCTAAAGTACTGGCGAAAAGGAACTTTTGTTCTATTGGTTCGCCGCCAATCCACCTAGTACTTTTACCCTGTTCTATGACCCCTGAGACCATCTGCGGGACGCGTCGCCACGAGCGTATCTCCTTACCGCGAGGCATGTCCGTGACCTGGTACGGTAGCGGCCAGCAACAGGTCTCTCGGGTCAAAACATTAGGCATGGGAGGTCTGTTCCTCTGCGGGTCCAATACGCTGCGAGTAGGCACGGATCTGACCCTCGTTTTTGAAGTACCCGGAGGCATGGTTCTGGCGGAAGCGGTTGTCCGAAACATCGTGCCTGGTGAGGGGATGGGTGTCGAATTTACCAAGATGAATCCTCAAAACCGAGCTCTGCTGGAAGGATTGCTCACGCGGCTGCTGCGCTAACGAAGGGTTGATAGCGGGAAATCGCGCACGGCGACTATCCGCTTACAGGTTCGATTTGCTTCACAAACCTGGTGTCGTGTTTCCGCTACGCCGAATTGCGCAGCTAGCTTAAATTCGGATGGAGAGAATCATTCCCGCAACGCGCGGGCCGGATCGGTGCGCGTGGCGCGCCAGGCGGGCAAAAAACACGCTGCCAATGCGGCGATCGCCATCAACACGAACGCCGATCCGAACGCCAGCGGATCCCGCGGGCTCACTTTGTACAAGAGGCTCCCAAGCAGCCGCGTCAATCCTAGCGCCACCGTCGCGCCAAGGACCACACCGCCGGCCGTCAACGCCAAGCCGCGCCACATCACCAGCCGCAGCAGATTGGAGGCGCCGGCGCCAAGCGCCATGCGCAGCCCCAGCTCGCGTGTGCTCTGCGACACCGCATAGGACATCACGCCATACAGTCCGATGGCGGCGAGCAGCAGCGCCAAACCACCCAAGATCCCGACCAAAGTCACCGCCACCTGCTGCGGTGATGTCGAGCGATCTACTTGTTCCTGCAGAGTGATCACCTCGTAGAGGGCCAGATTCCCGTCGAGCGCATGCACTTCGCGCGCCAGTGCCGTCGCCATCGTCCCCGGGCTCAGTGGGGTTCGGATAAACAAACCCGCCCCACGCGAGAAATTCTGACGCAGCGGCACATAGAAAAAGGGTTTCGGTACCTCCCGGACGCTCTGGTACTTGGAATCTTTCGCCACACCGACCACCTGCATCCATCGGCTCTTGACCTGAACCCGCTCGCCAATCGGATTCTTCCCGCGCCAATACTTCGCGGCCATCGTTTCATTCACGACCGCCACCAGAGCGGCCTTTTCGTCGTCCGCCCGCGTGAATTCGCGGCCAGACATTAAGGGGATGCCCATCGTCGCGAGATATTCCGGCCCCACTTCGTTGTACTCCACCGTGGGCTGCTCCTCCGGTGGTGGCTGATAGCCATCTACGGCAATCACCGTCGAAGAAAAGCTCCCATAGCTCAGTGGCGTCATTCGCGCAAACGCCGCTGACTCGACACCTGGCAGGGTCTTCACACGCTGCAGCAGTTCGTCCTGGAAACTCTGCGCGCGGGGCGCATCGTATCCCGCGGGCACCAAATTGACAGCGGTATCCAACACATTACGCGTCGAAAAACCCGGGCTGGTATTTCGAATTCTCTGCAGGCTCTGCAGCAGCAGCCCCGCTCCGACCAGCAGAACGAAACTCAGCGACACTTGGACGACCACCAAGCCTGACCGCACCCATGCTCTTCCACCGCCCCCAACCACACCCGCCGAATCGGATTTCAGTGCGCCGGCAAGATCGATCTTACCGGTCTGCATCGCGGGAACCAGCCCGAGCGTGAGCGTCGCGATCAGGCAAACCCCGGCGCTAAGCGCCAGCACACGCCAATCGATTTCGCCCGGTAAGTGCATCGCTACTCCGCCCCGCGCGGGAAAGAGCAGCACGAGCGCATGACGGCACCAGTGCGCTACTAGAAGTCCTCCGGCCGCGCCAAAGGCCGACAGGATCAGTCCCTCGGTGAAAAGTTGCTTCAACAACCGGCCCCGCCCAGCGCCGATCGCCAGCCGCACCGTCATCTCTTGCCGTCGCGCGAAGGACCTGACCAGCAGCAGATTGCCGACGTTCGCGCACGCGATCAGCAGGACAAAAGCCACCACTGCCAGCATGATTTCAAGCGTGGGGAGCAGCGTATTCGCATTGTTGAACGGCGTTTGCCACAGCGGCCACAGCTTGATGCCACGGCCTCGGTTGGTGGCCGGATAATCGGTTTCCAACCGCTGCGCTACGGCCGAAATCTCCTGCTGCGCCTGCGAGAGAGTCACTCCGGGCCTAAGCCGCACATAAGCTTCAATCCACCGAGCGCCGCGATCTTCCAGTTTGTAGCCGCCCGCTTCAAAGTTTTCCTCCATCGACGCCGGAACCCAAAACTGCATCGCCCAACCCACGAAGGTCCCATAAAAGCCCTCTGGCGCGACGCCCACAATGGTGTGCATCACATTATTCAGCCGTTGCGATTTCCCGATAATTTGCGGATCGCCCTTGAAGCGTCCTTTCCACAGCTGGTAACTGATCACCGTTACCGGATGCGCGTTCCGCCCCGCGTCTTCGCCCGGTTCGAATCCGCGTCCAAGAATCGGATGGACGCCGATGGCATCGAAATAATTCGCGGATACGATGCTCCCTGTCGTGACCTCAGCCCGGTCTCCGATGCTGAGCGAAGTGCCCATGATCTTGCTCACGATAAATGAATCAATCAGCGTGCAACTTCTCTGCAAGTCGAGAATATCCGGCCAGGAGGTAAGCTCGGGCTCGCCACGCGCCGTTCCCGTAAGAGCGAATAGCTGTTCCTGGTGGGTAACCGCCGGGTACGGACGGAATAAGATGCCTTCGGCCCAACTGAAGACCGCGGCGTTGGCGCCGATTCCTAATGTTAGGCAGAGGATCGCCAGGATGGAAAAGCCAGGACTGCGCCGGAGCATCCGGAGGCCGAAGCGGAGGTCCTGCAGGGCGGTCTCGATCATAGGTAGTCCTCTCTGATCGCGGTAGATTTCCTTGGTTTGCTCGACGCCGCCGAAGCTGCGAAGCGCCTCGCGGCGGGCGTCCTCGGCGGACATGCCTCTTCGCAGGTTCAGCTCGATCGCCATCTCAATGTGCGAGCGCAGTTCCGCGTCCAAGTCGTCTTCGAGATGACGGTGGCGGAACAGGGCAGCGAGACGGTGGAGGAACGTGCGGCAAAGTTCGCGCATGGGCTAGGTCGTCCTTAGCACTCGGTTGATCACGGCGGACATGCGATCCCAGCTTTCCACTTCCTGCTCGAGCTGCTTGCGTCCGGCGTAGGTCAAGGAGTAGTACTTCGCCTTGCGGTTATTTTCCGAGACGCCCCACTTGGAGGCGATCCAGCCGCGTTGCTCGATGCGGAGCAGGGCGGGATACAGCGTTCCCTGGTTCAATTGCAGCAGCTTATCCGAGACCTGCTGGATGCGCAGGGCGATTCCGAAGCCGTGCATTGGCCCCATCGAATCGAGGGTCTTCAGCACCAGCAAATCGAGAGTTCCTTGCAGGACTTCGGATTTGGGAGATGGCATACGCTCCTTTAGACGGTCAACAGGAAAAAAGGGAGCATATCAAATTCCTGTTGGCCGTCAACAGGAGTTTTGGTGTAGTGAGAGGCTCCGACGGCGACTTGCGGAAAGCGCTGCCAACAAGATGGTCGTTCGAATTTCGGATGATTGGACGCGCCAAGTAGAAACTTGCCCTGCGATCGAATCGCCGCTCGCTTGCGTTGAGGGCAGGGCGAGCTTACGATAAGAACCTGCCGTTTCTTGGTGTTTTCCAAAGCAGTAAAGGCGAATTGAACATTGAGCCGCTGAAGTGTGGTCGAAGAAAGGGCTTGCATGAAATCGGTCGTGGTGGTGGGCGCGCAATGGGGCGATGAAGGCAAAGGCAAGGTGGTGGACTACCTTGCGGGATCGTTTGATTACATCGCGCGTGTCGCGGGCGGCCACAACGCGGGGCACACGGTCATCATCGGGAAAGACCGCTATGTTCTGCAGCTGATTCCGTGCGGAATTCTTCGGCCGAAGCAGCAAGCGGTGATCGGAACGGGCACCGTGGTGGATCCGGCGGCGTTGGTGGCGGAAATTGCGACGCTTTCCAAGGCGGGGATAGACGTGAAGGGGCGCCTGCACGTCAGCAATCGCGCTCACCTGATTTTTCCGTATCACCGTGAGTTGGACAAAGCCGCGGAAGGCGCTCGCGGCGCGAACAAGATTGGCACGACCTCCCGCGGAATCGGTCCGGCCTACGAGGACAAAATGGCGCGGCGCGGGCTGCGCATGTGCGACCTGCTGGAGCCGGAGCTGTTTCGAAAGAAAGCCGCGCACGTGGTGGCGGAGAAGAACCGGCTCGCGAAGGGCGCGTACGGCGCGGACATCGACTTTTCGCATGAAGTGGAAGAAACGCTGAAACTGGGCGAAAAGATTCGCGAGTACATTTGCGATACGGCGGAACTGGTGAACCGCGCGCTGGACGAGGGGAAGTCCGTGCTGTTCGAAGGCGCGCAGGGGACGATGCTGGACATCGACCACGGAACGTATCCGTATGTAACTTCTTCCAGTGCGACCTCCGGCGGTGCGGCGACGGGCGTGGGCGTGCCGCCGACGAAAATCAAGCACGTGCTTGGAATTTCGAAAGCGTATACGACGAGAGTGGGTGGCGGACCGTTTCCGACGGAGATGCCCGATCTCGATGCCAAGGAAGTGCGCGAACGCGGAAAAGAATTTGGCGCGGTTACGGGGCGGCCGCGGCGCTGCGGCTGGCTGGATTTGCAGGTCCTGCGCTACGCGAAGATGATCAATGGAATCGATTCGCTGGTGATCACCAAACTGGACGTTTTTGACACGCAGCGGGAAATTCAAGTGTGCGTGGGGTACAAGTATAAAGGCACGCTGCTGAAGGAAATGCCGGCGCTCGCGGAAGAATACGAGCACGTCACGCCCGAATACAGGACACTCGCTGGGTGGAATGAAACAACGTACGGATTGAAAGACGGCGCAAAACTCCCAAAAGCTGCGGTCGACTATTTGCGTTTTATTTCAGATTTTCTGCAGGTCGAGATTGGAATGATTTCCACCGGACCCGAACGCGACGCCACGATTGTGCCCGCGGGGACGCTGCTGGCGCGATGGCTGTGAAGAAGTGACCCGTGACTTGTGGCGCGGCGGTATCGGGTGCCACACTCTACCTGAAATGCTCACCTTTGAAGAAGCACGCGGGAAGGTAATCGAACAAGTTGGGAAGAGGAAAGAACCACGCGCGACCGCCGTTGTAAGCGTGTGGGATGCGCTGGGACTGGTGCTGGCGCAGGAAGTTCAGACGGACCGCGAATATCCGCCATTTGACCGCTCGACACGCGATGGATACGCGGTTCGTTCGAAAGAAGCTGCGCCCGGCGCACAATTGAAGTGCGTGGGAGAAATCAAAGCCGGCGACACGGTGAGGGAAGCGCTGGCCGCGGGAACGTGCTTGCAAATCATGACGGGCGCTGCAGCTCCTGCGGGCGCAGACGCGGTCGTGATGATTGAACACACGAGCCGCGAGGGCGATCTAGTGCGATTCGAACGAGCGGCGCAACCCGGGCAGAACATCGTGCCAAGGGGAAGCGAGGCCGCAGCCGCGCAGACTATTTTGACCCCGGGTATGCGGCTCGGATACGCAGAGCTGGCGCTGGCGGCGCAAGTTGGCGCGGCGCGCTTGCAATGCGCGCAGCGGCCGCGCGTGGCTATTCTTTCAACCGGGGACGAAGTAGTTTTGATCGACGGAACACCGGGAGAATTTCAGATTCGAAACAGCAATAGCGTCTCCCTCGCCGCGCAGGTTCGAATCGCGGGCGGTGAGCCGGTAGTCCTGGGGAATGCGGCGGACCGAATCGAGGATTTGGGAGAGAAGATCGAGCGCGGCCTGAAAGAAGATGCGCTAGTGCTGTCGGGCGGCGTCTCGATGGGGAAATACGACCTAGTTGAAAGCGTGCTCAAAGCCATGGGCGCGGAATTCTTTTTCGATGCGGTGGCGATCCGGCCGGGGAAGCCGGCCGTGTTTGGAATGTGCCAAGGCAAGCCGGTGTTCGGTTTGCCGGGGAATCCCGTTTCGACGATGGTGACGTTCGAATTGTTTGTGGCGCCAGCGATTGATTTGTTGAGCGGGGCGGAGGCGCGCGCATTGCCGCTGGTCGAGGCGCGGCTCGGGGAGGCATTGAAGGAAAAACCCGGGCTGGCGCATTTCTTGCCCGCGCGCGTGGGGTGGGGTGGCGGGGTACCGCAAGTGAAAGCGTTGAGGTGGCAGGGCTCGGGCGACATTGCCGCGCTTTCGAACGCGAATTGTTTCTTGGTGGTGCCGGCAGACCGGGAAAAGATCGAGATTGCCGAGAGCGTTTCCGTGTTACTGAGGAAGGACGTGGTCTAGGCTACGGTATGGCAAAGCTTTCGCACTACGGACAGAAGGGCGAAGTGCGGATGGTCGACGTGTCGGAGAAAGCGGTGACGACGCGAACGGCGGCGGCACGGGGTTTTGTGAAAATGAAGCCGCGCGTCGTGAGCGCGGTCCGGCGGCTGAAAAATCCGAAAGGGAATCCGCTCGAAGTGGCGCGGATCGCGGGAATCGCGGCCGCAAAGAGGACGGCGGAGTGGATACCTCTTTGTCATCCACTGCCGTTGACGCACATTGATGTGACCGCACGGCTATGCCAAAATGGCGTGGAAGTACGATCCACAGTGACCACGGCCGCCCAGACGGGCGTGGAAATGGAAGCCCTGGTCGCCGTTACCGCCGCGGCCCTCACAGTCTACGACATGTGCAAAGCCCTCGATAAAGGGATGGAAATCACGGACATCGTTCTCACCGAGAAGACCGGCGGGAAAAGCGGGGATTTCCATCGCCTAAAGGCTCCGCAAAGGCGCGCGCGATGAGCACGGCAGCGCACAAAACGGTAAAGCTGCTGCTGGCGGATGATAACCCGCTGGTGCGCGAGTTGATCGTGAAGGGGCTTGAAGCGGTTTGCGAGGTGGAGACCTCCACGGACGGCGCGGACGCACTCCTAAAAGTCGTGGACGCACCGCCGGATGTGATTCTCTGCGATTACAAAATGCCGGGCCTGGACGGCAGGCAACTCTTTGAAAAACTGCGGGCGCGGGAGTCGACGCGGCACATTCCATTTTTGTTCATGGCCAGCCGGCCGGACATCGAGGAGCGCCTGAGGCCGCTAGTGGACGGCGTCGAGGATTTCATCACCAAGCCATTTTTGATTAAAGATCTGGTACGCATCACGAAAAAAGTTGTGGATCGCTTGCACCTCGAAAAACTGCAGAAGAAAGCGTCGCGGCCGGGAGTCATTCAGGGACGGCTGGAAGAGATGAGCATGATCGACCTGATGCAGTCGCTGGAGATGGGGCAGAAGTCTTGCCGGTTGATCGTGCGGCAAAATGGCGCGCAGTGTGAACTGTATTTTGCAAGCGGGCAGTGCCGCGACGCGAAGATCGGATCGGTGGAAGGGGACGACGCCGTTTATAAAGTTGTGTTGTGGACGGCGGGAGAATTTGAAATCGATTTCAACGCCGCGAACGCCTCGACAAAGACGACCACGACACGCAACACGACGGGCCTGTTGATGGAAGCGATGCGGCTGATGGATGAAGCCAATCGCGATACGGTGGGGGCGCCGTGAGTCTCCTGAAGAAACCTTCCTGATGCGCGTAGCGGTCCTAACCATAAGCGACACAGTGACCAAGGGCGAGCGCGAGGATTTGTCCGGCCCCGCGGTCGTCGCATTCTGCCGCGGGCTGGGCTGGGAAGTCACCTCGGCGTTGCGCGTGTCGGACGATCCCGCAAATATCCGCGAGCAGCTGCGCGAATTGGCGGATTCCGGGCGCGTGGATGTTCTCTTGACGACGGGCGGAACGGGGATCGGGCCGCGGGACAACACGCCGGAAGCGACGCAGGCGGTGGCCGATCGGATCGTGCCCGGAATTTCCGAAGAGATGCGCCGCAAGGGCCTGGAGCACACGCCCACGGCCGTGCTCTCGCGCGGCACGGCTGCGGTGCGAACGAAGACGCTCATCGTAAACCTGCCAGGAAGCCCCAAAGGCGCGGTGGAATCGCTGGAAGCGGTGGCGCACTTGCTGCCCCACGCGGTGAAGGTTCTCCACGGCGCGCGCCACGATTGAGCTGCGCGGTTTCTATCGTCCGGGCGGGCGGCGGGGAATTTGCACAAGTGTCCACAGATTTGCACAAAGGTTCGAGCAGAATTTGATTGACGGCGAGAACGGGAACCTCTATCTTGCGCGTCAGATTGAACCGGGAAGCTTAAGAACTTTACGGATCAATTTAAGGGGCGCAGCAAGCTTAATAGCGGTTGCGCCGCGAGATTGAATCGCGAAGCTCGAAGCCTTAACGGTTTCGTTTGGAGGGCGGGACCAGCCTAACGGCGGTCACGCCGCCAGGTTGATTCGGGAAGGTCAGAAACTTTACGGCTCCGTTTAGATGGCGCAGCAGCCTAACGGCGGTTGTGCCGCGAGGTGGAACCGGGAAGCGGAAAGCCTTTACGGGTCGGTTTGGAGGGCGCAGCAAGCTTAACAGCGGTTGCGCCGCCAGGTTGATTCGGGAAGGCTAGAAACTTTACGGTTCCGTTTAGATGGCGCAGCAGCTTAACGGCGGTTGTGCCGCGAGATGGACCGGAAAGCGTAAGGCCTTTTGGGATCGGTTTGGAGGGCGCACAAGCTTAACAGCGGTTGCGCCGCCAGAAGGAATCGGGAAGGTTAGAAACTTTACGGCTCAGTTAGAGGGCGCAACAGGCTAAACACCGGTTGCGCCCTCAATTTTTTTGGATTGGCTCTTCCACCACCGGCGGGCGGAAAGAGAGTTGTCAGTTTTCAGTTGTAAGTCATTAGTTGAAAACCAGGAGTGGAGAACTTCTTCCCGGATTCTCCAAAGGCTACGCGTTACTCCGGCAACGGCCGCTGGAGTGACCGGCCACGTTTGGGACACCTCCGATATCGAGGCCCTGTTGGAATGAGAATGAGTCACCACCAAAAACAAAGTCAAAAACCAGACCCTTTGTAAAACCAAACCCCAAAGCGTGCGCCACCTGTTCAAAAGGCTGTCCCACGCGCCCCAGCCGCCGCTCTAGGGGCAAGTCTCCGGTGGTTTCCTCTGCCATGGCAATCTGCTGATGGTGTGTATGATAATCGAAACCCATAATCAAACCGCCGCGGCGGGCTTGGCTCCTTTCTCCCGGGCCTTGGTCGTTTGCGCAACCAAGTCAACTCGGCCGAAGGAGCCGACGCCATCATCTAATTAGCCGATTGAAGCCGAAAGGAAAGAGCGCCCCTCGGGCGGAAGAAGCTCACACATGGGCACATTTACCTTGCGAAGTCTGATTGATTTCTTGAAACAGTACAAAGCTGCGCACTTGGCTGCCGATAAGGAAGAAATTCAAGCCGTTGTCTCTAAGCAGTTTGGACTGACCAAAAAGCGTTCTGTTTATGAGGGCCCTTCTTTTGCTCTTCGCTTCTGCGAGGCCAATCAAGCCTCGTTTTCGAACACCGTTGTCGGCCTTTCGACACTGAAAGAATATGACGACAAACCCTTTGTAGTCTGCGTTGTTCGCCCGAAGGAACTTGAATTCTTGCTCGCGAACAGCACACTTTTGAAAAAGATCAGCCACAGCTCTCATCACCTTCGCGTGGACAATATCCGCGGAAGTTTCTTGGGTCACGACATCCAACGCGAATACGAGGCACTACCGAATGAACCGGCGAATTTTGAAAAGCTCTTCGCGCTCCATCAACAAGTCGGATGGAGAGAAAACGTCAAAAGGTTGGTAAGCGCAACCGATGCAATTGAACCTACTGGCAAGCGGCAAGTTTTTACGTCAAGTGCACGCCACAATATTCTTGCTGCTCCGCAACTGGCAGCATCATTGAGCGGAAGGGATGACTACGAAGCGGTTGAAGCGGAGCTGACCTCGCTCATCAAGCCAAATCGCGCTGCAATCCTGAAAGCGGCTGAGGTTGATAATGTTAATTTGCGCGGGAAATTAATCGAGCAAATCCTAACTAAAGCCGCCAACTTTCATAGGCTGGACGACCTGACCCGTTCGCTGCGCGCTGGCACTTCTTTGACGATCGATATCAAGACAAAACTAATGAACCTGAGCTCCAGCCCCAAGGGCTACAACATTGATAAGACTTTGGAGATGTTCGCACGGGGAAATACTGCCTTTTCGTATTTTTTTGTCGCAATCGACGTTGCAAAGGGAGAAATAACGACTAGACTTATCTCGATTTTGGATTCGAACATCATTGACGCCACTCGCATACAATTTCACTGGGCAGGCCGTGACTCACGCGGCGTGACTCAATTGGCGGGCGATCTTTCATGGATGTTTGATACGAACTACAAGGAGGCAATCGACGTGCCAAAAGGCGAGGGTTTCCTGGAAAGACTAATCGGCACTCTGGAGGCGTAGAGTAAATGGCACCAACGAAAACTCCGGCGTATGAAGAGGCGCGCAGGATGCTGCCGGTCCAGCTTTTGCCGATGCTTGATATGTTCATCGAGCATTACAAGTTTGCAGCCCTAAAACACCACGGCAAGCAATGGTCTTCACCAAAAGTGCTAGCGGAACTTGTCTTGATGGGGTGGCGCGACGCGGCGGAGCCTGTTGAATCCCCAACAGAACGCGCACCTCAATAGTCTAGTGTTTGCTGATAAGTGCTGGTATTTTTTTCGATAGGGCTTTGGGAAAATGATTTTTGTTGCTTCCCCTCATTTCTGCGGACCTGCGCTTGCAGAGTGTTCCGCTCCCAAAATACTCCGTCTGTAAAGCCTTGAATGGCCCTATTTTCTTCGGCTAATTCCAATCTCTTTTCAGAAAGGAGGCAATACTCCTCGTTGATTTCAATCCCGAGAAATTGCCTCCCAAGTTTCTTTGCCACGACCGAGGTCGTGCCACTGCCTAGAAAAGGGTCAAACACAACCTCCTTAGGGTTGCTGCTCGCAAGTACCAGTCGTGCGATGAGCTTCTCGCTTTTTTGCGTCGGATGGTCGGTGTTCTCCGGCATGGACCAAAAGGGAATCGTGATGTCCGTCCAAATATTGGAAGGATGGGTATCGCGATAATCTCCCTGTTCGGTTCTGTTCCAGTCCTTTGGGCTCCCGTCTTCGTGTGTGTATGGTGCCATGACTTTTCTGCGGAGTTTTACTGCCTCAACGTTGAAGGTGTACGCATCGGAAACAGTGCAAAACCAAATGTCCTCGCTCGAATTCTTCCAGTTCGACTTTGCTCCTCGTCCTTTTTCCCTCTCCCAAGTGATTCTATTCCGAACGACAAAATGCTTAGAGACGACCTCAAATATGGACGCGGAGGTGTGCCAATCTCCGCAGATGTAAATGCTCGCCGTGTTTTTTAGCAAGGCTCTCAGCTGCACGACGACATTATCAAGCCACAAAGTGTAATCTCTCACAGGGAGTTTGTTAAACTTCAAGCCATTAAAAGTCTTCGTCAAATTGTAGGGCGGGTCGAGAATTAAAAGATCAACGAAGCTCTCCGGCAAGAGCTTCGCAATCTCCATGGTGTCTCCTAGGATCGTTCCTGTTGGAGGCATTACAGAGTGGCGTAGCGAAGCTACCTCAATCAATCTTTGCCGTAACCTCTGTCTGTCTTCGCCAGATAGATCGACGGTTCGGTTGCGTGCCGCGCGGAGTCGAGAATAATCAAGGTGTTCGTTCATCAAATGCATTGTCCATGCTGGGTGCCCGCCGGTCAACTAAAAGAAAAGGCCGGTCCGAAGCCCGCTCCTTCCGCTCTCTTGTTAGCAACCGTTTTCCATGGTCAGAGACCATGCAAAAGCCATGCCAGAGTAGATGTATGACCCATTTATCCCTACTTTCAATCTGGCCACACCTCTAAAATGTTGATTCCACAGGGGACGACCAATTGTGTTTGTTAGGTCCGCTAGAAGTGGTTTCGCTTTATGCGTCGAATTCGCACCAAATCGGAATGGCATGATTTCCATTTGGGGAGTTAGAAACCGTTTCGAGTGCACTCCCTTTAATAATCGCGGGTGAATCAGCCTCCATATGGAAAAAGACGGAATGACGGTGTGGGGCCACGCGCCGGGGAGAAATTACAAACTAGAAAATAGAAATCAGAAATGCGGAATTAGAAACCCAAAAATTAGAAATCAGAGACGGAGACAGAGGAGCACCTGGACTCCACCAATACCTGGGATCCCTCCATCCCGGAGCCTGACTCCAAGAGGAAACCGTCATAACCTAACAGTCGGAGCGTGGATTACGGGATTGCGCGAAGAACAGGTCTGAAGACGTGTAACTACAAGAAGGTGGCTGCTCCAGGGGCTGAATGCCTGAGAGTTGGGGTCATGTTATCCTTCCGCACTATGAATGCGAAAGCGATTACACCGATACTGAACGTTTCCGACATCGCGGCGAGCTTCGCTTGGTTCGGGAAGTGGGGCTGGAGGAAGTGCTGGGAATGGGGAACGCCGCCGACTTTCGGGGCGGTCGGGTCAGGGGAATGCGAGATCTTTCTTTGCCTGGGGGGACAAGGGAGCCGCGGCAAGGGGGCGAACGCGTCCACGTTTGGATCAGACGGAGACGAAACGGCCGACAGGGGCGTGTGGATGTCGGTATGGGTGGAGGATGTTGACGAGGTCCACAGAGAGTGCGTGGCTGGTGGACTGGATGTGACTTTTCCACCGACGAACATGCCGTGGAGGGTTAGAGAGATGCACGTGCGGCACCCGGACGGGCACGTATTTCGGGTCAGCAAGGGAGTAGGAAATTAGAAATTAGAAAAGTGAAATTAGAAAATGGAGAAGAGAAACTGGAAGGTAGAAATTAGAAATTAGAAAAGTGAAACTGGAAAATGGAGAAGAGAAGATCCGCACCCTCCCCGACGCGGCCGGGGTAAACGCCAACCGAGCGTGGGAAACTGGCGCGCGACACGCTTTAGGATCGGTTTTCCGGACAGTTCATTGCGACCAGTCCTGCGCGCCGTGAAGAATTCGGAGGATTTCCACGGCGTCCCCTCGGAGGCGATAGACGGCGAGGTACGGCAGGCCGGCAGTATGAGCTCGCGGGTGCCTGACCTGCGACCATGCCGCCCCCGCTCAGGAAATTCCACTAATGCGCTGACGCGTTCATGAATGGAGAGCGCTACGCGACGGGCCGTCGCGCTGCTGTCATGCTCCTCGATGTAATCGCAAATATGAGTTAGGTCACGGGCGGCGGGCGCCGTCCAGCGGACACGCATCAGCCGGGATACCGGCTGTCAATGAGCTTCCTAATATCCTCGTGGTCGATGAGTTCGCCACGGGCGGCGGCGGCAAGCCCCTTCTGCACTTCCTGGAGGAACCATTCATCGTAGTTGACCATGCGTTCCACGGCTTCAACCACCAGCGACTCGCTATCGCGGCCCTGTTGGGTGGCAAGGCGGGTGAGCTTTGCTTGCAGGTCGGGGCTCAGATGCACTTCCATGGCTCCAGCTTAGGGAATGCAAGGAATCGTGTCAATAACCTGAACGATTCCAAAGCGGATAAAGCGAATCACTCAAGCATGTTTCGTCCACGCTGCGCGGGGAGAAATTAGAAATTAGAAATTGGAAAAGTGAAAATGGAAAATGGAGAAGAGAAAATACGCACCTCCCCGACGGGGTCCCCGAGCACGTAGGGGCAAGCGGGGTAAACGCACATCGAAGAAAAATATAACGCAGAGACGCTGAGACGCAGAGAAAACGCGGAGAAGAGAAACTGGAAGGCGGAAATAGAAATCAGAAAAGTGAAAATGGAAAATGGAGAAGAGAAAATCCCCACCCTCCCCGACATGGTCCCCGACTAGGTCGGGGCAGGCGGGGTAGGTGCCAACCTGGGGTGGGGCAGCCGCTGCGTTCATTGCACTTACGAGGACGCCTTCGGGCTTCGTAGGGGGATGAGGGCGCGGAGGCGGGGTTCGCGCAAGTAGAGACCACCCCAGAGCAGCACGCCCAAATACGTCGGAAACAAAACATGGCTGAATAATGGATCGCCGCCGCGTAAGTGCGTGGCAACGGCGCCACCAAGATAACCAGTCAGCAGGATCGCGCCAAGAACGGAGGTAATCGGGATGACGTAGAGGGCAGTGCACACCAATAAGACGATCCCGAGAACTGGCAGGAGGCTGAGAGACCAACCCAGATGAGCCATCCCCTCCACGACGGGGGGAGGAGCGGGCTTCACGAATTTAAAGGCCACGTCAAAAGCGAGAAACAAGATAACCAATGTGCTGATGATGCGTCCGGCCCAGAGGCCTTTCTTCGAGACGGGAGCCGTTTGCGTATCTGATGGCATGAATATTCCTCCGTGTGTCGTTTGAACGAAAAAATAACAGATGGTTGAAATCTTTTCCCGTGAAGCAGGGAAGTCGCAGCCGCGCCTGAGGCGACTGCGCCGGTGGATCATTCCCTAACGACGAGATGATCGTCAAGTACACTAAACCCCAAACTGCCGTAGATGATGGTCCAGATGCTTGTACATCAACTCCGCCCACTCTTCCGGGGTTAGCCGGCCAAAGAAGCTATGCGGATGCGTGGTGCATCCCTTCGGCCCGGCCGCGGCAAACCGGTTGATCAATCCGCACAGTCGTTCCCGCTCCGTTCCCAGGTCCCGTTCATCCTGCACCACAAGATCCTTCATCGTCGGCGAATTCCGGCGCATCGGTTCATCGTTCCCAAGCGCCAACGGCTTCACGATCAGCCCAATGATCCGCCCGAGCAACAACCGCGGCGGAATCCTGTCCCCTACCGCCAACTCCAAACCCGCCGAGCAGTGCGCCACCGCTTGCGCCGCATTCATCTTGCCCCACTGCCGCTGGCTATCCGGCCTCAGCCGCGCGATCCGTTGCTTCACTTCTTCCACCCTAGCCGCTTCATAGAGATTTTTCATGCGGAAAGACCTCCCCCAGTCAACCATTCACAATCAAGATTCAAGCGGTTACCCGCCGGCGATGGCCCCTATGATGAGAAGGGGCTCTTTCCCCGATGCGATCGCATCGGGAAGCGGAGTATCCGGCGGCTCGAGGGAATAGTCTTCCTCGCAGGCGAAGAAGCGCAGGAACGGACGGCGCTCGTGCGTGACGTGGTCGCGGATAGTGCCGCACAGCATCGGATACTGGACCTCGAGGGCGTCGAGGACCGAGCGCTGCGTGACCGGACCTTTGACGTCGAGCTGCACCTCGGCACTGACGTGCGCCAGCGTCCGCAGATGTCCGGGGAGTATGACGCGGATCACGGCAGCGTCTGGACCTCGACGGAAAGTACAGCTGGAAGGTGTTGCACGATGGGGGTCCAGGAGTCTCCGGCGTTGGCTGACGCGTAGACTTGCCCGCCGGTGGTGCCGAAATAGACGCCGCATTTATCGAGCGAGTCGACGGCCATGGCGTCCCGCAGCACGTTCACGTAACAGTCGTTTTGCGGGAGGCCTTTGGTGAGCGCTTCCCATTCGTTGCCTCCCGAACGGCTGCGATAGACGCGCAGCTTGCCATCGAGCGGAAAGTGCTCCCCGTCGCTCTTGATGGGGACGACGTAGATGGTCTCCGGCTCGTGCGCGTGTACGTCGATCACGAAGCCGAAGTCGGTGGGCAAGTTGCCGCTGACTTCTTGCCAAAGGTCGCCGGCGTTGTCGCTGCGCATGACGTCCCAGTGCTTCTGCATGAAGAGAACGTTGGGGCGAGACGGGTGCATGGCGACGTGGTGAACGCAGTGGCCGACTTCGGCAGTGGGGTCTGGGATGAATTGGGAGCGCAGTCCCTGGTTGATGGGCCGCCAGGTCTTGCCGCCGTCGTCGGTACGGAAGGCGCCCGCAGCCGAGATAGCGATGTAGATGCGGCTGGGGTCCTTCGGATCGAGAATTATGGTGTGGAGGCACAGCCCACCGGCGCCAGGCTGCCACCTTGGCCCTGTGCCGTGGCCGCGCAATCCGGAAAGCTCGTGCCAGGACTTGCCACCGTCCTTCGAGCGGAACAAGGCGGCGTCTTCCACTCCGGCGTAGACCGTATCCGGATCGGTAGGCGAGGGTTCGAGATGCCAAACGCGCTTGAACTCCCACGGGTGCTGGGTGCCGTCGTACCACTGATGTGTGGTGAGCGATTTCCCGGTTGGCGCGGAGGTGTCGTACACGAACTTGTTGCTCTCGCCTTTGGGCATTCCCTCTGGAGTGGTGCGTTCGCCCGGCGGCGTCCCCGGTTGCGTCCAAGTTTTGCCGCCATCATCGGACCGCTGAATGATCTGGCCGAACCAGCCGCTGCACTGCGATGCATATATACGATTCGGGTCAGCGGGAGAGCCCTTGAGGTGGTACATCTCCCAGCCCGCAAAATGGGGGCCGCTGACGTCCCACTTTTCGCGTTTACCGTCTGATGTCAGGACGAACGCGCCTTTGCGTGTTCCCACGAGTACTCGTACTCCGCTCATCTGTCACTCCTTCTGATCAGTAGTAAGGCCGCCGCAGGAGCGTGCCTTTTATTCCGATACCGCAAAAGTTCTTTCGTTCGCATTACGATTTGATTGGAATCCAAACCTCCATACCGCCCATGCCCGTCTGCGGATCGAATTCCTCGGAATAACGCTCGAAAAAGTTCGGCACCTCAGCGGCCCCGGAAGCGGCCTCAAAGCCGGATCCCGGGAGCCACTTATCGATGGCATCCAGCGTCTGGTAGAGCTTCGAAACATGTTCGCGATGAGAAAAAACGGCATACTTCTGCGCGGGGATGGTCGCGACACTGAATTCGCCGGGAAGACCTGAAGAGCCGGAGACTTCGACGCCCGTCAAGTAGTCCATACCATCCGGGCTGAGCGCATTGAAGCACAATCCATAAGCTACATAGCCTACCTGTCCGGGTACGTTGCCGATGTGAGGCGCAAAGCGTTGCCATAGCTCAGGGATGTCTTTCATTGTTTCCGAGGTATAGTGCTCGCGTAATCCGGCAATTCGCAACGCCTTGCCGTGCTCGATCCGGGGCGCTTCCAGTTGCATCGCAGGCGATTTCTTCATTGTGGCTTGGCTCATTTGCGTCCTCCCCATTCAAGTTGCGACCAAAGATCGCTGGCTTGGGAAAGCCAGTCTGCAACAACTAACTTGCATAATGCAAGTGAAAAATGCTAGCCTCTCAACATGCCTCGCAAAAACCCAAGCCCCAAACGGCGCTCGGGGTGTCCTCTGAATGCTTCCGTGGAGGTATTGGGCGATCGCTGGTCGTTGCTGATTATTCGCGACATGATGCTTCGCGGATTCCGGACGTACAAGGAATTCCTGGGATCCTACGAGAGAATCGCGACGAATATTTTGGCCGATCGCCTGCAAAAGCTGATCGCTCATGGAATCATCACCAACGGGCCAGACCCTTCGGACGGACGCAAACTGATTTACTCGCTCACGCCGAAGGGCATTGATCTCGCACCGGTCCTCACGGAAATGGTCCTCTGGGCAGGCGCGCACGAAGGTACCGGGAATCAAGCGCTTGTCCGGCAAATGCAAAAGGACAAAGACAAATTCATATCTGCGATACGGCAACGATGGGCCGAAGCAATCCGAGCGGCCGATCGCAATCCTCCGGGAAAGCTCAGGCCTTCGCGAGATGCCCGGCGAGCTGGTCCGGTGTCCGCTTGAAGCCCTTCCGCATCGATTCGAAACCGGCTTCGAAGATCGCGGTCACTCCGACCGCAACGCCTCGATGACGTTGATGCGCGCGGCGCGCGCCGCCGGCAGCGCCGACGCAACGACCGCGGCGGCCAGCAGAACAAGCGCCGAGGCGACCACTGGCGCGGCACTCGGCATCCGCATGTCTTGGAAATAGCTGCCCGCCAAACGCGCTAACGCGTATCCGGAAACCGCGCCAGCGACTACCCCCGCGGCCGCCATCACGGCACCTTCGACGACGACGCCCGTCAGGAGATGACGCGGCTGCGAGCCAAGCGCCAGCCGGATGCCGAACTCGCGCGTGCGGGCGCTGACAGAGAAGGCGAGAACTCCAGCAACGCCGACCAGGGCAATGGCAAGAGCGACGGCCGCAAAGACACCGAACACAACGGTGTTGAGACGATCCGGAGTGAGAACTTCGGCGCGAATGTCTTCGAGCGTAGCGGCGCGCTCAACGGGTTGTTCGGCCGACATGTCACGAATGATCCGCGTGACCGGCGTGACGAGAGAATAAGGATCTGCGCTGGTGTGGATGAAGAGGCGGCCGCCAAACACGGGACCCTCTTCAAAGGGATTGTAGACAGTGATGGTAGAGCCAGGAACGACGTGTTCGTCGTCAATGTCGGCAGTGACGCCAATGATGCGGTGCGGCGCGGTGCTAATGGGGACGAATTTCATCACGGGATCCGTCCAATAAATATGGCGATTGAGGGGATCCTGATTGGGGAACATTCGTTGAGCGAGAGTTTGACTGACGATAACGACCGGATCCTTGCTTTGGCCGTCGAGCTGATTGAAATCGCGGCCGGCGATGATGGGAACGCCGAGCGCGGCAAAAAAGCCGGGAGAGATAGTGCGGAACTGCGCGCGAGGATCTTCTTCGCCGGGCGCACGAACGTGGCCATCGCCAGAGAATTGAAAGCCGGGGCCAAAGCTGCCGGCATCGCGCCAGGGCACGACAATGCCAAAAGCGGTCTTGTTCACACCGGGCAACGCCTCAATACGGCGGATCGATTCCTTGTAGAAATCGACGACCTGCTCAGGAGTTTTGCCGTGGGACATAGCGGGGACATTGATGGCCAGCACATGGCGGGTATCGAGGCCGGTCTGCGCCGCCTGTATCGAGAGAAGCGTTTTTAGCAGCATGCTGGCGCCAGCGAGGAGCATGAAGGAGGCGGCGATTTGAGTAATGGCGAAGACCCGAAGGCGGCGGCTCGTGCTGCCGGTGATGCGCACTCCGCCGCTGGTGAGGCCGGGAGTTTGCGAGGCGTTGGCAGTTGGAAGATGCGGGACATAAGCCAGGAGTACAGCGGCGATGACGGCGAGTAAGGCGCCGACCCAAAGCATGCTGGAGTCTACGGTGAGGTCGAGAGCGCGGACGGAGAAGCGAGAGGCGTAGCGAGAAAGCACGGCGAGGAGCGGCCGCGCACTGATTACGCCGAGAGTGGCGCCGGCGACGCAAAGAATGAGACTCTCCGCCAGTAAAGTGCGGCGCAGTGCCCCTGCGCCCGCGCCTAGAGCCGCGCGGATGGCGAGCTCGCCCTCACGCCGGACGGTGCGCGCGAGGATAAGATTGGCAACGTTGGAGCAAGCGATAATAAACACGAGGCCGGAGGCGGCAAGAAGAACAAGGAGAACCGTTCGAGCACCGGAAGTAATTTGCTCACGAAGGAGTTTGGCGTCGATTTGGAAATGTGCTTGGGGCGAATAGTCTTCGGGATGATCTTTGATCATGGCGCCGTAGGCGGTACGAAGTTCGGCGCGGGCTTGATCGAGAGTGGCGCCGGGAGCGAGGTGGCCGAAGAGTTCCGTCATGCGATGGACCCGCCCATTCTGCATGGTCGCGGACAGATGATGGGGGCTGGTAACAATGTTGGCAATGAGTTCGGTATCCGCGGGATAGGGGATAGAGGGTTCGAGGACGCCGATGATCGTGGCAGATCTATCGCCGAAGCCGCTGCCTAGGCGAACGGTCTTGCCGATGACGGAAGGATCGCTCTTGTAAGTGGTCGTCCAGAAACGATAGGTCAGGACGACGACGCCAGCGGCCTTAGGACCGTCGTCTGGCGGGCCGATGAGACGGCCCAGGACGGGATGGAGGCCCACCACGTCAAAATAGGAGCCGTCAACGACGCCGGCGCGAACTTCCCGGGGCTCGCCGAGGCCGATCATGGTGAAACCGACGGTGGAGAACTCCCCGAAGGAGCTGAGTGTTTTGACGCTTGCGCGCAAGTCCTGAATTTCCGGCACGGAAAATGGGACTTCCCCGGGGCTAATGCCAGGCGCACTTTGCTGGATGTAAATGAGGCGGTCCTCGTCACGGTTGACGAGCGGGCGAAGCAGCACGCCGCGAACCAGGCTGAAGATGGCGGCGTTGGCGCCAATGCCTAGCGCCAATGTGAGCACCACGGTGACCGCAAGCCCTTTGGTTCGCGCAAGCGAACGGAGTGCAACTCTTAGATCGTGAAGGAATGACATGCTCGTGCTCCTTCTTCCAAGCGGTTATGACCGACCAGGGGTATAAATTCCCAGTTCGCCATTCGATGAAGCCACGTGAACTCTTGCCCTACTATCTATACGACGAACGAAACTCGGCGAAATCGACACGTCGAAAGAACACCTGCGGCATGCACACAGCACCCGACGCCGCTAAGAAAATCATGTTGTTGTAACGAATGCAAGCAGCAATCCCTCTTGCGGATCAATCTAAGCTCTTTTCCATGAGCGTGTTACGCAAAGCGCCGCTCTGCCTCAAGCCCCCCGCATTGCGCGATCCTGGGACGCTTTGTCCGGATTCGGACAGTCTCCGCCGTGCCAGCAGCCGGACATTTTTGCTTGCTCGGCCGTCAAGTCTTTGCCAGGAATTCGGCAAGGCGCTCCAGGCTCTGTGTCCAGCCTTGCTCCATCCCAGCAATATACGGGGCGGCCTGTGCCGTCGTCTTTATAACGCGCGCCCGCAAAATTTGTTTCGTCTTGCTACCTTGCTCGACGAAGATCACGGTGGTCAGCACTTCAAACATGGGGTTGCCATCCGCATCCAGCGCGGCGCTGGTGAAGACGAGCCGCTCGGGCTCGACGACCTCGTTGTAAACGCCCGTCATGGGATAGACGGTGCCGTCGGGGGCGCGCATGTGAATGCGGATCGCCCCGCCGGGCCGCACATCCAGGTCACAGACTGGGTTCGTAAACCCGCGGGGGCCCCACCACTGTGCCACCTGCTTTGGATCGGTCCAGACATTGAACACGAGTTCCCGCGGCGCGTCAAACACACGGGTCAGAACCAACTCCTGCTCTTCATTTGCCATGATGCTTCCTGTAGCCATGGTTTTTCTCCTTTTTCTGCACGTCGCGCAAATAATCATCCAGGCGATCAAAGCTCTCCGTCCAGAACCGCCGGTAGTGTGCCACCCAATCGGCGACGTCCTTGAGCGGACCGGCTTTGATTCGGCAAGGCCGCCACTGCGCCTCGCGCCCTCGCGTAATCAAACCAGCGTGTTCCAGCACCTTGAGGTGACGGGAGACGGCGGGCAGGCTCATCGCAAAGGGCGCAGCCAGCTCCGTGACGGTGGCCTGGCCGGCGGCCAGGCGCGCGAGGATGGCGCGGCGAGTGGGGTCGGAAAGAGCGGCAAACGTCGTGGTCAGGTGGTCAGGCGCCATGAAGTATTCAACACTCCTGTTAAATAACAGGCCTGTTAAATACTACAGGATTTGCAAACTGTCAAGGGTCTTTGTGACGCCCCTGACGGGAAGTCGACGATCTCTGGAAATGCTGGGCTTTGGGAGGCGTCACTCTTGATTCCAAGGGAAGGTACGGACAGCTTATATAGGTTGCTCGATGGCGTCCGGAGTGCGCTTGGAGGCGATGGCGCTGGCGTGGGAAGAGGCGGGAGACATTTTGTAATGGAGGCGAATGATGGTGAGGCCGAGGAAGGAGATGATGTGCTCGGTGCGGAGGACGCCTTCGTCGTCCACGTAGACGTGGAAAAGTTCGTGGAGCGTCTTGATGTAGCGAACGCGCCGGCGCTCTGCGCCGGAGCGAACAATGCGATAGAAGCCGGAGCGGCCCCAAGCGGAGCCGGAAGAGTCCAGACCAAACGAGCCGTCCGGATGAGCGACGGGGCAGAGGTAAACGTTCGCGCTGCCATTGCATGGAAAGGTGACCTTGACGCACGGGTTGGGCTCGCCGGGGACCCGCACCGTGGAATAGAGGCCGGCATAGATCACGTGGCCGGAAGATTTCAAGCGGCGAAGCCAGCCGGTGTAAACGATGCGGCCCGAAGCAGTTTCGAGGAGCTGGACGACTTCGCTGCTCATGCCCTTGGCCACTTCCAGAGAAGAGATGGGGAAGTTGAGCTGTTCCATGCGGCGGCTGATGAATTCCACGAGAAGCCAAAGAAAAAACCGGCCGAGGAGAGAGACTTCGGTCCAGACCTCGAGGTGATAGGCAGCGGCGTGTTCGTAGAAATGACGAATGGCTGGATGAATCGCGTCCGGATTGAAGCTGGGACCTCGGAGCGCGTTGAAATCGGGAATGAGGCCGGCGCTGGGGGGAACGCGGATTTCAAGATTTTCGTCGTGGGCTATGCGCTCGTAGATTCCCGTGCCGATGCGGCCGCGTTCGCCGAGCGGGCAGCGTAGCCAGGGGGCATCGGCTTCTCGAATGCGCTTCCCGGTGATGTGGACCCATATCTGAATGCCGCCTTCGAGGAAGAAGGCGATCAAATCGTAAAGCGCGGAGCGTTTGTCAGCCGTTGGCGGAGCAGCGGGATTCACAGCCGCGTTGGCCGCAGTGGGGAGGGAAGGAGCGGGGTCCATGGTTCTATCTTCTCATCGATAGGGAGCGGTTTCTGGGCCGAGATTGAGTTGTGCCCGCGGGATTAACCTTTCGAGGCGGCGTCGTTTGAGATTCTTGGGTTGACCGATTGCTGATTCAAGTCAAGAATGCTTACATCATGACGCAAAAACTATCGGACAAAAAACTGGCTGTTCTAGGCACTGGAAAACTCGGCGGAATTTTGCTGCGAGCTTATCTGAAGCAGGAGCTTTTTTCGCCGAAGCGGGTTACAGCGACGGTGAAGCACGCCGAGAAGGCCTCGGCGTTGGCGAAGGAGCTCGGCGTGTCTGCGACGACCGAAAACCGCAAGGCGGTGCATGGCGCGGACATCGTGCTTCTCGGCGTGAAGCCGCAAGTGGTGGGCGAAGTGTTGAAAGAGATTGCGTCAGAACTAAATGAGAAGACGCTGGTCATTTCCGTCGCCGCATCCGTACCGACGAGCTACATCGAGCAGCGTCTCGGGGATAAAGTCCCCGTGGTGCGCGCGATGCCCAATACGCCTTCGGCCGTCGGATGCGGAATGACGGGGATTTGCCGCGGCGCTCACGCGGGGGCGGAACACCTGGAAATGGCGCGCGCGATGTTCAACGCCGTCGGGCGCACGGTGGTCGTCGACGAGAAAAATATGGACGCAGTGACCGGGCTTTCGGCGAGCGGACCGGCGTATGCCTATATCATTCTCGAGTCGCTCGCGGAAGCCGGCGTCAAGGTAGGTCTGCCGCGCGACGTGGCGACGCTGCTCGCGGCGCAGACCATGAAGGGCGCGGCGAGTGTGGTTCTGGAAACAGGCGATCACCCCGCGCTGCTGAAGGACGCCGTGACGACGCCCGCAGGATGCACCATCGACGGAATTATGGAGTTGGAAGAAGGCAAGCTCCGCGTGACGCTCATCAAGGCGGTTGTGAAGGCCACCAGCCGTGCCGGAGAGCTGCTGTTCGAGAAGTAAGCCGGCTCCAGGATTGACAACGGTGGTAGCATGCTGCGTGTGAGGGAGTGATGCAGAGCGCGTACATTCCTGTGCTGATTTACGCCGTGTTGGTGATCGCGTTTCCCGCGGTAACACTGGTCCTGGCAAAGTTCATTCGGCCGGCATCCACCTCGTTCGGCGCGAAGCTCAAGCCCTATGAGTGCGGAATCCCCGCGGAGAGCGATGCGCGCGGGCGGTATTCGGTGCGGTTTTACATCGTGGCCATGCTGTTTGTGATTTTCGACGTGGAGACGATGTTCCTCATCCCCTGGGCGATTTTGTATAAAGGGTGGGTCGCGGCGCACGAGGGACTGTTTGCTCTAATTTCGATGGTGGCGTTTCTGGGAATCCTGCTCGTTGGGTATTTGTGGCTGTACAAGAAGGGTGCTCTTGAGTGGGCGTGAGCCGTAATTCTGCTTCTCTGCTCGAACCCCACCAAGCCGTTCGCAAGTTGTTCTGATTGACTCGGTTTGCAGCGTGTGTTAGAAACGCGGCGATTGAATTCTCGGCTGCTCCCCTGTTGCAGTTTGTGAACCGTAAGCGATTCACCGCAGCCGATCGCACCCCCGGTCCATGGCTGACGAGCCCAAGGAACCTAAACCGCCTCAAGTCCCCACGGGCGAAAAGCCCGTAAGCAGCACACCCGCTGTGTCAATTCCCCCTGCCAAACCTGCGGACGCGAGTGCGCCTGCGGCTCCTGCGAAACCGGCGGCTCCCGCCCCACCCAAACCACCCGTAGTGCTGCAGACTCCGCTCAACAACGAATTCGTCACACGATTTCGCGCCAAGTTCGGTGCGGCACTTTTGGAAGCAATGGAGGACCGCAAGCAGGCCATTCTGACCGTGGAGCGCGCCCGGTTGGTGGAGATTGCGCTGCACCTGCGCGACGAAGAAAAATTCGACATGCTTGCCTACTTGACGGCGGTGGATTGGCCGAAGCGTGAGAAGCGGTTTGACGTGGTTCTCGATTTGTATTCTTTCGCGAAGAACGAGCGGCTGAGGCTGAAAGTGCGCGCGGCGGACGCTGAGGAGGTGCCGAGCGTCGTCGACGTTTGGCCCACCTCGAATTGGCAGGAACGCGAAGTGTTTGACATGTTCGGAATTGTTTTTTCCGGGCACCCGAATTTGAAACGGATTCTGTTGCCGGACGAATGGCAAGGCTATCCGCTGCGGAAAGACTATGACATCTTGCAGCAGGACACGGCCTGGGTGCGTGAAAATCTTGGAATTGAGAGCGGGCAGTGAAGCGATTCTAGCCGTAATGGGAAGACGACCCTGAGTATCGATACAACAAACGATCGCAAGACGCTGATGGGCGCGGATGAGCTGGTCATCAACATGGGGCCGCAGCATCCGTCCACGCACGGCGTGTTGCGCGTGAAATTGAAGCTCGATGGCGAGCGCGTGATCGGCTCGGAGTGCATCATCGGGTATTTGCACCGGGGCGTGGAAAAAATCGCGGAGAACCGCACGTATCAGCAATTTGCTCCCTACGTGGACCGCATGGACTATGTCGCGGCAGTGAGCAGCGGCCTGGGGTATTGCGAGGCGGTGGAAAAATTATTGATCGTGGAAGCTCCACCGCGGGCGCGCGTGATTCGAACCATCTTGACGGAACTGCAGAGAATCGCCAGCCACCTCCTGTGGCTCGGCACGCATGCTTTGGACATTGGCGCGCTGACTCCGCTCTTCTATTGCTTCCGCGAGCGCGAGGAAATTCTGAAGATTTTTGAAAAGTACTGCGGGGCGCGCTTGACCACGCACGCGTTCCGGATCGGCGGGCTGCAATACGAGGCCTACGACACTCTTGAAAAGGACGTTGAACGGTTCTGCAAGGATTTTGAATCGCGCATCGTTGAATACGAGACTTTGCTCACGCAAAACCGCATCTGGATCGGGCGTACAAAAGGCGTGGGGATTCTGACCGCGGAAGATGCCATTGCGTTTGGCGTGACCGGGCCGGTTCTCCGGGCCAGCGGCGTGAAATGGGACATCCGCAAGGCCATGCCGTACGCGGCGTACGATCAATACAAATTCGAAATTCCCGTCGGCACAACCGGAGATACGTACGATCGCTATCTGGTCCGCATGGAGGAGATGCGGCAATCGCGGCTGATCTGTCTGCAAGCCATCGAGAATATTCCCAGCGGGCCGATACTGGCGAAAGTGGGGAAGGTGCTGAAGCCTCCGCCGGGCGAGGTTTATCATGCGATTGAAGCGCCAAAGGGCGAAATCGGCTATTACATCGTCAGCGACGGCACGGTCATGCCGTATCGTGTGCACATTCGGCCTCCTTCCTTCATAAATTTGCAGGCGTTCGACCGCATGGTGCGGGGACACCTGGTGGCGGATGTGGTGGCCATCATCGGGACGATTGATATCGTGCTGGGAGAAGTGGACCGATGATGAACGCCGCCCTCCAGGCAACGCTCGAGTTCTTGAAGCTATATTGGGCGCCGCTGCTCTGTGGCGTGGCCGTCGTCGCGATTCTGCCGCTGGTCGTCGGCTACATCGTGCTGGTGGAACGCAAGATCATGGCGGACATGCAAGCGCGGCTCGGACCCATGCGCGTGGGGCCGCATGGTTTGCTGCAGCCGATCGCCGACGCGGTGAAACTGCTTATTAAAGAAGACATCATCCCGGAGAACGCGGACAAACTCGTCTTCTGGCTCGCGCCGGTGCTTTCCGTTGGCGCGGGGCTGCTTTCGCTGGCTGGCCTTGCGATCGGACCGGCATTTCAGATTGCGCAGGACATTAACATTGGCATTCTGTTCGTTGTGGGTATCAGCGCGCTGGGAATATTCGGCATCGTGCTGGGCGGCTGGGCCTCGAACAGCCACTATTCGCTGATGGGGGCGCTGCGCAGTTCGGCGCAGCTGGTGAGTTACGAGACCGCCGCGGGGATGGCGTTGGTGAGCGCGCTTTTATTTACGGGCTCGCTGAATATCAAATCGATCGTGGAAGCGCAGAGCAAAGAGGGCATTTGGTTCGTGCTGCTTGCGCCGGTGGCCTTTTTCACCTATCTGGTCGCTTCCATTGCGGAGACGAACCGGGCGCCGTTCGATTTGCCGGAAGCCGAGTCTGAGCTCGTCGCCGGCTATATGACGGAGTTCAGCGGATTCCGCTGGTCGCTGTATTTTCTCGCGGAATACACGAACATGATCGTTGTGGCTTCCGTGGCGACGACCTTGTTTCTCGGAGGCTGGCTCAGACCCTTCTCCGGCGTCCCCTGGCTGAATTTTCTGGATTTTGTTCCGCCGCTGCTGCTGAGTGCCATCGGCGTCTATTGCGTTTTGCGCATGCCAAAGCAGCCGACGCGCGTGCAGCAGTTGTTTATGCTTGCTGTAGCAGGTCTCTGTTTTGTGGTTGCGCTGGTGCTCGCGGCGCCTATCGTTTTGCCGGTGATCAAACCGTCGCTCCGCGCCGCCGTGGCGCCGTTTTACGCGGGCATTCACGGCGGCTTCTGGTTCATTTTCAAAGTCAGCCTCTACATCTATTTTTTCATGTGGCTGCGCTTTACGATACCGCGGTACCGCTTTGACCAGTTGATGCGCCTGGGCTGGCATTTCTTGATCCCGCTGTCCATCATCAACGTTTTGCTGGTTGGCGTGGCCTTGATCGCCGGAGCGTACTTCCACTTGCAAGGCTGGGGACTGCTTCTGGTTACGACTCCCGCAGCCGTCATTGCGCTCGTGGCCGCGTTTCTTATTCTGGCCGTCGAGAAAGAACACGACGCGCGGCAAGAGCAAACCGCCGCTTCGGATTTTTATGCTGGATAAGGTCCTATTTTATTTCTTTGCTGGCATCGCCGTGGCCAGCGCGGCGCTGATGGTGACGCGGCGGAACGTAGTCCACAGCGCTATCTTTCTGATCACCGCGCTGCTTGCGACCGCGGGGATTTTCTTGCAGTTGCGCGCGGAGTTTCTGTTTATCGTGCAGATCATTCTTTACGTCGGCGGGATCATGGTGCTCTTCGTTTTCGTGATCATGCTGGTCAATTTGGACGTGGCGCTGCAGCAGATCCAGTTCGCGCGGCAGAAATGGGTGGCGCTCATCGTCGCGTTGGCGTTGGCCGGCCAGGTCGGCGTGATGTTCTGGACTTCCGGGAAAATGCCGGGGCAGGGGTTGCCGGTGCTGACGGCGGCGGCCGCGGAGCATCTGCCGCCAAATTCCGAAGCCGTGGCAAAAAGTTTGTTCTCAACCTATTTGTTGCCCTTTGAGATTGCGTCGGTCTTGTTGCTCGTGGCCATGATCGGCGCCGTCGTAATGGCCAAGAAAAGGACGTAACGCAGCGATGCTTCCGATAGAGAACTACCTGTTCCTGAGCCTCGCGCTATTCATCATTGGCGTGATCGGAGTCGTCACGCGTCGCAACGTAATCGTCGTGCTCATGTCCATCGAGCTGATCCTGAATGCGGTGAACATCAACCTGGTGGCATTTTCCCGTTTGTACGGCGATGTGGCGGGGCAGGTATTCGCGCTTTTCATCATTGCCGATGCGGCCGCGGAAGCCGCCGTGGGGCTCGGAATCATCATCGCCTTTTTCCGGAACCGCGAAACGGTGTTGGCGGACGAAATGGATTTGCTGAAGTGGTAGCGTGACGACAGGAAAGAAGAAATGAAACTGGCATGACGCCTACGGGCTACTTTCTGGACCATCTCTGGCTCATCCCGCTGTTTCCGCTGGCGACCGCGGCGCTGATGCTTTTCTTTGGCAGGCGGCTTCCGAATGCCGGCGTTAGCGTGCTCTGCGTGGGAAGCGTGGGCTTGTCCTTCATCTACGCGGCGGGCGCGGTATTTCAATTGCTGGCCGCGGAGCCGGAGCATCGCGTCGCTCAGCAAATTATGTTCGAGTGGCTGACGCCGGGGCCGATGCAGATGACTGGTGGACACGCAATACCGTTTGTGGCGGACTGGGGATTCCTTCTCGATCCGCTTTCCTGCGTCATGGTCCTGGTCGTCACCGGCGTCGGCTTCCTGATTCACGTCTACTCTGTCGGGTACATGGCGCACGAAGGCGGGTATTACCGCTTCTTTGGGTACATGAACCTCTTTATGTTCGCCATGCTGACGCTGGTCCTGGCGAACAACATGCTGCTCATGTTCGTGGGATGGGAAGGCGTCGGCCTTTGCAGCTATTTGCTGATCGGTTTCTATTTTTTGAAAAAGTCGGCTTCGGACGCGGGGAAAAAGGCTTTCATCGTGAATCGCATTGGGGATGCGGGCTTTATCCTCGGGATTCTCCTTACGGCAGTGACTTTGGGGACTATTCGGTTTACCTCGCAGGGTTTGCCGGATGCGGAGGGCGCTTCAGGAATTCTGCAGGCGCTGAAGGCAGCTGTTGACGCACACGCATTGGCTTATGGCGCGCCGGTGCTGACCGGCATCGCGCTCTTGCTGTTTGTCGGAGCGATGGGGAAATCGGCGCAAATTCCCCTGTACGTTTGGCTGCCGGACGCCATGGAAGGCCCGACGCCCGTGAGTGCGCTGATTCATGCAGCCACGATGGTGACCGCGGGCGTTTACATGGTCGCGCGCATGAACGCGGTCTACCAGCTCGCGCCGTTTGCGATGGACGTGGTGGCGGTGGTGGGCGCCGTCACCGCGATTTTTGCGGCGTCCATAGCGCTAGTGCAGAACGACATCAAGAAGGTGCTGGCGTATTCGACGATCAGCCAGCTCGGGTACATGTTCCTGTCCTTGGGCGTGGGCGCATTCGCCGCCGGAATTTTTCATCTGATGACGCATGCCTTCTTCAAAGCATTGTTGTTCCTCGGCGCGGGCAGTGTGATTCACGCAATGTCGGGAGAGCAGGATCTGCAGAAGATGGGCGGCCTGTGGAACAAGATTCCGATCACCGCAAGGACGTTCTTCATCGCGACTCTGGCGATCGCGGGAATTTTTCCGTTCGCCGGATTTTTCAGCAAGGATGAAATTCTCGGACGTGCCCTTGATCGCCAATTTTTCTTATGGCTGGTCGGCTTCATAACTGCGGGAATGACCGCGTTTTACATGTTCCGCCTCCTGTTTCTTGCTTTTTTTGGATACTCGCGCGCCGATGAACACGTTGAGAAACACATCCACGAATCGCCTCCAACAATGACCGTGCCGCTCATGATTCTGGGTGGGCTTTCGGTGATCGGTGGATGGATCGGCTGGCCCGGTTCGCTCGGAGGCGAGAATCGCTTTGAGAGGTTCCTCGAGCCGGTATTAGCGGGTGCGGTGACGGAGACGGGAGCGGTAAAGATCGCGAGGCATACGCTGGCAGTTGAATACATTCTAATGCTGGCGTCTCTTTCGATAGCCGGCGCTGGAATCTGGCTGGCCTATCAATTCTACCGGACAAAAAAATTTGCGCCGGAATTGGTGGCCGCAAAGTGGTCGAAAGTCTACCAATTGCTCCTGCATAAGTATTACGTGGACGAGATTTATGACGCGGCGATCGTGGAGCGCACCAAGGATCTCGGAACTCTGCTCGGCCGCTTCGACGAAAACGTTATTGACGGGCTGGGCGTGAACGGCGCGGGCTGGCTGGCGCGCTTCGGCTCAACTCTGTCGATGTGGTGGGACAAGTGGATCATCGACGGGCTGCTGAATTTCAGCGCGATGATGATGCAGCTTTTCAGTTATCCGGTGCGCTGGTTGCAATCCGGGGTCTTTTCCCGCTATGCGATGCTGATCCTGGTAGGACTGGTAATTCTTCTGGCGTATTACGGCCACCATATGCAGGTTCTGCTGCGCGGCGTGCGCTGAGAGGCGATGAGAATGGACTTTCTTGCACATCACATCTTGAGCGTGGTTCTGTTCACGCCGCTCCTGGGCGCCCTGGTTCTGCTGCTCATTCCGCGCGAGATGGAGAACGCGCACAAGATCGCGGGAAACGTATTTGGCGCGCTTGGTTTTCTTGTTTCGCTTCCGCTGCTTCGCTGGTTCAAACCGGGATGGGGTGGATTCACCTTTGAGGAAACTGCCGACTGGATCCCGTCCATCGGCGCGAAATACCATCTCGGCATAGACGGGATCAGCCTGCTGCTCGTTATGCTCACCACGTTTCTGGGGATGATCGCTATTCTCTCGTCGTGGAGCGCCATTCATCAACGCACCAAGGAATATTACATTCTGCTTCTGCTGCTGCAGACGGGGATGATCGGCGTTTTCGTTTCTCTCGATTTTTTCCTCTTCTATGTGTTCTGGGAAGTGATGCTGGTCCCGATGTACTTCCTAATCGGCGTTTGGGGGAGCGACCGGCGCCTCTACGCAGCCATCAAGTTTTTCCTGTACACCCTGGCCGGATCGGTGGTGATGCTGCTGGCGATCCTGGCGCTCTACTTCTACGCGCCCGTGCCGGCCGGCGGGACACGCACCTTCGATGTCCCGACGCTGCTTGCGGCCGCGCAGCACTTTTCCGACCCACTGAAGGTGTGGCTCTTCTGGGGCTTTTTTTTCGCGTTTGCCATCAAGGTACCCATGTTCCCGTTTCACACTTGGCTGCCGGACGCGCACACCGAAGCGCCCACGGCCGGCTCCGTCATCCTCGCCGGTGTTCTCTTGAAAATGGGCACGTACGGGTTCATCCGTTTCTCGCTCCCGCTACTGCCCGCGGACGCCACTATGCGCGCGCGCATCATTCATATCGTCATCGTGCTCTCCTTGATCGGCATCATTTACGGCGCGCTCGTCTGTCTGATGCAGAAGGACATGAAGCGCCTGATCGCCTACAGCTCGGTCAGCCATCTTGGCTTCTGCACGCTGGGAATTTTCGCGCTCACGCCGAATGGCCTGTCCGGCAGCGTGCTCCAGCAGATTAACCACGGGATCTCCACCGGCGCTCTGTTCTTGATTGTGGGCGTGCTTTACGAACGGCGTCACACGCGCATGATTTCGGAGTTCGGCGGCCTGGCGACGCCCATGCCCAATTTTGCCGCTGTCTATCTGATCATCAGCCTGAGCTCGCTGGGAATGCCGCTGCTGAACGGCTTCATCGGAGAGTTCACGATCTTGCAGGGCGCTTTTCAAGTGAACAAGTCCTGGGCCGCCTGGGGCTCGCTGGGTGTCGTGCTGGGCGCGGCGTACCTGCTGTGGCTCTACCAGCGCGTGATGTTCGGCCCGGTCACGCAGTCCGCCAATAAAGAATTGCCGGACTTGAATCTGCGCGAGTACGCCACGCTCGTGCCGCTCGTGATTCTGGCATTCTGGATCGGCATCTACCCGAAGCCGTTCTTCGCCCTCATCGAGAAGCCCGTGCAAAAAATTGTCGAGCAGGTGAACCCGAACTTCTATCAAGCCGAGCACACAAATTTGCCTCCGGCGGAATTCCACGCCGCTGCGGCGGAGATGAAATAACCCGCCCGAATGAACATCCCGCTTATCAACGCGATTCTCAGCTATCTCCGGGGCGACGGCGCCGTCATTCTTCCGGAGATCGAACTCGTCCTCTTCGGACTGGGTATCCTGGTGATCGATTTCTGGATCGAGCAGAAAGAAAAATACTGGAATGCCGGGCTCGCGCTGGCGGGAACCATTTTCAGCAGCTTCACGCTGTGGAAGCTCCGCGGAGCCATCGCGGCAAAGGGCGAACTCGCCGGATTCCATGATTCGGTCTTGGTCGATCCGTTCTTCCTTTTCTTCGCAACTCTTTTCCTGGCCGCCACGGCGCTCGTGATTCTCCTGTCCGTGAAATACCTGGATGTCGAAAAGGAACAAGAGGGCGAATACTACGCGCTCCTGCTGTTTGCCTGCGTCGGAATGATGCTTATGGCCTCCGGCGTAGACTTGATCGTCATGTTTCTCGGCCTGGAGACAATGGCCCTCAGTTTCTACGTGCTCACCGGTTTCCTGCGCCGCGAAAAGCGTTCGAATGAAGCCGCCTTAAAATATGTGCTGCTCGGCGCGTTCAGCTCCGGAATCCTGGCCTACGGTTTTTCGATTTTGTATGGGCTCAGCGGCGCGACGAACATCGGCACCATCACCGCGGTACTGGCGCAGCGCGACAGATTGGTGCACGTCGTTGCGCTTAGTCATCTCCCTGGCGTGCAGGGCGAACAAATGAGGCAGCTGTTGCAACGGAATCTACCCATCGCGGTGAACTTCGATCCCTTCGTTCTGCAGCTTCTTCCGATCCTCGCATTCGTTCTGGTTGCGGTCGGATTGTTTTTCAAAGTCGCGGCTGCGCCGTTTCATCAGTGGGCGCCGGATGTTTACGAAGGCGCGCCAACGCCGATTGCCGCTTATGTCAGCGTGGCTTCCAAGACGGCGAGTTTTGCTTTGCTTCTGCGGCTTTTTCTCTCCGTCTTTTCTCCTTCGCAAAAAGTTTCGCAGGAACAGTGGATGTACCTCATCGCGGGCGTGGCCGTGGCGTCGCTTACCTGGGGCAACCTCGCCGCACTGACGCAGACCAACGTGAAGCGCCTCCTGGCGTATTCTTCGATTTCGCACGTAGGCTTCATCCTGCTAGGCCTCGTTGCCGGAAACGGGACCGCTTTGACCGGAATCTCATACTACCTGTTCGCTTACGTGTTCATGACCGCGGGAGCGTTTGCGGTCATTATCGTTCTTCGCCAGAAAGGGCTTATCGGCGAGGAACTCGAGGACCTGAACGGCTTGTACCAGCGCAGCCCGGCTTCGGCGTTGCTGCTTCTGATCTTCATGCTCTCGCTTGCGGGCATCCCGCCCACGGCCGGTTTCATGGGCAAGTATTTCATTTTCCTTTCGCTGATCGAAACGCACCATCCGGTGCTGGCCGTTTTCGCCGTGTTGTATATCGTTCCCGCGCTCTACTACTACTTCCGCATCGTGGTGCACGCCTGGCTCAAGCAGCCGGGCGAAGCGCCGCGTCCGTTGATGACGAGCGCGCAGGCTGTGGCCCTCGGCGTCGCCGTGTTTGTCACGCTCGCCGCCGGGTTGTATCCTGAGCCATTCACGCGGTTCGCTCAATATGCCTTCGGACAATAAACCCGAAAATTCCGACTCACCTTCGCCTGGGGTGGAGAAAGCGAAAGACGTCTCCAACCAGGCTGCGATTGCCATGGAATTGCCTTTCGTGCTCGTCGCCGCCGTCGTCGTGGGCGGGCTTCTCGGTTATCTTCTCGACCACTGGCTCCATACAAAGCCGGTTTTCCTGCTCGTGCTCGGCGGCATTGGTTTTTTCGCCGGCGTGCGCGACGTTCTCCGGCGGCTTGCGGGAAGCGGCGATGGCATCAAGCGTAGCTGAATCGGCGCCAGCTGCCGTGACCGAACGGCGCATCTCCTGGCTAACCCTCCTGATTGGCTTGGCCGCCGGCCTACTGGTCGCTCTGCTGCGCGACCGTTGGTGGGGCGCGGGCCTGGGGATTGGCGCTGCCCTGGCTTGGCTGAATTTTCGCTGGCTCAGACGGGGCTTGGACGCTTTGGTGCTGGCCTCCACTGCACAAGCCGACAAAGAGAAACCCATTGTCCCGATTGCCAGCTACTTCGGCATGCTCTTCCGCTACGGGTTGATAGCCCTCGCGGTGTATGTTATTTTTGAATATCTCAAAGTTCCCCTTGTGAGCATGGTCGTGGGTTTGTGTGCTTTAGGAGCCGCAACAGTTGTGGCGAGTGTGTACGAAATCTTGCATCCTGCGGACTAGGGAGCTGACCGTTTCGGGGTCAAAAGGGCCATGGAACATCACGTAAGCGGAATCACGCATTTTGTGAATCACTATCTTGGGCCACTTGCCTTGGCGCTGCTCACGACGTTGCACATTCAACCGAGCGACCCCGAACTGCCCATACCCGAACACGTCGTCATGGCCTGCGTTGTCCTCGTGCTAGTGACGCTCTTAGCGCTCTTGCTGCGGTCACGACTCTCCGTCGAAAAGCCCGGAGCATCCCAGCAGGTTGCTGAACTGCTGTTGACCAATCCGCTCGGCTTCGGTATCAAGGACCTTCTCGAAGAAAATATTCATCATGGAGCCGTCAAGTTGGTCCCATTTGTCGGCTCCATTTCCGTATTTGTTTTATTCTCCAATCTGCTCGGCATTCTTCCGGTGTTCACTTCGCCGACCGGGCAGGTGTCGGTGCCCCTTGCTTGCGCGATTCTGACCTTCCTGTATTTCAACTGGCAGGGAATCAAGCACCATGGCCCCATTGGGTATTTGAAACATTTCGCAGGTCCTGTTCCCTGGCTCTCGCCACTGATCTTTCCGGTGGAAATTATCAGCACCTCGGCGCGCATTGTTTCGCTCACGGTTCGTCTGTGGGCCAACATTTTCGCTAGCGACTTGCTCTACAGCATTTTCGTCGGACTCTTCACATCGGCCACACTAGCCGTTTGGCCCAAAGCGCCGTTCTGGGCTGTAATCGTGGCGATTTTTCCTGCAACGATTCCCATCGCGTTCATCGGATTGCATCTCTTGGTTTCAGTAATTCAGGCTTATATTTTCACGGTGCTGCCTTCGGTCTACTTGGGCATGGCTACGGCCGACGAGCATTAATCCGGATTTGCCGGTGAATCTTTTCCGGCAATTTGCTGCTTCAGTGTGAGCCCGGCTGCACGGTGTCCGGGAACCACCTCCTGGCGGCGATTCATAAGGAGGAAGTGATGAAGAAGTGGACGATGGTGTTGGTGGCGCTCGCGGCGGTGATGTTGATTGCTCCGTCCGCGTTCGCGCAGGACGAGGCACGTGGGTTAGCTGGAGGAAGGGGCCTGATGGCGATTGCAGCGGGCTTCGGCATGGCTCTGGCAGCGTTTGGCGGGGCTCTAGGGCAGGGCCGGATCGCTTCGGCAGCTTGCGAAGGCATGGCCCGCAATCCCGGAGCAGCAGCGGCAATCCGCGCGGCGATGATTCTCGGTCTAGTGTTCGTCGAGACGCTCGCGCTCTTCACGCTGGTCATCATCTTCGTGAAGATCTAAGCCCTGCGAACAGGCTTTCCAAGCGGCCCGGCGGCGCAACCCTCCGGGCCGTTTTCTTTTCAGATGGCTGGCGTCCGATTTAGGGGCAGATTCAGTCCGCCTTACTTCTATGGATTGCGATATCAGTGCCCGAGAAGCGTAGGCTGGAGAATGAAGTTGAGCACCTGATTGGGGAAGAGTCCGAAGTACAGTGTGCCCACCACCGTGAAGGCCAAAACAAAATTCACTGTGAGCGGAAATCCCACAGGAGCGGCCGACTTCGCCTCCGCGCTGGATTCGCGCATGTACATCACCACGATGAGGCGCAGGTAATAGTAAGCACCGATGATGCTGTTAATCGCCATCAGCACCGCGAGCCACAGCAGGTGCGAATTCACCGCGGCCTTGAAGATGTAGAACTTTCCGAAAAAGCCCGCCGTGACCGGCAGCCCGAGGAGCGATAGAAGATAAACGCTCAGCGCCGCCGCTACGAAAGGCTGCCGCTGGGAGAGTCCCGCGTAGTCGTCCAGCGAGAGATGCTTTTCGCCCGCGCCGCCCAGCTGCGAAACGATCGTGAATGCCCCGAGCTTCATGAGCGCGTAGCTGAGCAGATAAAAGAGCACCGCCGCATAAGCCGGTGCAGCTTCCGCCGATCCACCTCGCGCCATGGAGGTAACGGCGGCAAAAGCCACCAAAATATAGCCGGCGTGCGCAATGGAACTGTACGCCAGCAGTCGCTTGACGTTCGTCTGCACCAGCGCGCCCAGATTTCCGGCGAACATCGTAAGCGCCGCGAGCGCCCAGAAAGCCCAGAACCAGAAGTGCGTGGCGGCAGGAACCGTCGCAAAGATGCGCAGCAACAAAGCGAATGCCGCTGCCTTCGGTCCCGCGGAAAAAAGCGCCGTAACCGGAGTTGGCGCGCCCTCGTAGACGTCCGGTGTCCACACCTGGAACGGCGCGGCGGCCACTTTGAATCCCAGCCCGATCAGGATCATGGCCAGGCCAAGCTCGAAAAGCGTGCTATGGAGGAGGTCCTCGGAGCCCATCCTGGTCAGCATCGTCGTACCGCTCGAACCGTACACCAGGGCAATCCCGTAAAGGAAGAACGCCGTCGCGAACGAGCCCAATAGGAAATACTTCATCGCCGATTCGGTTGACTTGAGCGAATCGCGGCGGTATCCCGCCAGAATATAGCTGGAGATCGAACTCATCTCCAGGCCGATGAACGCGGTGAACAACTCTTGCGCCGAAGCAAGCACGCCCATGCCGGCCGTGGCAAAGAGCAGCAGAGAGTAAAATTCCGCGAAGGGAAGCCGTTCCCGCTCCAAATACGGCCCTGCTGCCAGCACCACCAGAAACGCCACTGTGCCGACGAGTAGCCGGAAGAAAAAACTGAAGGAATCGGACTGCACCAGCCCGCCGAAGGCCGGCCCTGCATGCATTGCCGCAGTGACGGATGCGGCTGTTCCCGCCAGCGTCCCGATCATCGCAAGAAACGTAAAAAAATGGCGGCTGCGCACGAACGGCTGCATCAGCATCACCAACACGCCGAAGCCGCACCACACCAATTCCGGAAGCACGCGATACATGTCGATGGCGCGGGGAAGCATTTAGCGGATTTCCAGCCTTTCACTTGAGATGGTCTTCGCCGCGCTTGACGAATCGCGTTTTGCCTGCGGCGTAGCGCCGTTCGGCGCCGCGGCCTCATATGGCCGCTGTGGTTCGACTTCGTCAATCACGGATTGCGCGGCAGAGGCCGTTCGTGCCGTAATGAACGTCGAGCCGATGCCCATCCACAGGGTGATGACCGCCATGGTCACCAGAATCCACTTTTCGCGCGCGGAGACATCGGGGAGCGTGCGGTTTTTCTCCCGCGTGATCTCACCGAAGAACACCCGCTGATACGACCAAAGCAGGTAGCAGGCGGAGAGGATCACACCGAGCGCGGCCCACGAAGCCCACTGCCAGTGCCGCTGGTACGTGCCTAGCAGGACCAAGTATTCACCGACAAAGCCGTTGAGCATCGGCAGGCCCAGCGATGAAAGTACGACAAAGAGGAAGAACGCGGCCAGCTTCGGCATCGGCGTGGCCAAGCCGCCGTACTCGCTGATTTCAAACGTATGCCGCCGGTCGTGGAGCATGCCCACGAGCAGAAAGAGCGCGCCTGTAGAAATACCGTGCGCCAGCATCTGGTAAACGGCACCCTGCATGGAAATGTTGTGGAACGCGAAAATGCCCAGCACGACGAAGCCGAGGTGGCTGACAGACGAATACGCGACCAGCTTCTTCAGGTTCGGCTGCACCATCGCTACCAGCGCGCCGTAAATGATGCCGATGATCGCCAGTACGGCCACCCAGCCCGCGGCGCGGTGCGAAGCCTCAGGGAAGAGCGGCAGGCAGAAGCGAATCATGCCGTACGTGCCCATTTTCAACAGCACGCCCGCCAGCATCACAGAGCCCGCCGTGGGCGCTTCCACATGCGCGTCCGGCAGCCAGGTGTGCAGCGGGAAGAGCGGCACCTTGATCGCAAACGCGACAAAGAATGCCAGGAAGAGGAGCATCTGGGTCGTTGGTGGAAGCTCAAGGCCGCCTTGCGAGGCGGGAGTGTGGAGCAGCACTTGAATCGCAGGCAGGTCGAACGTGCCCGTGGCGTTGTACAGCCAGATGATGCCAACCAGCATGAGGATTGAGCCGGCCATGGTGTACAACACGAACTTCACCGCAGCGTACAGGCGGCGCTCGTGGCCCCAGATGCCGATCAGGAACGCCATCGGAATCAGCATCACTTCCCAGAAAAGGAAAAAGAGGAAAAGATCGAGCGAGAGGAACACGCCGACGACGCCGACTTCCAGCATCAACAGCATAACGAAAAATTCTTTAACTCGGTGCTCGATGCTGTTCCAGGATGCCAAGATGGAGATGGGCGTCAGAAATGTCGTCAATATGACGAGAAACATACTGATTCCATCAACGCCCAGGTGGTAATTGATCGGCGGCTGGTTGATCCACTTGAGGTATTCCTCGAGGCGATACCCGGCGCCGCCGACAGGGACAGCCCTGATCATTAAGAGCGAGAAAAGAAATTCGGCCAGGGAAACGATCAGCGCGATGATGCGGATGAATTTGTGATCGTCGCCGCGCAGCATCAAGAGCGCCAGCGCGCCTACCGCAGGGAAGAAGATCAGCACGGAAAGCAAATGTCCTCCGGGGGGCATCAGCGCACCATCCCGAGAACCGATTTTCCGCCGAACGGCCAGAAGAAGACGACTGCAATTACCACCAGCGCCCCGACCACCACCCAAACCGCGTAGCTGCGCGTGTTCCCGGATTGCGTGTGGCGTACGCCGTCGCCAATGGCCGTAGCTCCTGATGCAATCCCATTCACTGCTCCGTCGATCCCGGCCACATCGGCTGTTTTCCAAAGGACATTTGTCGAAATCCACATCAGCGGCTTGACCACCACTGCGGCGTACAACTCGTCCACGTAATACTTGTTCAGCAGAGTCGTGTACACCGGTTTCATGGATTTGGCGAGCCCGTCTGCCTTTTCGGGTCTCTTGAGATACAGCCAGTATGCAACTCCAAGACCAATCAAGGCTGTGCTCACGGCCACCCCAGCCAGGATCATCTCCAGCTGGTAAGCCGCGCCTTCGCCAGCGGCCTCCGCAGATTCGTGCCCGACAAAAACAGGCGCAAGGAAATTGGCAAAGTGGTCCGGTCCCTGGAAAAATGCCGGCAGAGCAAACCAGCCACCGATGGTTGAGAGCACGGCAAGTATCACGAGTGGCCCAAGCATGCTCCACGGCGATTCATGAACGTGTACATGGTGCTCGTCAAAGCGCGGCCTGCCATTGAAGGTCAGGAAGATGAGCCGGAACATGTAGAAGGAGGTGAGCAGCGCCGTCAGCAAGCCGAAAGCATAAAGAACGGTGCCGCCCGTTTGGCTCTGAAATGCGGCGAAGAGGATGGCATCCTTGGAGAAGAAACCTGCAAAGAAGGGAATGCCAGTGATGGCGAATGTGGCCACCAGCATGGTCCCGTACGTCCAGCGAATCTTTTTGCTGAGGCCGCCCATGCGGTTCATGTCCTGCTCGCCACCCATGGCGTGAATCACGCTGCCCGCCGCAAGGAAGAGAAGCGCCTTGAAGAACGCATGCGTCATCAGGTGGAAAATGCCCGCGGAGAATGCGCCCACGCCGCACGCCAAGAACATGTAGCCCAACTGGCTGACCGTCGAGTACGCGAGGACTTTCTTGATGTCCGTCTGCACCAGGCCGATGGTCGCCGCAAAAAACGCCGTCGCGCAGCCCACGATGGCAACGACAAGCATGGCGGTCGGCGCGTGCGTGAAAAGAATGTGCGAGCGCGCAACGACATATACGCCTGCAGTCACCATCGTCGCCGCGTGAATCAAAGCGCTGACCGGCGTCGGCCCTTCCATGGCGTCCGGCAGCCAGACGTACAGCGGCAGTTGCGCAGACTTACCGCAGGCGCCCATGAAAATCAGTAAACACGCAAACGTCAAAGTGCCAAGATGCTCACTCAATTCAACGGGCCAGCCCCGCAGCGTAGAACTAGTGAAGATGGCTTGGAAATCCAACGTATGGAAGGCGCGGAACAGCAAAAACATACCCAACATGAATCCAAAATCGCCGATACGATTGACGATGAACGCTTTCTTTCCCGCATCCGAAGCGGACTTCTTCAGAAAGTAGAACCCGATGAGCAAATAGCTCGCGAGTCCCACGCCCTCCCAGCCGACGAAGAGCAGCACGTAATTCGCGGCCAACACCAGGATCAGCATGAAAAACATGAACAGGTTGAGATACGAAAAGAAGCGGTAGTACCCGCCCTCATGCGCCATGTATCCGGTCGCGTAAATGTGGATGAGCCAGCCCACTCCGGTCACGACGAGCACCATCACCACCGTGAGTTGGTCCATCTGAAGATCGAAGCCCGCGCGGAAATTGCCCGCCGCAATCCAGGTGAAGAATTCCTTGCGGAAGAGAACCTGGCCTGACTCGAAAAACTCGCGCACCGCTTCGAGCGCGCAGAGAAACGACAGTCCAGTCGAGCCGATTGCCACGCCGTTAACAATCTTATTCGGCCACTTCGCGCCGAAGAGTCCATTCACTGCCGAGCCCAGCAGCGGCAGCAGCGGGATGATCCACAGGTATTCGAGCATCGGATGTGTCGGCATTAGAGTTTGAGCAGGTTCACGCGTTCGACGTTCAACGTTTGCCGGTTGCGCGCAATCAAGATGATAATTCCCAGTCCCACGGCTGCTTCCGCCGCCGCCACCACAATCACGAACAACACAAAAACCTGCCCGTCCAGCTTGCCCAGCGCCTGGCTGAACGCCACGAACGCCAGATTGACCGCATTCAGCATCAGCTCGATGGACATGAAAATCGTGATAATGTTGCGCTTGAAAATAAACGCAAAAACGCCCAGCCCGAACAAGATCGCGCTCAGTATCACGTAATAGTTCGTCGGCACCATCTCAACTCTTCTCCCGCTGGGCCAGCACCGTGGCGCCCAGGACCGCGACGAGAATCAGGAACGACGTCAGCTCGAACGGATAGACGAAGTCCTTGAAGATCATGTTTGAAATTCCGAGCGTCGATGCCATTTCTCCGCTTTGCGACGTGGCTTGTATGCTCTCCGTCGACCGCGCAATCGTCGCCGCCACGAAGCCCGCCAGCGCCACAACCAGCAACAGGCCCGGCACCCCCGCCATCTTTGAAATGCTGGTGTGTTCCTCGATGCCCGCATTCAAGAGCATGATCACGAACACGAACAGCACCATGATCGCGCCGCCATAAACAATGATCTGCACGGCGGCCACGAACTCCGCGCCCAGCAGCAGGTACAGGCCCGCCAGCGCAATCATCACCACGATCAGCGACAACGCGCTGTGAATCGGATGCTTTTGCAGGATCAGGCTGACCGCGCCGATCACCGCAAGGGCCGCCAGCACGAAGAAAACGACGAGTGGCGCCGTCATTTCGCACCCCACCATGTCATCTTCGCCAGAATCACGAAGCTGGTGACGATCACGTTCACGATCGACAGCGGCAGGAGCAATTTCCACCCGAACGCCATCAGTTGGTCGTAGCGGAAACGCGGCAGCGTCCCGCGCATCCACACATACACAAACAGAAAAACCAAAATCTTGGACAGCAGCCAGAATGGCCCTTGAATAAAGTGGTTCACGTCGGGCAACAAAACAAAAACCGCGCCTAGCGCAGCAATTACCGTTCCCACACCCGGCAGGATGATTCGGCCAAAAAGCGTTTCATAGCGGATCCCATCCCAGATGACCCACAAGCCGAAGGGAATCAGGATCGCCGACGGCAAATAATGCGCGAACGTCCACGAAGCAGGGAAGGGAGACAGCCATCCGCCAAAAAACATGATCGAGCACAGGCAGGAGACCGTGATCATGCTGGTGTACTCCGCGATGAAGAACATCGCGAACTTGAAGCTGGCATATTCCGTATGGAAGCCCGCGACCAGCTCCGACTCCGCTTCAGGTAGATCGAAAGGCACGCGGTTCGTCTCCGCGACCGCCGCGACGAAAAAACAAAAGAAGCCCAGAATCTGCGGCCAGACGTTCCAGCCAAAAAGTCCCCACTCCGGATGAAGCGCCTGTGCCTCGATGATTTTTTTCAAATTGAAGCTGCCCGCCATCAGCAGCACGCCGACCACGGACATCGTCAGCGCCAGCTCATAGCTGATCATCTGCGCCGAGCTGCGCAGCCCCCCGAGCAGCGGATACTTGCTGTTCGAAGACCATCCCGCCAGCGCCACGCCATAAACGCCCATCGCCGTGATCGCAAAAAGCGCCAGTATCCCGATATTTACTTCAGGAGGCGCGATCCCCAGGTAGATGTCGTGCCCTAACAAGCGGATCGGGTCCGGCCCAAACGGGATGAGCGCCAGCCCCGTCAGCGCCAGCGCGAGTGCCAGCAGCGGCGCAAGATAATAAACAAATTTATCCGCTCCCGCCGGCGTCGGATCTTCTTTGAAAAGAAATTTCACGCCGTCCGCCAGCGGCTGCAGCAACCCATGCGGGCCCACGCGGTGCGGCCCCCACCGCGACTGCATGTGCGCCACGACTTTCCGTTCGAACCACGTCAGATATGCATTCACCGTCAGAACGATGAACAACAACAGCACAATCTTCACGACCGTGATAATCAGTTCAGCGTTCGCAGATAAGAGGGTCACGGCTCGGTCTTGGCCTCCGGCAGGGATTCCATCATCGTGCAGAAGCGCCCGAGCGTGCCGCTGGTGAAGAGGGTGTCCTTTGCGGAACGGATGAGTCCCACCGGCACGTCGTACGGCGCGTGGCCGTTCCTGGCAAACTGCAAGCGCGTCGGCTCCGCGCCGCCAATCAGCAGCCCCGCCGGCTGCACGTCATAGCCGCTCACTGCCTTGCGAATTTCTTCAAACACGGCCGCCGGCGCCTTGTAATGAAACGCCTTCCCCAGCCCCAGCTTTTCCAGTTGATGCGACAGGATCCTCAGCAGATCGAAGTCGCTCCGCGGCCCCATCACTTCCGCGCCCTTGTGCAGCATTTGAATTTCGCCCGAAGTGTTTGTGACCGTTCCGTCTTTTTCGTACGCCGAAGCTGCGGGAAAAACAATGTCCGCCACCTTCGCCGTTTCCGTCAGGAACATCTCATGCACGATCAGCAGCTCGAGTGTGCCGCGCCCTAAACTCGGCGTGCCGAAATGTGCCAGGGGATTCGCGCCCACCACGTACAGCGCCTTCAATTTTCCCGCCTGCGCTGCTTCCACCATCTGCGGCGCTGTCAGCCCCGGCTTCGTTGGAATCGGCCCGCAGCCCCAAAGTTTCTCAAAGGACTCGTGAGCGTGCGGATTGCCTACGTAGGCATATCCCGGCAAGCGGTCGGGCAACACGCCCATGTCCGCGGCGCCGCGGGAATTGGCGTAATCGCCCAGCGCCATGTACCTGGTCTTGCCCGGAAGCTTCGAACCGAAAGCCACCAGCTGTGCGATGGCCGCGCCGGAAACTTCCGCGCCAAAAACAACCGCGACATCGCTCTCCGCCTCGAGCCCGGCCTTCAATTGCACCAGTTGTTCGACCAACGCCGACGAGAGTTGCCCTTCCTCATGCGCTAGCCATCGCAGCGCGGCCACCTCGTGGCCCGCCTCCACTTTCACAAACTGTGTGGCCTTGCGCTTCAGTTTGATCTCGTTCGCATTGATGATGAATAGCTTCGTGCCAAAATGGCGGATGCCAGTGCGAATCTGCCATCCGACCAGGGGGTTCTGATTCGTCGGATCGTTTCCCACCAGCAAGACGGCCTTGGACTGATACAACTGCTCCATGGTGAGCAGGGAATCGTTGGCGCGTTCGCCCAGCGCCGTGATCAATCCCGTGTAATCCGCCGTGCGGTGGTGATCGATGTTGTTTGTTCCAAACGTCGCGCGCGCCAACCGCTGCAACAAATAATTCTCTTCATTCGAAGTGCGATTCGAACCGATGAAGCCAATGGCATCCTTGCCGCCGGCGTCGTAGACCGCCTTCAACTTCGTCGCCGCGGCCTGCGCCGCTTCTTCCCACGACACGGGAAACAGTTTGTCTCCCTTACGAACCATCGGTTGTCGGAGGCGCTCGGCGTGCTTCGTGAAGTCAAATCCGAATCGCCCCTTCACGCACAGAAAATCCTTGTTGATTCCGCTCAGGTCCCGGTTATTCGAACGCAGAATTTCGTGGTTGCGCACACTCAGCGTGGTCTTGCAGCCATTCGAACAGTGCGTGCACACCGTCGAGACGTATGCCATTTCCCACGGCCGCGTTTTATATCGGTAAGTACCGCTCGTCAGCGCTCCCACCGGGCAGATGTCGATGCACATCCCGCACTCTTCGCACTCCAAATGATCCTCGCGGTTCGGGATGATCACGCTGTTCGCCCCGCGCATCCCCACGCCCAGCGCCTTCACGTCCATGCCTTCATCGCACACGCTTACGCACCTGAAGCACAGGATGCAGCGCGGCGCATCGTAATAAACCAGTTCCGACCATTTTTCTTCCGGCCGGTGAATTTTTTCTTCCACGAAGCGGCTCGAATCCGCGCCGTAGCGGAACACAATGTCCTGCAATTCGCACTCGCCGCCCTTGTCGCACACCGGGCAATCCAGCGGGTGATTCGTCAGCAGAAATTCCAGCATGTATTTCCGCGCCTGCCGCACCTCCTCGGTGTCCGTTCGAACGACCATCCCTTCCATCGCCGCCAGCGTGCACGCCGTCTGCAGCTTCGGCGCTTTCTCTACTTCCACCATGCACATGCGGCATGCTGCCTTCAGCGACAGCCCGGGGTAGTAGCAGAACGACGGAACTTCCGTCCCGATGCGCCGCGTCGCTTCAATCACCATCGTGCCCTGCGGCACCTGCACTTCGCGATCGTTTATTTTCAGCTTGATCAGTTTCTGTTCGGCCATGGATTCCTAGCGCGATCCAACCAGCGCTTCCGCGGATTTGGACGCGCAACGTCCCTTCAAATGTTCTTCAAACTCGCCGCGCCACTTCTTCATGATGCTGATCGTCGGCATCGCCGCCGCATCTCCCAGCGGGCAAAACGTCCGGCCCAGCATGTTTTTCGCTAGGTCCGCGATCAAGTCGATGTCTTCCGGACGCCCCATCCCGGCATGAAAACGCTCCAGCGTTTTGCGCAGCCAGGTCGTTCCTTCCCGGCAGGGAATGCACCAGCCGCAGGATTCGTGCGCGTAAAAGTGCATGATCCGTCGCGCCATGTCCACCATGCAGGTGTCTTCGTCCATGATCACCATGCCGCCGGAACCCAGCATCGAGCCCGCTTTCGCCACCGAATCGTAATCCATCGGAATATCGATCTCGTCGGCGGTCATCAGCGGGCAGGAGCTCCCTCCGGGAATAACGGCTTTTAGTTTTTTTCCTCCCGGAATTCCACCCGCCACCTCGTAAATGAACTTCTTCATGTTCATGCCCAGTGGCACTTCGTAGATTCCCGGCTTGTTGATGTGTCCCGCGATGCATACCATCCGCGTGCCGCCATTTTTCGGTGTGCCGCGATTCGCATACGCGTCGCCACCCTCCCGGATGATCGACGGCACCGCGCTAAGAGTCTCCACGTTGTTGATGATGGTCGGGCATCCGTACAATCCCACCACGGCAGGGAAGGGCGGTTTGATCCGCGGGTAGCCGCGCTTGCCTTCCAGCGATTCCATTAGCGCGGACTCTTCGCCGCATTCGTACGCGCCGGCGCCGGTGTGAATCAGCAAATCGAAATCAAATCCCGATCCTAAAATATTCTTTCCCAGGTACCCGCGCGCATACGCTTCGGCAATCGCCGCATCCACGATATCCAGCACGTACCGGTATTCACCGCGAATATAAATGAAGCCTTGGTGCGAATGAATGGCGCGCCCGGCAATCACCATGCCCTCGATGAGTTGGTGCGGGTCCATCTCCATCAGCGGCCGGTCCTTGCAGGTGCCTGGCTCGGATTCATCCGCGTTGCAAATCACGTACTTCGGTTTCGGTGAATCCTTCGGCACGAACGACCACTTCATCCCCGTGGGGAAGCCCGCGCCGCCGCGTCCGCGCAGATTCGACTTCTTCACTTCCTCGATGACGCCCTCGGGAGTCATCTCCTTCAGCACTTTTTCCAGCGCCTGATAGCCGCCCTGCGTCAAGTAAACGTCTATCTTGTGCGAGTCCTTGATGCCCCATCGCCGGCTGATCAGCGGCGTTTCGGACGGATGACGCTCGTGGAGCGCTCCGGAAATCACTGGCTCCGGCGCGGGGTGTCTGCCCGCGTCCAGATCCTCGATGATGCGGTCGAACCTGAGCGGCGTAATGTTCTCGTAGAAGTCGTAGTTTACCTGCATCGCCGGCGCGCCCGTGCAGGCGCCGATGCATTCCACTTCTTCCAGTGAAAAAACGCCGTCGGCTGTCGTTTCCTTGTTCCCGATCTCCAGCCTCTTCTTCGCGCGGTCCAGAAGCTCGTTCCCGCCCTTCAGCATGCACGCCACGTTCGTGCAAATCTGTACGTGGTGCTTGCCCCACGGCTTCCGGTGCAGCATCGAGTAATACGCCAGCGTCTCTTCGACCTGCACGTTCTTCAGGTCCAGCCGCCGCCCGATCTCCGCAATCATTTCATCGCTGACGCAACCGTACTCGTCCTGCGCGTACATCAGCATGGGGATCAGCGCGCTGCGCTTCACCGGATAACTGGTCTGCAGCTTTTCAAACTTCGCTGTAAGTGCCGGGGAGAGTTCCATGCTTACCTGTCCACTTCTCCGAGAACGATGTCGATAGTGCCGATGCAGGCGATGACGTCCGAAATCAACTGCCCTTCAATCAGTTTCGGCAACGCCTGTAAATTGATGTAGGAAGGGCCACGGAAGTGAACGCGGAGGGGCTTCGGCGAACCGTCGCTGGCGATGAAACAGCCCAGCTCCCCGCGCGGCGACTCAACGGTAACAAATACCTCGCCGGGAGCAGGCGAAAATCCTTCCGTGAAAATCTTGAAGTGGTAGATGAGCGCTTCCATCTCCGTCTTCATTTTTTCGCGCTGCGGCGGGATGATGCCGGGTGCTTCGGCCTTGATCGGCCCTTCATTCGAAATCTTGTCCAGCGCCTGGCGGATGATCTTCAGGCTCTCGCGCATTTCCGCTACGCGAACCATATATCGCGCGTAGCAGTCCGATTCCGTCCGAGTCGGCACGTCAAATTTGAATTCCTCGTAGCTGGAGTAAGGAAAGGCCTTTCGATTGTCGTACGCCACCCCAGCGGCGCGCAACGTCGGTCCCGTCATGCTAAGCGCAACGGCGTCTTCCGCGGAAATGTACCCCACACCCTTGGTGCGCCCGATCCAGATGCGGTTTTCCGTCAGCAGTGTTTCGTATTCGTCCACGCGGCTCGGCATCATCTTCAGAAAACGTTCAACAGCGTGCCGCCAGCCGGCAGGCGGATCAAGTGCCAGGCCCCCGATTCGAATGTAACTCGTCATCATCCGCTGCCCGGAAAACAATTCGAAAAGCTTCAATATCTCTTCGCGCTCCCGGAAGCAGTAGAGAAAAACACTCATTGCACCGAGGTCAATCGCATGCGTCCCGAGCCACACCAGATGAGAAGAAATGCGCTGCAGCTCGACCATCATCACGCGGATGTATTGCGCGCGCTTGGGCACTTCCAGCCCCAGCAGCTTCTCCACCGCCAGGCAGTACACCAGGTTGTTCCCCAGCGGATTCAGATAGTCCATCCGGTCGGTAAGCGTGATGGCCTGTGAATACGTTTTGTCTTCGCACGATTTTTCGATTCCCGTATGGAGATAACCCAGATCCGGGACCGCCTTCACCACAGTTTCGCCGTCCAGTTCCAGCAAAATGCGCAGCACACCGTGCGTCGACGGGTGCTGCGGCCCCATGTTAAGGACCATTGTTTTTGCTGTTCCGACTGCGGTTTCAACGGTTGTCATGGCGTGCTGCTCTTCCTGAATAATTCTCCCGTGTTCGGCACGTCTCGATAGCCCTCGACGGGATAATCTCTGCGCAAGGGATGGCCTTCCCAATCATCGGGAAGCAGAATGCGCCGCAGGTCGGGATGCCCTGCAAAACGAATCCCAAAGAGGTCAAAAATTTCCCGCTCCAGCCAGTTCGCGCCCGGCCAGACCGGAACCAGCGAATCAACAACCGGTTCGTTGCCGCCGACCCACACCCGCAATCGCACTTTTTCCCGCCGCGGGATGGAAACCAGGTGATAGTTCAATTCGAATCGCGGCTCAGCCGGGTAGCGGTCCACGCAGGTGGCGTCGGTCAGGAGGTTGTACTGGAGTTTCGGGCTCGTGCAACAGTGTTCCGCCGCGGCTCGAAGGAGTTCGCGCGGCACGACGATCGTGGTTTCGCCCCGGAATGCAATCACTTCCACGACCGCTTTCGGGTTCCACGAACGCAGGCATTCGGCTACAACATTAGCGTTTTGGCTGGGAGACTCAGTCACGATTTGGAAGCCCACATGCGCCGCTTATTTATGCCAGTCCAGCGCGCCTTTTTTCCAGAGATACAAGTAACCGACCAACAGGACGGCAATGTAGATCATCATCTCCCCGAAGCCGTACCACCGCAAACTGCGAAAGATGTACGCCCAGGGGTACAGGAAGATGGCTTCCACGTCGAACAGAATGAAAACCATCGCTACGAGGTAGAACTTAACCGAGAAAGGCTCGCGCGCATCGCCGATGGGTTCCATCCCGCACTCGTACGGCTGCTGCTTGGCCCGGCTCGGGCGCCGCCACCCTACCAGAACGGAAACCGTAGTCAGCGCACCGGCAAGCGCCGTGGCGATCAGCAGGTGTAAGAGAAGCGGAGCATACGCGTGTAAACCAGAATCACTCATGGGCCAAGCGCTATAATAACGATTGGAACGCCAATCGGTCAAATGCGACGGAAAGATTCCTGCGAAGTGATCTCAATCCAACGCGCAGGTTAGGGCGAATAGGCGAATGCTCTTCGGTCATAATTCGAACGTGAAAGCTGGCGACACGACGTATCACGTCCAAACGGAAGATCGCGGCGCCGCCAACGCGCTCATCGATACCACCGTCTATTTTCGCGGACGGGTGTTGCACCGGCGAACGAATAATTACTTCGACCTGCTTCCGCTCAACCCGGACCATGAACAAGCCCTGAAAGTGCGTCTCGATGAACAGCACCGCACCGTCGTCGAGGAGATTCGAACGGGCGCGCTCCATCTCGCGCTGCCGCAGGACGAAAAGTCAGCATCGCAATCGCCCGCCGCGCATCCGGCTCAGCCATCGCAAGTTCTTCTTCTCGAGCTGATCAATGCCAAGACCTGGCTCTCCGGCAAACGGGCCTTACTGCAGGTCGCCGTTCGAAACCAAACCAACCGGGCGGTCGAAGGCGCCCAAGTTACCGCGCGCGTAGAAGGCGCGGCGGAAATTTCAGAGTATTCCGCGGAAACCGGGCCATTCGGAAATGCCCAGTTCGAATTCGATATGCCCCGTCTGGCCGGTGCCGAGCCGGCGCTGGTTATCGAAGCGTCGCATGGAATTGCCAGGGGGCATTTGCGTTTTCAGTTGCGCACCAAGTCGCGCGTGCCGTCGGCGAGTTGACAGATGCAGACAGCAAACTTAATTGTGGTGAACGGAGAAGAGCGCGCGGCGAAACCCGGGGCCATTGTCACTGACTTGCTGCGCGAGTTGGGACTCGATGCGGCGCGCGTGGCCATCGAACGGAACCTGGAAATCCTGCCACGGCCGAAGTGGAGCGAAACGAGAATCGAAGCCGGAGACCGCTACGAGATCGTGCAATTTGTCGGCGGCGGCTAGAGGCATATCGTCAGAAATTCAGATTCCTTCGAGCAGATGGCCCATCTTTCGCTTCTTGGTCTTGAGGTAGGCGCGGGAAATTTTTGAAACGCGCGGTTGGCACGGCACGCGCTCGACCACGCGAATACCGGAGCTTTCGAGCTGACGGACTTTTTCCGGATTGTTCGAAAGCAAACGAATTTTCGTTGCGCCGAGTTTTTTCAGAATTTGCGCGGAAAATTCGTAATCGCGCGCGTCGGCCGCGAAGCCCAGAGTTTCATTTGCTTCCACGGTGTCCATGCCGCCGTCCTGCAGTTCGTAGGCCCGCAGTTTGTTCATCAAGCCGATGCCGCGGCCTTCCTGGGGAAGGTAGAGCAGAATTCCCGAGGATGCCTGGCCGATTTTCTTCAGCGACAATTCGAGCTGCGCGCGGCAGTCGCAGCGAAGCGAGCCAAGAACATCGCCGGTCAAGCACTGCGAGTGGACGCGCACCAGGGGAGCGGTCTTACCGTTTAGTTTTCCGCGAACCAGCGCGACCGCTTCTTCCTGCGGGCCGCGGCCTTTGAATCCGTAAATGGTGAAGCGGCCGTAGCGCGTTGGAAGCGCGGCATGTGCGACCATCTGCAGGCCGGTGACTTTTCGATTCGATTTCTTGCCTTGCTGTGATTTTGCGCTCATTGGGAAACGAGAAGTATAGCAGGGACCGTGTTTCGCACCGACTTCAGCCCGCATCGTCAACCGTTGATTCTGTGGGTGGCTTAGATGGATAGGATGCTGCCAGTGTTACTGGCTTTACATCGAACGGCGGATTGGCTAGCGTTAGCCTGAGACGCGCAGACAAAATGGATACACCGGCATCCGTTCGCGACCTGTTGTTCACCCTGCTGCTGAAAGTGGGGGTGGCGTCGTCCATTGCCGCGTTGCTGGCCCGGTGGAACGCGTTTCGGCGCGTGCTCTTTACCGAGGAACGCGACCCCGACCAAAAACTCAAGCTAATGCTGTTCATGACGCCGGCGCTGATCCTGGGTGTGACGCTGCGGCTCGTGGGAGGGTCTCCTTACGCGTTTGCGGATTTATCGCTGGAAGGCGCTTTTCTGATGGGACTACTCGGAGGCCGCGTCGTGGGGCCGATCGGCGGCGCGATTATCACGATTCCGGCGCTGATCTCGCACGAGTGGCTGACGATGCCCGCGGCATCCGCAGCGGGATTGCTCGGCGGATTGATCCGGCAGGCGATTCCCAACAAAGAAGATCTCTGGAACTTCGGGCCGTTCACGTTCTTGAACATCCCCAAAGCGACCATGCGCCTGCTACGGAAAGCGGAACTGTCTTGGGAAATGGCGCCACTGGGGGCGTGCGTAGGGCTGGAACTGGGTCGCGTGGCGTTGGTGCTGGCGACCAAGCCGAAGTGGCTGTTTGCCACCGACGCCAAGTGGGATTGGTGGCTGGTGCTGGTGGTGATTGCAACGCTGATGTCGGTGGCGGCGCCGCTGAAGATCTGGAACAACACGCGCATCGAGATGAACCTGGAGCGGCACCAGCAGTTGCTGTTGAAAGCGCGGATGGATGCGCTCTCCAGCCAGATCAATCCACATTTTCTGTTTAACACGCTGAACACCGTGTCGGCGCTGATCCGCTTTGATCCGGATTCGGCGCGCGGCGTGGTGCTGAAGCTGAGCAACATTCTGCGGCGGCTGCTGCGCAAGCACGAAACGTTTGTGCCGCTGCGCGAGGAGTTGCAATTCATCGACGATTACCTGGACATCGAGGTGGCGCGATTCGGAAAAGACAACCTGGACATCGTGAAGCAGATTGACGATGCCGCGCTGGAAGCGTTTGTGCCGAGCATGCTGCTCCAGCCGATGGTGGAGAATTGCCTGAAGCACGGTCTGGCGCCGAAGCTGGGCGGGGGAAAAATCGAGCTGAGAACGACGAGCCGCGACGGGCGGCTGAGAATTGAGATTGAAGACAATGGTGTGGGCATCTCGGAAGAGAAGATGCCTCATGTATACGTTGAGGGAATCGGGCTGAGCAACGTGCGCGAGCGGCTGCGCGTGCTGTATGGGACGGATTTTCTTTTGGACATCCAGAGCCGGCCGGGTGAGGGGACGGTGATCCGGATCGAGATTCCGGAGCTGGTATCGACGATGCAGGAAGTGAGTTGAGACGAAGGAATGAAATGGCGAACTAACGCCATAACACCCCCACGTCTCGTGTTTTTCATAACTGTTCATTCTAAAGGTGGTTAAGTCCTTTGGTTGGTTTGATACATTTTGGCGAATGTTGACTCTAAGCAAGTTCGTGGACAAAGTGTTCTGCTACCGTTTTGCCGACAGTAACCGTTACCTCCAAGCAAGATTCGGGGTAAACGACAATCGCCGGGCGGTCGCTACAAACGCCTTAGGGGATGCGCCGAGGCTCTCGCAAGACGCGAGGCTGATTTTTTCACGAATATTATGCATAATGTAAATAACTGTATTATTAATAATAAACAGCTTAATCATCTCCGGTTGATTTGGCTTGTAGTTACGGCAACAGTGGCGCAAACTAGGTGGGCAGACTTATCCCTCTCAAAGAGCGGCCCTAGAAATCTGAGCCTCCTTCAGGGCTCGGGCGCTTTGTTTTTTGCCAGTGTGGATGCGAGACTAAGAGCAACAGGACCCACGGGGCGCAAGAACGGCACCTAGGGTACGCAAAGAGAGAGGAACAGTGACCAGTAAGAATTTACAAAACGCAAAACCGGTGGTCGGCGTACGCGGCCGTCCAGCGGGAGTTTCGCCCGAGCTTGCGCGAGAGATGTGCACGTGCGGGCATCGCGCCGGCAGCCACGCGGCGCTCAAGTATTCCTGCCAGGCTCCGGGCGACCACAAAGGCTACTGCCCGTGCATGCGCTTTATTTCGGCAAAGGAATGGCGGGGAAATAAATCGCGGTCTGCTTAGCGAAGCCGCAGGGCAAAGAAATCCTGGGCCACCGCCAACGACGATTGGGTGATTCGAGGCGCACGAGCAGAGACAAGTTCCTGCATGTGCTCCACGAACACCAAGCGGCGGACCGAATTGCCCTCGTTCTACGCTCTTGCGGACCTGGCGAGCGGCCGCGCGGTCTTGGATTCCCAGGCTTTGCGCAACTCTTCTCGGTGCGCGAGCACGTGTTCTTTGGCCTCCTCAAGGTTGGCGTAGACGCGGGTACCCTTGATGGTGTTGCAAGGACGGCAGCAGGCTACCAGATTCTGCGGGTCCTTCTTTCCCTTGCGAGCCCGCGGCACCACAAAATCCACGGACATGACCAGGGCATTCTCGAAGCTGGCCCTGCCGTCCAGCCCGCAGTACTGGCAGCGGTAATCATCGCGTTCCAGGATTTTCAAGCCTTGCTGCAGAGTTACGGGCGAGGCCACCAGGGATAGAGTCGAAAGGCTTATTGGCATGGGATACCTCCAAAGCGGAAATCTTTGAGAGTAGATGGGAGCTTGCGACTTCCACTTTCCTTGCGCAGAACATAGGGCAGCGTTCTGCTGGTGTCAAGAAGGGAATCTTGTGATTGCCGAGAATTTTGTCCGTGGCTCAGCCGACATTTTTTTGGGACGCTGAAGTCCGCTGCCGCGGTGGAGGAATTTTGATCGAGGCCATTCCTGCGGCCGTCGCCGTCTGAATGCCCATCTCCGTATCTTCAAAAACCAGACAGGCTCCCGGCGGCACTCCGAGTTTGGCGGCTGCAAGCAGAAAGGCTTCCGGGTCAGGCTTGCTCCTCTTGTAATCCCCAGCACATACGAAGGTGTCGAATTTCTCGAGGAGCTTCAGGGAAGCTAGAGAGGCGGTCACCGATTCCCTGGTGCCTCCTGAGACGACAGCGAAGGGAATCCGCCCGTGCTGGGCCTCGATATGCCCAAAACTTCAGCAACAGGCTTCAGCTGCGGAAGCAGCTCGAAGTAGAGGCTTTCCTTTCGACGAGACACCATTTCAATCGGCATACTCAGCCCATGTCTTGCGTTTAATGTGGATATGATCTCAGCGATGGGCATGCCACCCCACGCATAGAACAGCTTTTCCTCAAATTCGCAATTCCATTCTCCAAGTGCCTTCTGCCAGGCAATGTAGTGAAGCGGCATCGAATCGGCAATGGTGCCGTCGCAGTCGAATAGATACGCGCCAAAGTCGCCGGGTGGCAATTTCAGTTTCATGCCGAGGGTGATTTCCTTTTCACCGGTTTAAGCATTCCTGTTAAGGATACGATGCTCCTGCCAACTGGATGCAGTTATCAATCGAGCGAAGATCATTCGTCGCGCAGGGCGACCATGGGATCGACCTGGGTGGCGCGGCGCGCGGGAATGTAGCACGCCAGCAAGGCGGAGAGCAGGAGCACGGCGGTGACCGCGCTGATGGCTGCAGGATCAATAGCATTGACCTCGTACAAGACGGTTTTCATCAATCGCCCGACAAAGTACGTGCCGGCCAGGCCCACCCCCAAACCAATCAGTGCGAGCAGCATACCTTCCCCAATCACCAGACGAAGCACCTGCTGTGGACCTGCGCCGAGCGCAATGCGCAATCCGATTTCGTGAGTGCGCTGGGCGACGGCGAACGACATCACGCCATAAATGCCGATGGCCGCGAGGAGGAGTGCGAGGGCCGCAAAACTGGCGAAGAGCGCGGTTGAGAATCGGTCGCTGGCTAGCGATTCATGGACGAGTTGATCCATGGTTTTTACCTGATCCAGGGGAAGCTCGGGATCCACGGTATGTACAACGGCTGTAATGCTCCTGGTCATGCCTGCGGGATCGCCAAACGTGCGCACTGCCAAGCCCGCTTGTGGCCACGGGGATTGCCAGAAGGGAACGTCGATTTCCGGGAAGCCCTCGCGCCGCACTCCGCCGTTGTGAACGTCATGGTAGACCCCGACAATCTGCCATTCGATGGGAGGGCCGAGCTTGGTGACTCCGGGAATCAACTGCTCGACGACAGCGCGCTGCGTGAGGGGATCCACTTTGGACAGGTATTTTTTCACAAAGGTTTCATTCACGACCGCGACGGGCACGCCGCCTGCGGCGTCTTGCTCGGTGAACGTGCGGCCAGTGATCATGCGAATGTCAAATGTGCGGAAATATTCGGGGGTGACCATATTGAAGCCGGCGCCCGGGCGGGAGGAGGGATCGTCAACAGCCTGTCCCGCGAGATTGAAAGGCATGCCAAAGTTTGTCCCGATGATGGGCATGCCCGTGGAAGCAGAGACGGCCGTGATTCCGGGGAGCGCGCCGATCTTATCGATGAGCTGACGGTAAAAGGCGTTGTTTAATTCGGGAGTGGCAAAGCGGTCGTTGGTGACGGGCAGATAAAATGTGAGGATGTGGTCTTGCCGGAACCCGAGATCCACGCGGGACAACTTCCAGAAACTGTGAATCACCAGGCCCGCACCGGTAAGCAGCGTGAGCGCCAGGGCAAACTCGACAACGACTAGAGTTCGGCGCAAACCATGACGTCCGGCGGAGCTGGACGAAGAGCGTCCCGATTCCTTCAAGGTGTCGCTCAAATTGAGCTGCGCGGTTTGCCACGCCGGAGCACAGCCGAAGAGCACTCCACAAACGATCGATGCGCCAAGACTGAAGAAGAGCACCGGTAGGTTTAAGCGGAAGTCGGCTTCCGAGGGCAGCGTGAAAGGCGGGATCATCGCGACGATCACTTTGAGCAAGCCCCACGCGAGACTTACGCCCAAGACTCCGCCAATCAGAGACAGCGCGACACTTTCGGTCAGAAACTGGGCGAAGAGCTGCCAGCGTGTTGCGCCGAGTGCGGCGCGGACGGCTATTTCTCTTTGGCGCGCGGTGCCGCGGGCGAGTAGAAGATTGGCCACGTTCACGCAAGCGATCAACAGGATGAAGCCCACGGCGCCCATGAGCAGCCAGAGATTTTTGATGGTGTCCTTGCTGATGAAGTCATTCTGCAAGGGTTCGACAGTGGCGCCCCAGCCTTTGTTCGATTTTGGGTAGACTTCGGCGATGTGGCGAGTGACAGAGTCCATGTCCGCATTGGCCTGCTGGAGAGTCACTCCCGGTTTCAGGCGGCCCATTACTAAAACAAAATGAAAATCGTGGTTGATCTGGTCCGGTTTGAAGGCCAGTGGCACGAATAACTGTGCTTCCAGGCGGTCAGGTTGGCCGACAGCCAAAACACCAACGACCGTGTAACGCTCGCCATTCAGGCGGATTGGTTTGCCGATAATGTCGCGGTCGCTGCCGAAACGCTCCATCCAGAGCCGGTGGGTCATGATGACGACGCGGTCCCTGCCGACCTGCCCTTCCTCCGGCAGAAAATCCCGTCCCAGGAAGAATGGAGTTCCCACCATGTCGTTGAAGCCCGGTGTGGTTAACCTGGTCCGGATTAGTTCGGGATGGTCGGAGCCGGCAAGTGCGTAATTGCCGCCTGTCCAGGCGCACATGGATTGGAAAACGGTGCTCTGGCTCTTCCAGTCGAGGAAGTCCCCGGCTGAAACGCCGTTGCGGTTGCCATTAATCTTCGACCAGACAATTACAAGCTGGTCCGGATTGGGGTAGGGCATGGGCGAGAGAAGAGTAGCGTACACCACGCTGAAGATGGCGGTGTTGGCGCCGATCCCAAGAATGAGCGCAAGAAGGGCTACGGAGGTGAAACCGGGGTTTTTGAGTAGCAGCCGGAGGCCGAAGCGAACGTTGCGCCCAAAATTTGTCATGCCTGCTCCTTCAAGCTCGCAAGATTGCTGCCCGCTGAAATTCTTAGACGTTCCTTTGGGCCCAGTTGTCACGGTCAGATGTACAAAATACGCTTGGGGAAAGAAAAAGTTCCCTTGGCGCCACGTTGGTTGTGGTTTGGGGGCCCGGGACCCGGCAGAGGAGGGTTAAGGTAGGAGGAGATTAGCGCCGCGTCATCGATTTTCGTCGAATTGACGGGTCAGTGCCTTGGGAGCTGCGAGGTGCCAGGCGGCTTCGAGAGCGCGGCGCAACGCAGGCTTTCCGACTCCTTTCAGGCGCACATTCGTACAGCCTCGGCGTCCCCACGCGCCCGCACATGGATTGAAAACCCTTGGTTGAGCCTTAACGAACATTTCCTGTTCGATGGGTGTGAGTTTGACCATGGCCCAGCCATCCTCAGGGTAGCCGAGGGTTGCGAAGATCTTTCCAGCGACGCGAAAATCCGGATGGTCCATATGAGCTTTTTCGGCCGTCTCAGGAAAGCTCAGGGCCAGGCGGCGAAAGTCGTTGGGGGTCATGGCTGGCCTCCTCTGAAGCCGATTCTACATGAAAGTACAGACCAAGTATTCGATCCCAGCAGCTGATCGGAATTTTGCGTTACCGCGCTGGCATGGAAGATGGCGGAGACTGAGGCGTGTGCCAGGAGATCGAATGGCGTTGCAGGAGAGCGATCGCGTAGCGAATGGGGATGGCGGCGCCGGGAGTTGAAGTGGACAGAGAAGAGGACTTGGCGATGGAAACGGCGCTGGAGCGCAGCCAGCGGCCCTCGACAAGACCGACTACGGCGCGTGAGTCGAGGGCGAGGACCGGGGAGCCACTCTGGCCAAGCGTTACGGGATGGCTCAGGAGGAAAACATCGGCTGCGGGGGCGGACTTTTCAAGCTGCGTGGACTCGTAGGAGAGGACTTCGCCGGAAGAGCGGTCTTCCCTGGGAATTTCGAAAGTATGAGCATTCTGGAGCTTTGGAGGATGAAGCGAAACGGCGATGACGGATTGACCGCGGAAGGCCGGGTCAGGAGCAAGCGGCAGAAAGGCTACTTTGTGGTTGCCGGCGAAGGGATTTGGCGTGGCGAGGAGAACGGCGACGTCGTGCTCTGAGTCCACAGCGACGATTGCCGCTTGAAGAAGGCGAGGCGGGCAATTGGGGCGACTGACGAGGATGTAGGGCTGGCCGCCGTCGCGAAAGACTTCCAGGACGTGGGCGTCCGTCAGAAGGTAACCCTGTTCGTTAATGAAGAAGGCGTTGCCAAAGAAACTGTAGCGGTAACCGCGCGAGGATGGCGATTGATCAAGTTGATAGGCAACGGGGCAGACGGCGGCGGAGAGAGAGGCGTCGTCAGCAAAGTCCCCGGGCGCGGCCCCAACCGCCAGGCAGCCGAAGAGACAGACAAGAAGCGCTACAAGCCTGGAAGCGCTACTCCCGTTGTTCTGGCACATTTGTCGCAACCGAATCGCACTGTCAGGGTATAAAGGCTACTTCACCGACGCTGCCGCCGTTACCAACCCCTCTCCGGACTTCACTTCTCTGACTGAGCACTGAAAACTGATCACTGAGAACTGAGAACTGAGAACTGAGAACTGAGAACTGAGAACTGAGAACTGAGAACTGTTTCACTTCGCCGGCGCCACCGCCGTGGCAAATCCCAGCGCCTGCATTACCGCATCATGTAGCGCCGGACGCACCTGCTGAATCTTCGTATTCTCTCGCGTCGGATGCACGCGGTTCGTCAGCAACACCACAAAAAGCTGCCGGTCCGGGTCGATCCAAATCGAGGTGCCAGTGAATCCCGTGTGCCCGAAGCTGTGCGCCGAAAAATAATGCCCGCTCGACCCGCCTTCGGTCGGCACCGCCCAGCCCAGCGTCCGCGTGCCGCCGGAAAGCTGCTGCGGCGTCGTGAATTGCGCAATCGTCGAGCGCCGCAGAATTCTCTGGTGTGCGTAAACACCGCCGTTCAGCAGCATCTGGCAAAACGCCGCCAGGTCCGGCGCTGTGCTGAAAAGGCCGGCATGCCCCGAAACGCCTCCAATCGCAAACGCGTTTTCATCGTGCACTTCGCCCTGCACCAAACGGTGCCGCAGATTGTTATCGATCTCCGTCGGCGCAATTTGGGGCCATAGTTTTTTCGCCGGCCGATACATCGTGTCCTGCATTCCCAGCGGTGAGAAAATGTAGCTTCTCGCTAGATCGTCGAGCGTTCTCCCGGTCAATCGCTCGATAATCTCCGCCATCAAAATAATTCCCAGGTCGGAATACACTTCCTTCGTCCCAGGCTCGTAGTCCAGCGATTCCGCAAAAATCTTCGTCAGCGTGTCCTGCTTATTTTTCGACGTTCGCCAATATTCCTTGAACGGGGGCAATCCGGAAGCGTGCGTCAGCAGATGCCGCACCGTCACTCTGTGCCGCCACTCAGTGTTCGGCCCGCTCGCCCATTCCGGCAAATACCGCTCGATCTTCGCATCGAGGTCCAGCGGAACCGCAAAATCGCCCTCCGCTAATTTCGCCACCAGCGTTGTCGTCGCCACCACCTTCGTCAGCGACGCGATGTCATACATCGTATTCGCAGTTGTGACTGCGGCCTTCGCGTCGTAACTTAGTTTCCCGAACGAGCGCACCGAAACTTTCCCGCGATAACCAACCGCCAGCGTCGCCCCCGGAAACGCCTTGTCCACAATGGCTTTCTCAATCACACCATACGCCGGTTGCAATTGCGCTTCGCCACGCGAATCCATCGGCTGCACTGTCTCAGGACTCGACGGCAGCTCCATCCCAAAGCCCGCTTTGAGATTCACTCCCGGCACCGTCACCGGCAAATGCCCGCGCACAGGAATTTGTCCAAATAGCGCCCGCGCCATGGAAATTTGCGCGACGTCGCTGATTCCAAACGCTGCCAGCCACGTCTCCGCCTGCGGAAACCGTTCGATCAAATACGGGCTTCCGAATCCCACCGTAATCACCGGCTTGCCCGTTTTGTATATTTGCTCCGCCAGCGCCGCCTGCTCTGCCGGCACATCCACATTTCCTTTGCGATCGCTAACGCGCACAAACAGCGCGAGAATCGCGACGTCGTAACTTTCCGGCGGCGGCAATTTCAAACTGCTGGCATTCACAAATCTTGTATCTGCCCGTAGAGCAGTCACCGAGTCGAATCGCGAACGCAATTCGCGCTCCAGGTCTTCTCCCGGATAGGGCTCAGGATCGGCGTAGAAAGCCAGCAGCAGCGCCCGCGAAGGCTTTGTTCCATCCAGGGGCAGCCGGTGTGGCATATCTCGTAGCAGCGTCACGCCGCGATCCGAAATTTCCTGCGCTTCTTTCTGCCAGCCCGCGCTACCAAATTTCTGATTGATCGTATTCACATCCACGAGCCGACTCGTATTCAGACCAAGCCGAGCTTTTGCCTGAAGAATTCGCCGCACCGATGCATCGAGACGCTCTTTCGAAATCCGTCCCGATTTCACCGCAGCTTGCAGCGCTTCGAACGCGGCATCCGGCACCGGCGGCATCAATAGCGCGTCCGCTCCCGCCACAACCGCGCGCACCGCCGCTTCTCCGGGCGCGTAACGCACAGTGATTCCGCCCATGTCCATTGCGTCGGTAACAATGAGGCCCTGATATCCAAGCTCTTTGCGAAGCAGATCAGTGAGGATGCTGTGCGATAAAGTGGCCGGCGTGTTGGGATCGGGCTCGAGAGCAGGAACGTTCAGATGCCCCGTCATGATGCTATCGACCTGCATGGCGATAGCAGCGCGGAAGGGAACAAGTTCAAGTTGATCAAGGCGAGTGCGGTCGGCGCGAATGACCGGGAGATCAATGTGCGAGTCGGCGGCCGTATCGCCGTGGCCTGGAAAATGTTTGGCCGTCGCCAGTCCACCATTTTCTTGCACGCCGCGAACGAACTCGCTCACAAATTGGGCGACGCGCTCTGGATCTTCGCCGAAGGATCGTGTGTTGATGATCGGATTTCCGGGATTATTGTTTACATCCGCGTCCGGTGCATAAATCCAGTGGATTCCTACGGCGCGCGCTTCGAGGGCCGTGATTTTGCCCATGGCATATGCGTCTTTCGGATTGCCGCCGGCGGCGAGCGCCATGGCCGTTGGAAAAGACGTGCCTTCATCCAGCCGCATCGCCGTGCCGCGCTCGAAATCCGCGCCGACCAGCAGCGGCAACTTCGACTTCGCCTGCAGCTGGTTGTTCAGCACGGCTGTGGGATAAGCCTGGCTCTTCACGATTCCCAGCGGTGATCCTTGCGTGATGTTGATAAAACCTCCAACATAGAGATCGTTCACATCATGCAGAATTTGCCTGTAGGCCGCAGTGTCCGTGGCCGTAAAACTTCCGTGATAAGTGGTGAAAAGAAGCTGCCCAATCTTTTCGTCTACGCTCATCTTGCGCAGCGTGGTTTCCACCCAGGTGTTCGCTGCGGGCGACAGTTTTTTCAGTCCGCTGTTTGCGGGAACTGCGCCCTCCTTGATGACGGTTTTTTTTGCCGAACTGCTGCGGCTCTGGCTGCGTGCGTTATAGGCCATAAGGAAAACGATCGAGACGGGAATCAGAAGCAAAAAACGGACGCGGCGTCCTTCCATCGGTCAGAATCCCCCAGCGGCCGCCCGCAGTCTCCATTTATACATAGCACACGCACATTGTGCTCTCAACGCGGCTTCGGCCAACGCGTTCCAGAATATCATTGTATGGTTTCACTAACGGGGGACCCTTTGACTGGACTCAAGCGCGGGCAATTTGCATTCATCCATTTCACCATCTTTGTAGCGCTTCTCTCGCTGCGACCCGCGCCGGCGCATGCGGCCTCGAAACACTCGCGTCACGCTGCGCGGGTGCAAACCGGCGTCGACGTTCTCGAATCGCAGAAGTTCGCGCCTCTTCGCGGCAAGCATGTCGGCCTCATCACCAACTACACCGGCCTCGATTCGCAAGGGCGCAGTACCGTCGACGTTTTATCTCATGCCTCCGGCGTTAAACTCGTCGCTCTCTTCAGTCCGGAGCACGGCCTCGCCGGCCGCAGCGATGAAAAGCTCTCTTCCTCCAAGGATCCCGCCACCGGCCTTCCTGTCTATAGTCTCTACGGCGAAACGCTCCGTCCCACCGATGAAATGCTCGAGGGCATTGACGCGCTCGTCTTCGACGTTCAAGACGCTGGTGTCCGGTTTTACACCTACACGACAACGATGGCTTATTGCATGGAGGAAGCCGCCAAACGCAACATCGCTTTCTTCGTCCTCGACCGCCCCAATCCGCTCGGCGGTGAAATCGTGGAAGGCCCGATACTCGACGCCGACAAAACGAATTTCGTCGGATATTTTCCCTTGCCGGTGCGTTACGGCCTCACGATTGGCGAGCTCGCCCAGCTTTTCAACGCCGAGAATCACATCGGCGCCGATCTCCATGTCATCACCATGAAAAACTGGCATCGCAACTATTTCTTTGAGAGCACCGGCATCAAGTGGATTCCGCCCTCGCCGAATCTCCGCACCACGAAGAGTTCCATTCTTTACCCCGGCATTGAAATCCTGCAGAACGCGGGTGTCTCCGTCGGCCGCGGCACCCAAGCTCCGTTTGAAGAGTTCGGCGCGCCCTGGATCAACGGCGACGATGTCGCCTCCGCACTGAACGAGCGTCATCTTCCCGGCCTGCATTTCACCGCGCAGCCCTTCATCCCCATTGTCGGACTCTACAGCGGTCAGCGTTGCGGCGGCGTCGCCGTACGCATCACCGATCGCTACAGGGTGCGCGCCATGAGCATGGGCGTGGACATTGCCGTGATTTTGCACACGCTCTACCCTCAACAGTTCGATCCCGAGAAACTCCTGTTGCTAATCGGAAACTCCGACACCATCCAGCAATTGCAGTCGGGGACCCCTCCCGAAAAAATTGTCGCCAGCTGGTCCACCGCTCTAACTGCCTTCGAGCAGATCCGCCGCAAATATTTTCTCTACAAGTAGCCTTCATCGAAATTGTGTTAAAGTTACTTTTGTCATGCGCATTGTCTCGCTGCTCCCGTCGGCTACCGAGATTCTCTTTGCGCTCGGCTTGGACCCCGAAATTGTGGGCGTCAGCCACGAATGTGACTTCCCGCCGCGCGCCCGCACGAAACCCGTAGTCATTCATTCGCGCATGCCGCACGATGCTTCGCCTGCGGAAATCGACGCCCTCGTTCGCGAATACGTTCACCGCGGGGAAAGTTTGTACGCCGTCGACGCCGCGGTGCTGGAGGCATTGGCCCCGGATCTCATCATCACGCAGGACTTGTGCCATGTTTGCGCTGCCTCTCCCGACGATCTCGCTACGGCCCTCACGCGTTTCGACCGGCGCCCCGAAGTTCTTTGCCTCAATCCGCAGGATTTGGGTGACGTCTGGCGCGACATTCTTTGGGTGGGGGAGGAATCCTGCCGCGGTCCTCAGGCGGAAGCGCTTCTGAAAGAGATCGGTGCGCGTCTCGGCGCGCTGGAAGAGCAGTTGCCGAAATCGGCGGATCGCCCTCGCGTGGCCTTCCTCGAATGGCTGCAACCGTTTTACGTCGGCGGCCACTGGGTTCCAGAAATGATCCATCGTGCCGGAGGCGAAGACGTCTTCGGCTCCGCCCGTACGCCGTCTTTTCGAATCGCTATCGAAGATGTGATCGATGCGGCGCCGGAAATCCTGCTCATCGCCCCTTGCGGCTACACCGCCGAGCGGGCTCGCGACGAATACAAGTCCGTGTCATTCCCTGAGCCGTGGCACGCCATTCCGGCCGTTCGAAACAGCCGCGTCTACGCGCTTGAGGCCAACAGTTACTTTTCACGCCCCGGGCCGCGCCTCGTCACCGGCATCGAAGCTCTCGCCAAACTTTTCCATTCCGCAATTGAAGTTCCGCGCGAGGCCGAAGCCGGCGCCCTGCCCATACCTCCGAATGCCCGCGCCGCTTCCAGTTAGCTCCTGCACGGCTGCAGTTTGTCTTGGAGCACCTGTTCCAAAGACCAGTTGACAATTCTCATTGTATATATAAGATTCTTATATGTAAGGGAGAGCCCTATGATTGGCAGTGGAATCAAGCGCGGCACAGCCGAACTCGCGATCCTCAGCGTTCTCGAGGGAAGTCCGCTTCATGGCTACGAAATGGCGCGGCGCATCGAGCAGCAAACCAAAGGCGCGCTGCGCTTCACCCTCGCGGCTCTTTACCCCATGCTCTACCGCATGGAGCAGCGCGCCTGGATTCGCGGCGCTTGGGAAACGAGCAGCAGTGGCCGGCGGAGGCGCTGTTACCGCATCACTCCAGTGGGAAAGAAAAAACTATCGCCGCTGCGACGGGAATGGGCGGAACTCTTCGGCGCGCTCCGGCGCCTGACGAAGGTGTCCAATGCGTGATTGGGAGGCACTTGTCGAAGAACGCCTTACCGCTCTGGAGCTGGAGCCAGCGGAGAGGGCCGAGGTGATTGCGGAACTCGCGGCGCACCTTGGGGAGACTTGCGAAGAATGGCGCAGGCAGGGAATGACGGAAGAAGAGGCCATCAGGCGGACGTTATCTCAAGTCGAGGATTGGCAGAAATTGACCCGGTTAATTCAAACCGCCAGGATAAAGGAGAACATTATGACGAATCGCGTCAAGCAATTTTGGTTGCCCGCCCTGTTGACCCTTTTACTGTCGATGGGGTTACTCATGCTTATTCAGGTTTTTGGCCCCAATCCATGGCTGGTCGCCCGGAAGAGTGGTTGGTCTCTCGTAGCTCCCGTCGCCGTGGTTTATCTTCCCTGGCTGCTGTCATTGCCCTTGATCGGTGCTATGGGAGCTTATCTTTCAAATCGGGGCGGCGGCTCTCAACGCGCGGCGTTCGGTTCCATCATTTTTCCCGTACTGCCTTATTTGGTCTTTTTCGTGGTTGCGCTTCCAGTGATGGCAATCTTCAATGAACATCTCGCCCACAACATCATGTTCGGCGCCTTGTTCGTTGGCTTATTTGCGTGGGTTCTGGCCCCCGGGGCGGCGCTTCTTGCAGGTGGACTGCTGGCACAATTCTTTCTTTCACGACGGCTGGATTCCCGGAGAATTGCCGGCAGCTGATAGGGACCGGTTCCAGCGGCGATAGAAGGGAAGTCCCGCGAGAATCAGCAAGAGTCCAATCGAGGAGCGGCCGGGGCGCTCCAGCCAAATATTGAAGGTGAGGGCCAGAGCCCCAGCGACGAAAATGCCTGGAACCCAAGGATAACCCCAGCAGCGATACGGGCGCGGCAAATCCGGTTCGGTCTTGCGCATTCGAAAGAGCGCGACAACGGCGAAGGCATAGAAGATCCAGGCGGCAAAAATAAAAAGATTTGTGAGCTCTTCGAACGTTCCCGTCAGCGCCATCAAACTTGCCAGCACGCCCTGGAAAATCAGCGCCCGTCCCGGCGTGCGGAATTTTGGATGGATGCCGTCCGCAATCTTGAAAAAAATTCCATCGCGTGCCATCGCGTAGTTCACGCGCGCCCCGCTCAGGACCGAGGAATTCATGGAGCCCAGGGCGGAGATTGCCATCGCCAGCGTAATCCACGCCGCCGCTGTGGGCCCCGCGATGTGCTCCACAACATCGGACGCAATGTGGCGCGAAGCGGCCACGCTTTCGAAAGGCAATACTTTCAAGCAGGCTGCGCTGAACAGCAGATAAATCACGGCGACAAATCCGACTCCTCCAACCAGGGCGCGCGGAAAATTCTTCTGCGGGTTTTCCACTTCGGAACCGACCAGATTCAGGTCTTCCCATCCGTCGTACGCCCAGAGGGCCGCCGCCAGCGTGGCCAGAAACGCGCTGAAGATTGCCCCGCCACCCATGCCCGCCGCGGGCCAGAACGGATCGGGCGCGCGCGCGGCCGGTGCCGGCGAAAAAAACGCCACGCCAATCACAATTGCCACGGACATGATCTTGATCGAGGTTAGGAATACTTGAACTGCGCCACCCAGCCGCACGCCCAGGTAATTCACGCCCGTCATTGCCATGATCCACAAGACCGCCAGCGGTTGCGCCCACGTGAACACAAAATCGTAAGGTTTGATCCAGCCCGTGAGGCCTGGGATTGCGATGTGAATCGTGAAGAGGGGAGCGGCGACGACGGGAAGCAGAAAACTCAGGAATCTCATCATGCCGGCGGAGATGGAAGCCAGCGAACTGGGACGTCCCACGATCGAATGCATCCATCCGAACAGAAATCCCCATACCGGTCCGAAGCCGCGGCGCAGATAGGCGTACTCGCCGCCAGCTTCCGGAATCATCGATCCCAATTCCGCGAACGAAAACGCGCCAAAAATCGAAAGAATCGCGCCCACGATCCACGCCCCGAATACGACGGAGACGCTGCGCCCTTCTCGCGCCATTTCCGCGGGCTTCAGGAAAATGCCTGTGCCAATCATCGTGCCGACAACGATCGCCGCCGACGCCCACGCGCCCAGCCCGCGCACCAGTTCCAGACGCTTTTCGGTCATGTCACCTCATGCAAACTTCTTCCTGAATTGCACAGTTCTTGCAAACTGGCGCGCAGCGTGCTGCGCCCCTACAGTTGCTCAATTCGGCTCGCAAGCCAGCCGACGTAATACGTGATGATCGCGCCAATCATGAAATACCAGGTATACGCCACGCTCGTAAATTGGAATAGGCATAAAATCGCGGCAAGTCCCACAATCATTCCGGCCAGCGCGCCGCGCGCGTTGGCGCCGCGGTCGAACGTGCCGAGAAGAAAGAGGCCGAGCAGGCTGCCGAAGGGCAGCGATGCCACGGTCAACCCTGTTTCAAGCAGCGGGCCCCACTTCACCAGCCCGAAGCCCATCAGCACCAGGCCCCACGCGAGCGTTATGCCGCGGGAGAGGCGCAGGAAGCGGGCAGGGTCGGCGCTTTGCCCGCGCAGTTTTGCAAAATCGAGCACGCTCGAAGCGGCTAGCGAATTCAAGGAGCCGCTGGCGTTGGACATGGCCACCGCCACGATAGAAGCCAGCAGCAGGCCGGCCAGTCCCACGGGCATCTCGCGCACCAGAAAGAGCGGCAGGATGCGGTCGGTGCGTTCGCCGGGTGCCAAGAGCGGGGAATGCTGCGCGAACACATAAAGGAACACGCCAATCAGCAGAAACACGGTGAATTGGACAAGCACAATGGCTCCGCTGGCGAGCAGGGCGCGGCGGCTGTCGCGTTCGCTCTTCGCCGCGAGGAGGCGCTGCACGATGATCTGGTCCGTGCCGTGGGTGGCCATGGTGAGAAATGCCCCGCCGATTAACCCGGACCAGAACGTATATTTCGTCGCGAGATTCCAGGAGAAATCGAATACTTGGAGTTTGTGACCGGCTGCGGCCGCTACCTGGAGCACTTCGCTCCAGCCGCCGGGAATCCGGTGCAGCAAAACGAAGAACGTCACCGCGCTTCCTGTTAAATAAAGTAAGAGTTGCGCCACGTCAGTCCAGATTACGGCTTTCATCCCGCCTTCGAACGTGTAAAGCACCGTGAGCGCGATCACGATGACGACCGCCAGCTTCTCCGATGTGCCCAGCACAACGCTTACCACCAGTGCGATTGCCGAAACGCGGACGCCTTCGGCAATCGCGCGGGTGACGAGGAAAGTGCTGGCGGCGACCGCGCGCATCTTCTGGCCAAATCGCTTTTCGATCAAGGCGTAAGCGGTGAAAAACTCGCCGCGAAAATAGCCGGGCAGCAATAAGAGCACAATGAGCACGCGGCCGATCAGGTAGCCGAATACCAGTTGAAGGAAAGTGAGGTTTCCGGCGTAGGAAATGGCCGGCGCGCCGATGATCGTCAGCGTGGACGTTTCGGTGGCCACGATCGAAAAGGCCAGCGCCCACCATGGTGCCGTGCGGCCGCCCAGAAAATAGTCCGTTGCGTTTTGCTGGCCGCGGCGGAAGCGCATGCCCAACGCCGTGACGCCGAGCAGGTACGCAATGACAATGGCCAGGTCCAGCGGATGGATGCGCATCGAGTGTCTCTTCCGCGGCGCGCTTCGGATGCTGCGGAAAAGTGCGTCGAGGATAGTGGCGGTATGCAGCCGCGTCAAGAAAACTCTGCAGAACGCGGGTAGGATCACAACGCTCCCGGGTTTTCCGATTTGCACACTTGAGCAGCACTGAGCGCTACGATTGTCGGGCGTTCTCGCATATCCTCTCCTCATGCGCTATGTTCTGGGATTTGACGGCGGGGGCACGAAGACTGACTGCGTGCTGATGGACGAAACCGGCGCGATTCTGTCTCGGGCCCGTTCCGGGCCGTCCAATCCTTCGCGAGTCCCGTTGGATTCAGCTTATGCCGCTTTGGTTGAGAGTATGGACAAAGCCCTCGAAAGTGTCGGTAAGTCCGCAGCAGATATTGCTGGCGTTTGTGGCGCAATTGCTGGCGCCGGTCTGGCGAGGGCTATTCCGGAGTTCTTTCGGCGATTGCAACTCAAGTTTCCGAACGCCGCCACTATTTTTCCAAGCACGGACCTTAGTATGGCCCTTTCCGCGACGGGAGAATCGCCCAGCGTGCTAGTCATAGCTGGCACTGGTTCTGTTGCGATTGGCAGAGACATCTCCGGTACTCTCGAGCGTGAGGGAGGCCTCGGTCCCATCCTCGGTGATCCGGGGAGCGCTTATGATATCGGAAGAAAAGCTGTCGTCATGGAGTGGCGGCGTTTTTTGAAGGGTGAGGAATCGTATTTGAGAAATGAGATTCTCGCTCTCTTCAATTGCAATTGGGTTGAGCTGCAGGATCAGATTCGCGCTAATCCCGACGATGCTCTTCCGAGAATTTTCCCCCTCGTTGCAAAGGCAGCGAATGAAGGTGATGAATCCGCACGGGAGCTTCTGCGTTCTGCCGCTGAAGACCTTGCAGAGATGGTTGAGCATGTGGTCGAGCGGCTCCATTTGGGAAAGGACTCTTTTTTTCTGGCGAAGACCGGCGGAGCGTTCAACCGCAGTGCGCATCTTGACGACCATTTCGACGAACTGGTTCGCAAAATTGCGCCTAACGCGAGGATAGGCGCTCTTCCGAGGCCAGTTGCTGAATTCGCTGCGCAATGCGCGGTCAATTGTTTGGATAGCCCGGTCCGCAAAGTGGGGAGCTAGAACGTGAGTGCAGCGGCTTCAAATGACCGCGAACGCGCGCTCGTCGCCACTGGCGAAGAGCTTGCAGTTCTCTTGCATCATCCCTCGGCGGATGTGCTCCTCGCGCTGCTCGACAATCCGGCGCTCGAGGAAACGCATGTCTGCCTGCTTCTGGAAAGGAAAACCCTCCCAGGAGAAATTCTTGAGGAATTGGCGCGGCGCAAACCACTTCTGAAAAGCTACCGGGTGAAGCGTTCGCTGGCGTTTCATCCGCACACGCCGCGCCTCGTCAGCCTGCGCTTAATCCGCGACCTCTATTTGATGGACCTTGTCCAGGTTGCGATTTTGCCCGGTGTTTCCGCCGAGCTGAAGCGCAACGCCGAAGATCAATTGCTCGCGCGCCTGCCGCAACTTCCGCTCGGGCAGAAAATCACATTGGCGCGCCGCGGCCCGGCGCGGGTGGCCGGCGCGCTGCTAGCCGAAGGTCACGCTCAAGTTATTTCGATCGTTCTTGATAACCCGTACATGACGGAAGCGCAGATCCTGAGAGCGCTCTCCCGCGAAAATCTTCCCGTGGCTGTGATTCCGGCCATCGTTCACCATCACAAGTGGTCCATCACCTACAACGTCCGCCTTGCACTGGTCCGCCATCCCTCCGCGCCGCTCGCCACGATTCTTGCCTATCTTCCCGAGCTCACTGTTTCCGATCTGCTGGAATTAGCCGCTCCGGGCATCGTTCCGGAAAGCCTTCGCAAGTATTTGCAAGCTGAAGTGCAGCGCCGCCTTCGCGCCAGCGAGAAAACAGCGAGTGGGAGTGCTCCAGGCAAAGGCCCTACCGCGTCCAACCGGGAGTAAGCATAGGCTTTTCCATTCGTAAAATTCATACGTCACCGGCGTGACTTTCTTGGGATCGAAAATCACGTTGCTGGGAACAAAACATCCCTCTCCGGCGTCGTATCTGTTGTGGCGGAAGAAGAGGTATGCTTTCAAGTGAGGAGCGGCGATTTGGCCCGAGCGCCGTGGTACGTAATCCCTGGCAGGGGGTTGCACCCGATTCATGGGCAATGGGGATCATCCCGCCCGGCGACTCGAACGCCGCTGGGCGCCGCGTTATTCGTTCCGAGTGGACCTCGAGATCGAATGGGGTTCCACGGTCCTTCGCGGAAGCACGCGCGACATCAGCTCCAGCGGAATGTTTATCGAAGCCATCGAACCGCTCTGGCTGGGTGCCGGCTTCACCGCGCGCCTGACTCTCGATCGACCTGTAAGGCTCAACTGTTTTGTGAAGCGCGTGGAGCCTGGTTTCGGCATGGGCGTGTCGGTTGCCGTTTCCGAGTCCGAAAGCCAGAAGGTTTTCGAGGACCTGCTTTCCGCTCTCTCCAACACCGGCTCTTGATCCCGTTTTATACTAGGTGCGATGACACGCTGCCTTGATTGCGGTTCCGAGCGGATTGCGGATCAGTGTCCCTGCTGCGGCCTGACTTCGGCAGCCGCTGAAGTTATGTTCCGCCGGCGCCTGTTGAAGCGCACGGCGGTATTTCTCGCCGGGTCGCTGGCGTTCCCCTACGTCAGTCAGATTTATCCGCCGCTTGATCTGGACCTCATGCTGGTGTTCTTCGGCGTGCTTTTCTTTTTCGCGCTCGCCATCGCCGTGGTGCTTGACCGCCGGGCGCGAAATCGCCGGGAACTCGAAGTGCTCAAGCGTGTCTACTCGGGATTCATTCCGCTGCCGTGGATTCTTGCCGCTACACTGCTTCTGAACGGGAAGCTGGACTCGCAAAAAAACGTGGCTTATCACGCCACCACCGTGGATAGCCGCTACAACATGCCGGGAATCGTCCGCGGCACGCGCCGCCTGTTCGTACATTCCTGGCGCGAAGGGCAGAAAATCGAGCGCTTGGCGGTGGATTTCGATGACTACGACCGCTTTCGCACCGGCGATTCGGTGATTGTGGGCGTCGAACCCGGCGCGCTCGGCATCCCCTGGTATTACGGCGTGTATCGCCAATGAAAAAGTTTTCAGTTTTCAGTTATAAGTTCTAAGTAGAAAAAAAGAGAAGTCTAGTTGTCATTGGGAAAGCGCGGAATCTGAGGCGCGCACGCTAACTTGCTACGGCTCCCTTGCTCATCGCCCGCCAAAATCCCGTAACCCTACCCCGCCGCGCGCTTCCGTTCGTTGACTGAGTCCGAATCACGAAAATCCTAAAACTAAAAACTTAAAACTAAAAACTCAAAAAACTGCAGTTCAGTACGCCGGTTTGCCGTTGATCAGAAGCGGGATTTGCAGCTCCAAGACATGGCCATCCTTGCCGAGGCGAAATCTCACCAATTGTACGCTGCCAACGTCGCGCGTTTTCCAATCGGGAGTCTCGATCGGCTGATCCGGCTTGTCGGCAGTTGACCATTCAACGCCTTCGCCGTGCTGCTTCACCGTTTGCGGATCGATTTCGTAGGCCTCTTGTTCTTTCATATCGACGAGCAAATAGCGCTTCCAAAGGTGTACGAGCAGCAGCCCTTTTTTCTCCGTGTGATAGATGTTCCAGGACTTCGGCGCTTCATCATTGAACTTCACGATCGCGAACGCGACCGACTTCCAAACAAGTTTCTTTTCGGCTGACTGTGAGCGTGCTTGAGGAGGCAGAGCGCAGATCGCCAAAGAAAGTATAGCGAGCACTGCGAACACCCTTCTGATTTTCAATTCCTGACCTCACTGAACGATTTATCGAGGAGCTTGACGGCTTCATCGACGTCGGGCTTGGTCGTATTCAGCATGGGAGCGAGCCGCAGCGTGTTTCCGTAGAGCCCGCCCTTGCCGATGAGCAGCCCGTTCTGGCGGGCACGTTCCATCACCTGCGTCGCGGCTTCGGGAGCCGGCTCTTTCGTCTTGCGGTCTTTCACCAATTCGAGCGCTTGCATCAGTCCCATGCCGCGCACATCGCCGATGAGCGGATACTTCGACTGCAACTCCTCCAGCTTGCCGCGAAAATATGTGCCGACCACGTCCGCGTTCTCCAGCAAATTTTCTTCTTCGATCAGCTCGATGGTAGCCCTGGCCGCTACGCTCGTCACCGGATTGCCGCCAAACGTGGCGATGTTCATTCCCTGGAAGCTGCCGGCGATTTCCGGCGTGGTCACGGTCAAGCCCACGGGCACTCCATTGGCCATGCCTTTCGCACTGGTGATCATGTCCGGAACGACTTCCCACTGCTCGATGCCGAACCATTTCTTTCCGGTGCGTCCCCAGCCGGTTTGCACTTCGTCGGCGATGAAGAGCGCGCCATATTTCTTCACGATCTTGAAGACAATCTTGAAGTACTCCTTCGGCGGAGTGATGAATCCCCCTACGCCTTGAATTGGTTCAGCCATGAACGCGGCGATATTCCCGCTAGTCCCCGTTTGAATGAGATTTTCAACGTCCTCGGCGCAAGCCACTTCGCAATCGGGATACTTCAAGTGCAGCGGGCAGCGATAACAGTAGGGATTCACGGCGTGCGAAATGCCCACGCTGATGACGCCACCCTTGCGGTACGGCGCGTGCGCAGTAACGGCCTTGGCAAGCGATGAGCCTCCGGAATAGGCGTGCCGCAGCGCCACCACGTCATAGCTACCGGTGGACATGCGCGCGAGCAGAATGGCCGCCTCGTTGGCTTCGGTGCCGGAATTCGTGAAAAAGCTCTGCTGCAGATTGCCCGGTGTGATTTGCGCGATCTTCTCCGCCAGCGCCACAATGTGTTGGTTGGGATATAGCGTCGAAGTGTGCTGCAGCCGGTTGACCTGCGCATTCACTTTGCTGGTGATCTTCGGGTTGCAGTGACCCACCGAGACAGTCAGGATGCCACCGAAGAAATCCAGGTACTTGTTGCCTTCCAGGTCCCAGAGGTGTTGCATCTCGCCGCGGTCGGCCACCAGCGGCTGTTGAAAGTAGTTGGTCACCGAGGGCCAAAGATATTTCTTGTGCTTGGCCACGACTTCTTCGCTGCGCCCGCTACGGGCGAGCTGGGATGCCGGAACGAAATGCGCGGGTGTCGTCATGAATGAGTCCTCATCAACTGGATGGCTTCTAAAAAAGTGTACGCTGCAGGCGGAGCGAAATCTAGCCTGTAGCGCCGGCCAACCTACGGAAGCCAGGAACCTTTTCTCATCGCCGCCCGGCCGCAGGAGTTGCGGCTTTTCCTCGGCACTCGAGCGAATAGCCTTGATTCAGATTTCAACTGAAATGAGTTCAGCCGCTTCTTTCGAACGGCGCACCGGGACAAACTCAAAGTCGACAAGATCCCGCCAGTGGTCCGCCCACTGTTCCAGCAAGCGCACGTCGCCGCACTCCATCAACTGAAAGCAGCGATCGAAGTTTGTCTCCACCCAGCTTTCTACGTAGGAGAGGCCGTCCGGAGCCATGCGCCCCTTCTCCCGGAAGCGGCGATAAACCGCTTTCGCATCCCGATTCTTGAATCGTTCGATGACCATGTAGAGCATCAGAGATCACCCGTCTCCCTTTTGCGGATGAAGCCGCCCGCGAATCGCCCAACATTCCAGCCCATGATGCTGGACAATTTGAATTCTGTCGCGCTCCTCCTTCACTCGGCGATAGAATCCTCTCCGTGGCTCCTGCGTTCGTACGACAATGCAACCGAACATCCACCTCCGCCTCGCTGTTCCTGAAGATGTTCCCGTTCTGCGCGAACTGATCGACGCGTCGGTGCGCGGATTGCAGACGCAGGATTACACCCCGGCGCAGATCGAAGGCGCGCTCAAAACCGTTTTTGGCGTCGATAGCCAGCTCATCGCCGACGGAACGTATATCGTAGCGCAGGCCGAGCGTACCGCTATCGAGCGCGCGGGAACAAAGAACGCATCGTCCCGGTTGATGATTGTCGGATGCGGCGGCTGGAGCAAACGCAAGACGCTCTACGGGAGCGATCATTGGACGGGGCGCGAGGATGCGCTCCTGGACCCTCTTCGCGATGCGGCAAAGATTCGCGCTTTTTTCATTCACCCCGATTGGGCGCGTCGCGGAGTCGGCAGCATGATCCTGCAGGCTTGCGAAAATGCGGCGAGCTCCGCCGGGTTTACTCGTTATGAGATGGGGGCAACGCTCACCGGGGCGAAGCTCTTCGGCGCAAAGGGCTATGTCGCTGTCAAACCAATCTCGATTCCACTGGTGAACGGCGAATCGCTTCCGGTAATCCACATGGAAAAACAAGCCTAAGGCGAAGGTGTGGGGATTCATCCAGAGAGCCTTCGCCGCCGGGAAGGCCTAACCCTGCTTCAGTCTCCGAGGGAGAATCAGCGCCAGGAGATGGGAACTTCGAGCTCCCATTCCCGGCCCATATTGTCGTCAGTGATGAGACGCTCGCGGCCATACTTTTTGCGCAGCGAGTCAGAACCCTCGAGGCCCACCTGCACTGGTGGCAGGTTGACGCTGTTTGCGAATCGCACGTAATAGCCAAGGGTTTGCTGCGCCACGGCGTCGGCGGGATCGAAGAGGGTGCGATTGTCGATCCTGTATTGCCGAAGAGTGTCCAGCCAACGGGTTGCGGCCACCTCGATGGGCGAGTCGCTGACCGCGAGGAAATTGAAGATGCGCAAGCCATAGGGAAAAACTTGGAGACCCGTGGCGATCGCTTCGGCCGACTCGGTCGTGTTGAAGTAATAGATTCCGCCGGGATTCAGGTGGGTGCGCGCCATCTTGAAAAACTCAACGGAAAGAAGTCCCGAACTGTGATCGCGCCAGAAATAGGTACTGTTGCAAATAATCGCGTCGTAGCGTGCATCGGGGTGAGCGATCAGCCAGCGGCGGCCGTCGTCGACGAAGATGTGCACCTTCGGATTCTGAAGGAGTGAGCGAACGACAGGATATTGAGGGATGAGCTGCAGATAGCCGGGGTTGATTTCGACGACATCGAACGATTCCACCTGCGGGTGATTGGCGAAAACTTGTCCCCAGGAACCGGAGGACAAGCCGATCATAAGGATGTGCTTGGGAGCCGGGTGGATAGCGCTCAGAACGAGAGCACGGATGATCATGTTCGTATCGTGACTGGGATCAATCCGGTAATATCCGTCGTACACTCCGCCGCCGAAGACGGCGGCCTCCTGTGTTACCGAGATCACTCCATTGCGGTTTTCGACCACGCGCGCAAAAGTCGTGCGGATTTCCAACCGCTTCCCGAAGGTCAGCTTCTCGTACAGCAAGTCAAAGCTTGGCGAAGCCAGAGGAACGGCCGCCAGCGCGACGACAAATAACAGAGTCGCCCAGACGGCCGGGAATTTGGATTCCTTTCTGCCGAGAATCAGAACCAATCCGCCCGTCAGCACCGTCGCAAAGCCAAGCTGCAATGAAATTTGGCGAAGGCCGAAGTATTGCATAAGGACGAACCCAATCCCGAGACTGCCCAGAACGGAGCCAAGGATATTCGAGACGTAGATGAGGCTCACGCCCCTGCCGGCGTTCTCATCCGCCGCGACCGAAAGCTGGCATAGAAGCGGGAGCACGGAACCGAGCATCGCCGCCGTGAGAAAAAAGACGGGAGCGGGAGCAAGGAAAGGCAACCCGTGAAACCTCGCAGCCGCAACGAGCCACGGCAGATACGCCGAAATGCCGCCGGCCAGCAGCATCAGAATCCCGATCACACACGCGACCGCGCCGGGGCTCGCACCTTGTGTCAATTTTTCCGACAGATAGGAACCCGCGGCGATCCCTGCCAGGAAGGTCGAAAGCAGGAGGGCAAAGGCCGGGGCACGATCCGCGGAAGCCATGGAGAAAACGCGAAACCAGGCGATCTCAAATCCGAGTGAAAGGAATCCTGCAAGTCCCGCGATGAGCATGGCCAAAGGAAGCCTGATGGGAGAGGCAGCGCGCGCTTCTTGGGCAGATACAAGAGGCGCGTTGCTCGACGCCATTCCCGGACGGCGGCCATAGGCGTAAGCAACGCCGCCCACTAGCGTATTCAGGCAAGCGGCGACCAACACCGATCCGGCCTGACCAAATTTGCGGAGCAAGAACGTTGCACAGAGATAGCAAGCGATGGCTGAACCCAAAGTATTAACGAAATAGAGCCTCGATACGGAAGCGCCCACGCGGCCTGACCGGCGAACCAGATGTTCGACAAGGATAGGCAGAGTTGCGCCCATCAAGATGGTCGGGATGAGAAGAAGCACGAGGCTAAAAAGGATGACCGAGGGCAGGTTCGCTCCCGCGGTGAACGTAGCGGCCCATCGAAAGATGCGGAGTGACGAGAGCCCGAAAATGGCGATGCCCAGCTCGGCAAAGCCAAAAATCAAAATTCCCTGGCGCGGAAAGCGCGAGGATAAGCGGCCGCCGGCGATACTCCCGAGACCCAAACCAAGCATGAAGGCGCTGACGACTACCGCCACGGATTCAGCGTTCACACCATAAATGGAAAACAGCACGCGCTGCCAAACGACTTGGTAAATGAGGGCGGGCATTCCAGAAAAAAGGAAGAGCGCACTCAGCAGGAGGTTCTCCCATTTTTGCTCGCTCCTGTCAAAGTAGAAGGCCGATACGACAAAAAGAAGCACGTCGAAAAGAAGCAGGAGCAAAACCGGACTGGTGACCATGTTCCTCCCGGGAGGGGATGCGACGACTCGATCGAGGAAGATTATGACAATGTCCACGCGGCATGAACGCATTCATGCGTCCAGGATTGTCCAATGGCTCATTGCTTCACCAAGGGAGGTCCAGGAAAATCATCGTCATCCCGGGGTTTTGCAAAAATATCAAGAGCGTGCCGGCCGATGCGCGTGGATTCAGACATGAAGTAGCCGGCGCAGGTATAATGCGACGCCTCGGTGGGAGAACTCTTTCGGAGGATGTACCGCGTGTTTGCGCGTGTATTTCCGCGGTGCAGCATGATTTCGCAGGCGATCGCCTTCAATCTTTTCCTGGCGTTTTTCCCGACGCTGCTGCTTGCCGTGGCGCTGGCGACCAGTAGGATTGGCGGCCGGACGAGTTTGTTTGACCTCATCCAGGATTTCACACAGTTTTTGCCCCCGGGGAGTCAGGCAATCGTTTCGGAATTTTTGGTGAAGCGCGGACCGGAAGCGTGGAAAATCGCGGCGCTGGGTTGGACCGGAACGTTGCTCGCAGGCTCGCAGGTGATGAAGCTGGTGATGCAGGGAATTCACACCATTTATGGAGACACCCAGGAATTCGGGTTTCTGCACCGGCAAGTGCGCGGCTTGATGTTACTGTTGGTGACGATGGCTCCGCTGCTGGGGGCGGCCATCCTCGGCATTCTGGGTAAGCCGTTGCGCCGATGGATTGTCCATGAAGTCGGCAAGCACGCCATTTTGCAGGGATGGTGGAATTTCTTTTTCCCCGCCGCCGCGATGTTGCTGGCCATGCTGGCGCTGACGGTGATTTATCGCGTGGCGCGGCCCCAGGAGGACAGTATGCGAAATGTCCTGCCCGGTGCGATGGTCGCGACGCTCCTGTGGTGGCTGGTGGACGTATTGTTTGGAGTTTACGTTCGCCGCGTCCCGTATGGCGTCGTGTATGGCGGTCTTGCAGCCGTGATCGGATTGATCATCTGGATGCAGCTTTCCGCCGTAATTATTTTCCTGGGCGCCGCCTGGAACGCGGAGCTGGCGGAGAGCCGGAGAAGGGCGCGGGCCCATGCCCATGCGTGAACAGGTTATCCGTGTGGAGTGCTATTCCGGGTATAAGGCGGACGAGCGCCCCGTAAGGCTGAATCTGATAGACGGAGCCAGGGAGGTCGTGGCAATTGAGGATCGCTGGTATTCACCCGGAGCGACTTTCTTTCGCGTCCTCGTAGACGACGGGGACCGTTATGTGCTTCGCCATGACGAGGCGCAGGATGTCTGGAGCCTGGCTGGATATCGAGCAGCGGTAGCGGGTCAGTTTCCGGTTAGCCCGTCACCCGGAATCGGCTGGAAGCGGCAGGGGAGCAACTTCCCAGATCCGGACTTCTGACCCGCAATAGTTTCCGTCATCCGCCCGCAATCGGCGGCAGGGGTCACAAAAGGGAAGCTTGACAGCGTCACGTGAAAGGCGCATTTTCTCCTGTAATTACGCCTTCCGGGGGCGCAACGAGTGGGTCCCCACCATCACATCCGGCAGGAGTTCGCACATGATTTCGCCATCTGCTATCGAGAAATTCAAGGCAAGCTTGCGCGGGGAATTACTGCGTCCTGGCGATCCGGGCTATGACGACGCCCGCAAGATCTGGAACGGCATGATCGACAAGCGCCCGGCTCTGATTGTCCGCTGCGCCGGAGTTGCAGACGTGATTCAGTGCGTCAATTTTGCGCATGCGAACAGTATGCTGGTGGCGGTTCGCGGCGGCGGCCACAATATCAGTGGCAATGCGATGTGCGATGGTGGACTGGTCATCGACCTTTCTCGCATGAAGAGCGTCCGCGTCGATCCCCGCCATCGCACGGCTCGCGCCGAGCCTGGGGTAACCTGGCGTGAGTTCGACCATGCTACCCAAACCTTCGGCTTGGCTACTACCGGGGGGCAGATCTCCACAGCCGGTATCGCTGGACTCACCCTGGGCGGCGGCTGGGGCTATTTGGCCCGGAAACATGGCCTGAGCTGCGACAATCTTCTCTCGGTCGATCTTGTCACACCTGACAGTCAGTTTCTTACGGCCAGCGCGTCCGAGAACGCGGACTTGTTCTGGGGCCTGCGGGGCGGCGGCGGCAACTTCGGCGTTGTGACTTCCTTCGAGTATCAGCTTCATCCGGTTGGCCCGGTTTTCGCGGGAATAGTGGCTTACCCTATCCAGAAAGCGAAAGCGGTCCTCGAGCTTTTTCGCGAGGTCACCAGCACTGCTCCCGACGAGTTGGCCTTTGACGTCGTTCTCATCACCCTGCCCGATGGCACTCCTATCGTTGGCATGAACATCTGCTACAACGGACCGATCGCCGACGGAGAACTGGTTGTTAGACCCCTTCGGTCGGCTGGGTCGCCTGTGATGGACACGATGGGCCCCATCGCATACACCGAGGCACAACAGCTCATCGACTCCTTCTATGCGTTCGGGCTTCAGAGTTACTGGAAATCAAGCTTCATCAACGCCATCAGCGATGGGGCGATCGACACCATCGTTGCGCATTGCGCCCAGCGACCCACGCCGATCTGCCACGCAGTAATCGAGCACCAATTAGGCGGTGCCGTGAGGCGCGCGAACGGGGAAGCCACCGCGTTCGCTCACCGGGACGTCGAGTACAGCTTCCTAAGTGCAGGGGTATGCGCCGACCCGGCCGACGCCGAAAAGTCCGTCCGCTGGGGTCGGGACTTTTGGGCGGCCATGCAACCCTATTCGACCGGCGGCGTGTACGTGAACTATTTGGGACGGGAGGCCGACGAGGGCCGCGAACGTATCAAGGCCGCCTACGGCCCCGAGAAGTATGCGCGGCTGGTAGCGCTGAAGAACAAATATGATCCGGGCAATCTGTTTCGTCTCAACCAGAACATCGAGCCAAGTCAGGCAGCGGCGAGGAGCGCTTAGTGCGGCTTGCCGATTTCACGGTCTGCATGCACAACTTCTCTTAGTACACCGACCAGGTGCCGGGCGTGGCGAGCTCGAGCAAATGGCGGTCATGGTCACGAATAGAATAACCCTTGCCCGGCGAAGAAGTTGCACAAGGCCGGAGACCGTGTCGAATCATTACCACGGTCGAAAGTGGAGGTAGAAAAGGACTTATTACAATCCGGCTGGTGCATTCCCGTGGCTTCTCGCGGGTAAAAACCGACTGCCGAAGGTGGGAGGTCAGATTCAGGCGAGCCGCCCATTATGCCGTGCCCGTAGGGACGCAGCATGCTGCGCCCCTATGAGCAGACACTTGTCCGCTTGCCAGGGTCTAGAGTCTTAGTTGCGACGGAGCCACCTTCGGCA
>Ga0207120_1002_pt1 | contig 92259 bp, 77 predicted proteins | sample Alteio_BWMinHeat_40_FD_153509 | JGI IMG/M metagenome (GOLD analysis project Ga0207120, IMG submission 153509) | Enriched cells from forest soil in Barre Woods Harvard Forest LTER site, Petersham, Massachusetts, United States -... | ecosystem: Environmental > Terrestrial > Soil > Temperate forest >...
CCGAATGTTTCGCCGCTGCAGCGCGAACTGGATGTGGTGCTGTTGCACGAAGGAATCCTGGAGCCGGCGCTGGGCATCACGCCGCAAGCGGTGACAGCGGAAGCCAACCTGACGTACGAGCGGGAGGCGAGCGCGGCCTTGGATGCCGTGGACAGCGGGCGGGCGCAGATTGCGTTTTTGCTGAATCCCTGCGACGTCGAGCAGGTGATGAAAATCGCGACGGCCGGCGAAGTGATGCCGCAGAAGTCGACCGACTTCTTTCCGAAGCTGATGAGCGGGATCACGATGTTTAGAGTCGGGGACTAAGGAAGGAAGTAACGAGGTAAGGATGTAAGGAAAAAGGGGACAGGGGAATAGTGAAAAGGAATCATTGGATGGGGGTACACCCTCCGTCGCGATGAAAAGAGTGCGTAAGGGATTGATCCCAAAAGAGTTGAGCAGCGCCCGTTGCGCAGGTGTGTCTGTAAGATTGAGAAAATAAAAGGGATAGATTGAGGGATGGTTGGAACGTTGAACGTTCACAGGTTGAACGCTCTGAGCACCGCCTCCCCCGTGTTTTTTGTAAGTGTTGCATCTAAAGAACTTAGTCATGACATAAGTCTTTTGTTTGCAACACTTGCGGGGAGATCTATAAATGGTGCAGCTAAAGGACTTACCGAAGAGGAGGTAAGGAAGGAATGAAGTAAGGAATGAAGTAAGGAATGAACTTGAATTGTCGCACCCCTCCCCACGCTGTTTAGGGGGCAAGGGCGAGGGGACCTCAACACAGAGTTCACGGAGGACACAGAGATGCGGAGGAACGGAGGCAGGCCGAAGATGGGCTCGAACTATCAAAGGCCATGGTATCACAATAGTTAATGGCTGTCAAGGATAACTTGTTAGTGATTCGAATGGACGTGGCAGGGTTGACACAGTGGGGTTCAAGTTGGCTGAAGCAAAGGGTTTGCGGGAGGGGTGGGATTCGAAAGAATTGTGGAAATCTGTGGAAAAGGCCGGGAGCTAGGAAGGTTGAAAGTTAAAAGTTTAAAGTTGAAAGTAAAGACGCCCGAGAACCCCGGAAACCGATTGGAGAGGTTGAAAGGCGACCGGAACGATCAATACAGCATTGGCGTCAACGACCAGTGGCGAACCTGCTTTGTGTGGCGTGATGGGCATGCGTATGAAGTGGAGATGGTGAACTATCACTAGAGGCTGGGAGAGCACGATGGCAAAGAAACGGAAACCGGTACACCCTGGGGAGATTCTTCGTGAGGAGTTCATGATGCATCTCGGATTGAGCATGAACCGGATGGCGATGGATTGGTGCTGCGAAGGACGGAGCTCCCTCTAAACGGACCTCAAGACCACCAATTGCTTGTTCCGCGCGATACATACGCCGTCTCTTATCGCGTAGCACTCAACGAAGTGCGTCCCTTTGTACTTGGTAGACTCTGGATTGTTACGTGTCCGATGATCGGTTATTTCTCCTCTCGGCTGCGGGGAAGAGTTGTCGTTTCTTACTTTCCACTTAAACAAATCAATGTGGAACGGCCCTTTGAAATTGCTTACAAAGTCGATTTTTCGTTCCACGTCGATTATCCCATCGGAAGTTAACGTGTGTGGCCGGAAGCCGGGCCGTGCTCTAACATTGCCTACTACTCTTAGCAATGCATCTCTTTCCGTATAGGTTGGAATGCTCGAGTCGAAAAGAAAACTCTCACTGTCCGAAGCCCTCTGGTAAAAGCCCGCTTCCAGCAGAGCCGAAACGCTGGAGTTCTGCTCCACATTCTCCAGCCTTATTAGGAAAGAATCTCTAGCTTGAGATATCGTCTTCTTCTGATCTGCGCTGAGGTCGCTCACATATTGATCGATGAACTTTGTGATGTCAGCCCTGTCTCTTATTTGAGGATGTGAAAGCATACTTGGAATAGTACAGAAAAAGCTAAAGAGTACTTCGGAAATGTCTGAAGTTGGCTTTTGCCTGAAGATTTCAAATATCGCCTGTTCTACGTGGAATGACTTAAGTGCAAAGGCGTCGCTCTTCTCGCAAGAGTTGTGTTTCCACTTTTTTACAAGTTTAACTACTTTTCGAAAATCGGGATTGAGATTGTTCAGCCGTGAAGCCGCCTCAATGTAACCGCGAGGGTCGCTCTTTATCCACCATTCGATCTCTTGCTTCTTGACCTTTGTTAGTTCCTTGTATCGTTGCTCCCTTTTCCGGAGGCTAACATTCACAATTTCCGGCACCCAAAAAATGTCCTGGTTGAACTCGTTTTTGATGCCAGAGACGAAGGCGGGAACAACGTCAATTGCGAAATATTCGTTGTCCCTATCTCGGAAGGACATAGTTACGGAATGAGTTTGCTGAGAAATTTGTAGTCGATGTGGCGTTGGATTCTTGAATTTATCCCGCAGCAGGGCATGGAGACCGTCCAACACTCTTCTAGGATTGAGCTGAGTAGGTTCGAAATTACCGGCCACAAAAAGAATATCGAGATCGTGGAGAGGTCTGGATGAAGTGAAACGAGCGTAGGAACCAATTAGGAGGCAGCTGCTCCCAAGAGCGGACTGGACTGCCATGTATAGGCGACTAACTAAGGCTTGCTCGCCATTAGTAGGCGACAGGTTGTTCTTTGCGTATTCGCGCAGCTTGGAATTTAGGTCAGCTTTTTTCATAAGCAGTCGTAATCATTGATGCAACGATATCGTTCAGCAGCCGACCACGAAAGTTTGTAACGGCTGTGTGCCTCTTCCCGTCCAATTTCTTCATTTCATTCTCGGGGATTCGCTGGTGGTCGTATGGGGCGTAGACAATTAACGCAGAGGCGTCTGCCTTTATTTCGAAAATACTGTCGATCTCAGTAGCCCAATCGTGCCAATAAACGAGGAGCATCGTTGCGGACTCCGCGCTGCCAATGTCCTTGGGTGTCCCGATTACTCGGATGTTCTTCGCTTTGAAGAGCTTCGAATCCAGAAGGAGGTTCTTCAGGCTGAGAGAATTCTCTCCCTTAGCGAATATTGCTATTTCTCGTTTCGCTAGGCCGTTGCCGAGTCTCAGAATCGCAGGGGATATGCCTCGTGCCCACAAAGTTACAGCGTAGATTATGCCCACGGCGAAGATGACGCTTTCGATTTTTCCAGTGATAGTCCAAAAAGTATCCATCTAAACCTCTCCATCGATTTCGGTTAGCGGTCGGTTAAGTCCCCTTACTAAAGTGTCCTGATAGGACACTTTACCACTGATGGCGATGAAAAAGCGAACATAATCAAGGGCGAAGAGCAGCCAAGAATGGTTGTGCCACGAAGATGAAGAGGGATGCGGCTACTCGAAAACAGCTCTAATGGGCTGCATCGAAGTGACGGGGTGGAGTTCGTTCCAGCCGTGGTCGGCGTCGTGAACATAAGCACCCCAGACGAGATACCGCTGGCCAACCACGGGTTCAAAATAGGGACCGTTGTACTGGCTGCAGGGTTCCGCCGCGTCGGCCTGCCGTACTTTCCCCTGGCATATCGGTTCGAGGACCAGATCGCCCTGCTGTCTTGAGATGTTCTTCTCGTTCAGGAGCGCTGCGAACTGCTGGTCCAGACGAAATAGGATGTGGACGTCGCCGTCCGCTTCTTTGCGGATCTCTTCGACGGCGCCGGTTACGGAAATGCACGGGTTCAGGACCTGGAGCCGACCGGGATTGTAGACGTATTGCCAGAGAGTTTGATTACATTGTGCATTGGTTGTTTGTGGGGATTCCTGGTCGCCCGAGCCGGGCCCGGGAGATTGCGAAAATCTATAAGCGAGGAAGAAAAAGCACGCCCCAACAAATAGAATAAGTGCCATGGCTCGAAGTTTTTTCATGTGTGGAAGAAAGGGAGTTTAGCACGGGGTTCGCGACAGGGGAGGCAGTTCGAAAGCAGAAATTGGAAGACGGAAATTTGAAAATGGAAATCCGGAATGATCGGAATCGGGACAGGCGCCGCTCCGACCCCCAAGGGCCGGAGCACCTGCTGAGCGAGCGCGGCGAACTCTAGCCGATGCTCGCTTCGAAATAGAAATGGTGGTGGTTGCGGCACGCGGGATTGAAGGGGGCGGAGCAGAGCGGGCAGCGGGAGTTGCATTGGAGATATTCGGAAATGGTCAGCTCTTTGCTACAGGCTCCGCACAGGATTACTTTTTCGTTCCATTCGGATAGGGGCCAGACCTCGATCGGATGATCCGCGAGCGCGATGTGGCAGTCTTTGCAAGCGTAGTAGACGCCGCAGCACTTCATCTTGATGGCGATGATGTCGGAGGCGGAGTGGTAATGGAGGCAGCGGGTTTGCGGATCGAGGTTGAGGCCGTGAACGAGGGGAGAAGTTGGATGGGCGGGAGAGGACATGAGCGGAAAGAATAGCAGGTCCGGTGAATGATGAGTCAAGAGCAGGGCGCCGACCTGAAGGTCGCCGCTACGTGAGACTGGAAATTAGAAAGTAGAAAGTGGAGGGAAGTGGCGAGTGGCAGTGGCGAGTGGGAAGAAAAGAAGGATCGAAAGAGAGAAGCGGATCCCTCGTTTCGCTCGGGATGACAGTGGGTGCTAGGTTGAGTCAGGCGGGTTTTGGAATTTGAGTTGCGGCGCGGAAGGCAATGATCAGTGGCGAGTGGCGAGTGGGAAGAAAAGAAGGATCGAAAGAGAGAAGCGGATTCCCTCGCTCCGCTCGGGATGACAGTGGGTGCTAGGTTGAGTCAGGCGAGTTTTTGGAATTTGAGTTGCGGCGCGGAAGGCAATGATCAGTGGCGAGTGGCGAGTGGGAAGAAAAGAAGGATTGAAAGAGAGAAGCGGATCCCTCGCTTCGCTCGGGATGACAGTGGGTGCTAGGTTGAGTCAGGCGGGTTTTGGAATTTGAGTTGCGGCGCGGAAGGCAATGATTAGTGGCGAGTGGCGAGTGGGAAGAAAAGAAGGATCGAAAGAGAGAAGCGATCCCTCGCTTCGCTCGGGATGACAGTGGGTGCTAGGTTGAGTCAGGCGGGTTTTGGAATTTGAGTTGCGGCGCGGAAGGCAATGATCAGTGGCGAGTGGCGAGTGGGAAGAAAAGAAGGATCGAAAGAGAGAAGCGGATCCCTCGCTTCGCTCGGGATGACAGTGAGTGCCAGGTTGAGTCAGGCGGGTTTTTGGAATTTGAGTTTGGTGTTGCAGGCGAGGCGACATGGGCATTGCAACGACTCGCTCACGGAGAACACAATAGCAGGTCGGGAATCCATCGGAGGCTCTGAGAGCTCATGAAGCCCCACAATCCCATCGACCACGTGGTGATCATCGTTAAGGAAAACCATACCTTTGACAATTACTTCGGGACGTTCCCCGGCGCAAATGGCGCAAACCTTCCGGCAGCGCAAGACCCGCCAGCCGGCGGGGACCCGCCGCATAATCACGCGGCGTGGCTGGAGCGGGCGACGCACGCGGTGAAGGAGCAGTACAGCGAAAAGGACATTCCCGCCTATTTTTCGTTTGCGAGACAATTCACGCTGTGTGACAACTATTTCACGGAGGTAGCCAGCCAGTCCGAACCCAACCATCTGATGCTGATCGCGGCGGCTTCGCCGATCATCGACAATGCGAACAAGGGCCGGACGTACCAGCCGCAGGAACCCTTCAAAATTCCGACGCTGCCGAAAGCGCTGGAGAATGCGAAGCTGACCTGGGCCACGTACGGCGACCCGGGGTTTAGTTACTTCAAGAAAATCGTGGAGCTGAAAGGCAGCAAGAATATTGTGCCGTGGACAAAATTCGACACGGACGCGGCGGCAGGGAATTTGCCGAACGTGTCGTGGGTGTACGCGCCGGGCAGTCCCGTGGAGCTTTCCGAGCACCCGCCCTTTGGGAAAAACGCGGGGCAGAAGACGGTGAAGCTGGGGAGCCAGTGGACGGCAGACCGCGTCCATAAACTGGGGCAGAGCAAGCTCTGGGCGAATTCGGTGGTCTTTATTACGTGGGACGATTGGGGCGGCTGGTACGACCATGTCGATCCGCCACCGCTGAAGGAGAAGTGGACGGGAGGGAGCCCGGCGAAAGGACCGAGTTATGCGAATACTCAATTCAGCTATGGGACGCGCGTCGGGTGCCTGGTGATCAGTCCGTACTCCAAGAAGGGAATTTCGAAGGCGTTTCATTCGCATGTGAGCCTGGTGAAGTTCTGCGAAGTGACGTTTGGGTTGAAACCGATCAACGCGAGAGATGCGGCTTCGGATGATATGTCGGATTGCTTTGACTTCAAGCAAACACCCTTGGCACCACCGAGTTAGGAGCAAAAGCCGAAGGTGGGCAACAGTTCCGATCGGATCGAGAATCTTCGATCGACAGTTGAAAGTTGAAAGTTAAGAATTTAAAGCGCCTGAAGAACCTCGATAGGAAAAATCAAAAGCCCCACCTTTCGCGAAGCGCGAAAGGCGGGCCACCCTCCGCTTCGTCATCGTCATGTCTTGGCTAGAGCAATCCGCGAGGGCAGTCGAGGTCAACGAGCGGATGCGGACGCGATGGGATCGAAGCCGGGGAGGTTGACGACGACGGGTTGGGGACCGCTGCGAACGACGACCCAAGTGACGGTTTCGGCGGTGGGGTTGAGTTCCTGGTGGGGAAGGTGGGCGGGAATGAAAACGAAGTCACCGGGACGCACGGTTTCGGAGCATTCGCCGTGGCGGCCCCAGCGGACTTGTCCATTGCCGGCGAGAACGTAAATAATGGTTTCCTGGTCGCCGTGGTGGTGCACGGAACTGGCGGTGTGTGGCTGGGCGATCATTACGCCGCCACAGATATGGGAGGAGCTGGAAAGATCGGTGTTAATGGCGGCGAGGCGCAGAATGCCGGCGGATTGCGGTGTGTTGCGGTCGAGGTGATCGCTGCGGGTAATGCGAACGTCGGGCATCGTCTGGCTCCGGAATTTGGATGCCAGGACGTGAAGGCGCGATGCACATGGCAGGGACAGAGCGGCGGAGTGTTAGGCCACGAGGGAAACTTCGCCGTGTTTTTTGCGAGCGGGTTTCACGGTGATCTCGACGTTTTGGCCGAGGGCGGTGAGAAAATTCATGAGGCGCTCGACGGAAAAGGAGCCGGCGCGGTTGCGCATCAAGACGGAAACATGAGGCTGCTTGATGCCGAGGATCTTGCCAGCTTCGGCTTGCTTGAGGCCGCGTTTTTTGATGAGGCGATAAATCTGGAGCGTAAGCTCGGCCTTCAAAAGTTCTTGCTCGGGATGGGGGAGACCGAGGTCGGCAAAAACATTTCCACTGCTTTTTTCTACCCTGATCGGTTTTCTTGTTCTGGTAGCCACGTTAGTTCTGCCTTTCTCTGTGGAGGCGTTCGGCCTCAGCCAGGCGGTGACGGATAAGGTCGATGTCCTTCTTTGGGGTGGCGATGCCCCTTTTCGATTTTTTCTGGAAGGCGTGCAAGACGTAGATGGCCTCCCGAAAGCGGACGGTGTAGACCGCTCGCCATGTGCCGCCTACTTGATCCGCGACGATTTCAAGCACAGCGCCGCCGCCAAAACCTCGCAGCGGCTTTGCCGATGGATCGGTTTCACCCTGCTGAGCGGTAAACAGGGCCTGACCGATCTCGCGCCGAACTTCGCGGGGGAAACCGCGCAGGTTTCTCCGGCTTGAGCCGACCCAAATGACTGGGCGGGCCGATCCATTCATTATACATAAATATGTCTATTTGTATGCGCTGTCAAGAGAAGGCTATAGCTAGAGATCTGGGATACGGCTATTTTTGTTTTTTCGGTTTTCGGTCGGCGTGGGCGAGAGCGTCTTCGAGCATTTTGGCGATGCGGCGGTCGCGGGCTTCGGGGGAGCGGTAGTAGAAGATGCCGAGGAGGTGGCTGCGGCGTTGCAGGGGAGTCATGGATTGCCAGCCTTGATAGGCGCGGGGATCGCGAGCGAAGGCGAGTTTTAAGATGGGGGGCAGGTCGAGCTCGGCTTCCATGGTGGAGAGCAACTGTTCGGCGACTTGTTCGGCGCGGCGGACGCGAGCTTGGGGATTTTTTACGTTGACGACCCAATCGCAAATCCACTTGCGCATGGAAAAGGTGAGCTGGTCGAACCAGCGGCGGAAGGAGCGGTCTTCGTTCAGGATGCGCTGGAGTTCGGCGGGGATGATGGCGACGCGTTTTGCGGTGTCGGGTTCGAGGCGGAAGTGGGCGGATTCGCCGAGGGCGGAGTTGGCTCCGGTCTGCATGGACTTTTTGACGAGCAGGCAGTGATAGCCCTTGCTGGTGGGGAATACGGAAGCGCGAAACGCGAAGCCGTTGATTTCGCCTTTGACTCTGACCTTGCTGCGGGTTCCCCAGATTTTGGAGACGTCGAACGGGATGCGGATAATGACCCAGTTGAGGCGCGAGGGTATGCGCTCGAGCGTAGCCTTGAAGGATTTCGCGACTGGTTTGGGCTTCGGTTTCATGGCGGGTCTGCAGGAAAAGATAACACTGTGGCGGGAGAAACCAGAAACTAGAAACTAGAAATTAGGAAGGCAAGGATGCTGCCTGGTGGCGCATCTTTGGCGGCTGAGGCTGGTGGAAAATGAAGGAGGAGGGCACACGGGAGCATGCCCTTCGGCCAATGGCACACACGCAAAACCAGCGTCTGCGGCACTCGGAGTCTGGCTCGGACGATTATGCTCCGGCGCCTTTGGAGAAGCTGGCGACGGCTTCGGCTTCCGTGTTGTAGACATCGAAGACGGTCAGCAACTTGGTGATCTGGAGGACTTCCTGGAATTTGCTGCCCAGGTGGCAGAGGCGCAGAGAAGCGCCCTGCGTCTTGACGCTGTGATGAGCGGCAACGAGGGTGCCCAGCCCGGCGCTGTCGATGAAAGTGACATTGTCCATGTTGAGGACAATTTTCTTTTTTCCTTCGGCGATCAAGCTTTTGACCTTTTCACGCAAGGCGTTGCTTTCCTCGCCGAGTACGATACGGCCGTCCAGCGCCAACACAGACACGCCATCCACTTCGCGGTAAGTCATCTTCAAAGCCACGTTATTTCCTCCTCATCGGAAAGCGGTTCCGGCGGCAACCCGGGCCGGAGCCGTAAAGCTTATCAAAATATGGATAATCCCGGAGCGAAGAATCGTAATCGATGACCGTGTAGCGGTCAAATCACCGGGCGGTTAATAATAGTCCGCGCAGGACATGTAATAGCCGCACACGGAACAGATCAACTTGCAGCGCCGCGACTCCAACCGCTGCGAGCAGACGGGACAATAACACGAAGGATCTTCAGTACGAGCGACGGGACTCTGACTGCCCAGCAAAGGCGCAGCGGATTGTGCTGCAGCCTGTACCGGCTCGGACTGAACTTGAGCAAGCTCCCATTTCGCGGCGCGTTCCACGGCTCGACGGTTATAGCACAGTGGAAGGGAATAGGGGATAGGGAATAGGGAGCAGGCAGCTTGCACTGGAAAGCGAAGCGAGAGGGCGTTTAGTGCGCGGGAACTTAGCGCAAGCAAATGAGTGGAATTGTAACGCGAGGTGGGCTGGAAGCATCTTTCATATTGAGGCTTATTGGGTGTTGGGGGAAAGGTTGATTGTGAAAGACCCGGTAGGCCGGGCCTTCAGGTGAAGATTATGGTCCGCCAGATCGTTGTTGCAAGTTTTGTGGTTTTTCTCTCGGCAAGCGCGCAGGCACAGGGGCGCGGAGGCATGTCCGCGGGTTCCCATGCTGGTGGTGGTGCACCGCGAGCGGCGACGCAAGCTCCGCGCGCGGGGACAGCGCGCGTGATGCCCGGGACGCGGACAGCGCCGAGGGGCGGAGGATTTCGCCCGAGAACGGGGGCGCCGGGAGTGCGAGGCACAGGGTCGCAGACGACCACGCGAAGACGCTTCGATGGCGAGGGCGGTCGTTTTCGACCGGGTTGCGGCTCGGCGCCGGGACTGGGATTCGATGCGGTACACCAGTCTGCAACGTGCGGATCAGAAGGGCGGGAGTTCCGGGGACGCAGGTTTCAGGATCCCTTTTTCTATCCATTTTATGACGGCGGATATGACGGGGGGTATTCCGAGCCGGATTATCCAGTAGCCGGAGATGATGGTTCGGCGGCGCCGATTCCACAGCCAGAAGGCACAGATGCCCAAGCTCAGGGAACTGGCAGGGGATACCAGGCTCCTCAGCCGACGCCGGTACCAGCACCGGCGCCGGCGGCTGAAACGGCCAGCTCGGCACCCGCCGAAAACGAGGAATTTGTTTTTGTGCGGCGGGATGGAACGGTGTTTTTTGCGGTGGCCTACACCTGGGATCGAGGGACGCTGCGGTACATTACCCCCCAAGGTTTGCGACACACGGTCACGAAGGATGCGCTGGATCTGGACGCAACGCGGGAATTCAACGAACAACGCGGAATGAATTTTCGATTGCCGGCGTGAAGGCTATTTTTTCGCTGGCTGCGGCATGACGTAGCCGGATTTCGCGGGCAGGCCGGCGCGCTCCAACTGCACGGTAGTGTGTTCAACTCCAAATTCCCTTGCGGCTACCTGCTTGATCGAAGCGAGCAGGCGCTCGCACTCATCGAGGTGCATGTCCGGAATGCGCGCGTGAAGACTGAGCGCATGGTGACCGCCGCCAAGGGACCAGAGATGCACATCGTGAACTTCCTGCACGCCTTCGACAGTCAATATGGCCCGGGCGACGTCCTCAACACGCAAATCAAGCGGGCGGCCTTCCAGAAGAATGTGTGAGGATTCGCGCAGGATGCCGATGCTGGACCAGAGCACGAGCAAGCCGATGGCCAGGCCGAGAAGCGGATCGATCCAACGCGCGCCGGTCGCATGGATGATTAGCGCGCCGGCGATAATGGCGATGTTTGAGAGCGCGTCACCAAAGTTGTGAACGAGGATGCTGCGCAGATTGAGGTCGCCCCTCGCGCGGACGAGAGCGAGCGTGATGCCGCCATTGACGGCGAGCGCGCCTACGGAAGTCCAAATCATCCAGCTCTCGACAACGGCCACGGGGGAGTGGAAACGTTCGAAAGCTTCATAGCCGAGCCAGAGCGAAAGCAGGACGAGGACGAAGGCGTTGGTGAACGCGGCGAGTGTGCCGGCGCGATGATAGCCGTAGGTCTTTTCGGTATCGGCAGGCCGTTCGGCCCAGCGCATCGCGAGATAGGAAATGCCGAGCGCGGGGACGTCAGAAAGATTGTGAACTGCGTCGTTCAGAAGGGCGACGCTGCGGCCGAGAATGCCGCCAAAGATCTCGGCTACCACCAAACCGAGCGTGGCGGCCATGGCCCAGCCAAGCACAGAGGGGCGCAACGCGGGGTGAGAGTGTCCGGCGTGAGAGTGGCCGGGGGAATGCGAATGACCGGCGTGACCGTGATCGTGCGAATGAGCGGCCATCCACCTTATTCTACGCGCGCGATGGCGACGGTGCAGCCCTTTCGCGTGCTTATTAGGCAGTATGACACTTCGCCTCCGCGAATTGATTGACGCTCCTGCCGTCGGCTGCGACCATGAAGCGAGCTTCCCGTTCCGCGCGTGTTGGTGTGGAACGAGCCTTCATGCAGGGGCTTTGCGCTCAAAGCAATGACAGTTCCCATCGCTAAATTAAGTTTCTGGGGCGTGCGCGGGTCTACGCCGACGGTAGACCCGGCGACGTGGCGCTACGGCGGGAATACGCCTTGTCTGGAGCTGATCGCACCGGACGGCACGCAATTCATTCTGGATTGCGGCACGGGGCTGCGCATGCTGGGGAGCCGGTGGGCCGCGCCAAACGGCGGAAAAGCTCCGGAAACGCATATCCTGGTCACGCACTATCACTGGGATCACATCCAGGGGATTCCGTTTTTTTCGCCGCTGTATGTGGAAAAAAACGAATTTCATTTCTACAGCTTCCGATCAAAATATCTGGGGCGCGACAGCTTGAAACAAGTCTTCGAAGCGCAGATGGCCCTGCCCTATTTTCCCGTGGACATGTCCGCGATGAGCGCGAAGCGGAAGTTCAAGGAAGTGGACGGCGGCGATTCGTTCAAGGTGGGAGAGAACAAAGTCACGGCGCGCTGGCTGAATCATCCGCAGGGCTGCCTGGGCTTTCGAATCGAGACGCCCGCGGGAACTGTCGCTTATGCGACGGATAACGAGCCGGGGGATGCAAAGCTAGATGAAAATTTGCGGGAATTGGCCGCGGGCGCGGACATATTCATTAACGACGCGCAATTCACACCCGAACAGCTGGAGACGACGAGAAAGGGCTGGGGACATTCCTCGTGGCTGGAGGGAACGAAAGTGGCGCGGCAGACGGAAGCGAAGACGTTGGTGCTTTTCCATCATGACCCCGATTCGACCGATCGAATGGTGGATTCCATTTTGCGGCAGGCGCGGGAAGAGTTTGACTCGGTGTTCGCCGCGAGCGAAGGCATGGTAATCACGCTGGGGGCACCGGGAGACAAAGTTCAAGCGCACATGCCAGGAACGCGAACGGCGCTGCGCCGCGAGGCACAATTCCACGCGAAAGTCTGCGGCGTAACCGAAGGCGGGAAAGACTTCGAGGAAGAGACCATGGTGCGAGACATATCCCTGCAGGGGGCGCTGATTTCGCTGAAGCATTTGCCGCGGCTGCAATCGGAGTTGCAAGTCACCATGGAGGCGCCGGGTGCGGATGGCGTGCAAGCGATGAACTTGCGCGGTTACGTCGTGAGGATAGACACGGGAACGGAAAAGGGGCATGTTGCCGTGGGCGTAGTGTTCACCGATTAGCTGTCCGCAGCAGCCAATTCTTACTGCGGTTCTTGACCTACGCGATCGAAGACAGGCGAGCCGTCAATTCCTCGACGGATGCTTTCCACGCATCGAACTCATCCGAATCGCGCCAAAGCTCCGTAAGTTCAGAAGGCTCTTTTAAGATCCGAGCAATCGCGCTAAGCGCTTTTTTGACCGACTGTTTGCCAGGTTGGAGCTTTATTTGCGTGACCCACTCATCGATCGAGGCAGTATAAGCATCCCGCTTCCCGAACTTGCCTCCTAAACGGGCGAGGATATCGGCTGCGGCCAAGGCTTCTTCAGCGTCCGGAGCTTTCAGGTTGGCTGCTCCAGTTGCGAGCACACGGGCTAAGGTAATTTCGATCCGCGAAATGTCCTTTCCACCCGCGACTTCGCATGCATAGTCGCAAGCGGTGTCGTTTTCAAACGCGCCAACTCCCCAAGCTCCCAAGCGTGTCTCCTTTCACGCCTGTATATCAGGCCAGCGTGCGGTCCACCAGCAGCGAGCTTTGGGGACTGTCTAGTGATATTTGTCGCATTATTACGTGAATGATTTTTGGGGGCTGGCGGGGGATTTTATTCGTTAACGGGCAGGGGATATTCCAGCTAACTCAAATCGGCGATTTTTTTGTCGAGGTAGGCGAGGGCGGCTTCGAGCGACTTGCGATGGTTTGGGTGAGTGGCAGTCGCGAGGTCGTTCACGATTCGGATGCGCGATAGTTGAAGGTCCTTCAGCTGTTCTTCGCGCATGAGTTGCTCCGGCGTTTTAGGTCCCGAACCCGGCTTCTGCTTCGGTGCTTCCGTAGCTTCGACCTGCGATTCGACGTCCTTGCTTTCCCAGCCACGCGCCATACATACAGTGTGACACAAATTGTGCAATCGCGAGTGATTCAGATGGCAAGAGTAGCGAAAGAAAAATCAGGCGCCGGCGGCGCGACGTTGGGGGAGGACGGGGAGAGCAGGGCGCATCACACTGCGGATGGTGGTCTCCGCGACGCGCGCGAGATGCTCGGCAAAAATGCCGCCGTAGGAGAATTCGGCGGTATGACTGGCCCAGGTTATTAGCAGGCGCCAGGATTCTTCGGATTGCTCGGCGCAGGCGGCAGTGATTTCGCCGACAGGGATCTCGAGGAGCGGCTGGAAGCGCCGGTCTAGCACCCAAACAATTTCGGCGCCGACGAAGAGTTTCACGGCAGCAGACGGCGCGTTTCCTGGCTGAAAGCGCCCGCCGTTGACGACAACAAGGGCGCCCAGTTGGCGGGCTTTGTCATCGGCGTCGGGTTTGGCGGGAGGCAGAAGAATCGCGCTGACGAACATGGTCAGACCGACGATGGCCGGAACGAAGCTGGTCCCCAAGCCGATCGGCAGGACAACGAGCGCGGCTCCGGTGACTCCCAAGAAAATGCGAAAGAGCAACCAAGAGCGCGGGTTGCGCCGCGCATGCAGGATCTTGGGGATAAGCAACACGAAGGCGAACAGAACTCCGACCGCAAGGTGGCGTAGCCTTTTGCCAAAACCCTCCGGATTGGAAAGGGCTGGATTGGACGCGGCGCTCATCTTCGATCTCTCAAATTCAATCTCTCAAGGTTGCAAACCGCCGATTTCACGCATGCGTGCAAAGGCGCGCCGCACGTGAGGAATGGTGATCGAGCCGCCAACGATCAGCGCCACGTTGAGCGCGTCGATTACTTCCTCGCGCTTCCAGCCTTCTTCGCCACAGCGGACCAAGTGGTAAGTGATGCAGTCATCGCAGCGCAGCACCGCGGAGGCGACCAGCCCGAGCAATTCCTTTGTTTTGGTGCCGAGCGGGCCGGGTTCGTAGGCCTGGTGGTCGAGAGCGAAGAAACGCTTGATGCCGAGGTGGCCGCAACCGAGGATTTCTTCATTGAGGTCAGTGCGAAATTTTTGAAAATCTTCCAGGCGATCGGCCATGGTTCCTCCGGACGATGAAGCAATCGGGCGCACCGACTCTGTCAGCATTATGAACCAAAACTTTCCGCAGCGCTCTGCGCCAGGGGGAAGAAGATGCCGAGAGTCCTGCTACGGTCTTTCGAGAAGTTCCTGAGCATCGGCGCCGAGGCTGCGCGTTCGCAGGCGGTACCAGATGACGATCAGGGCGACGGAGACGGCGAAGATCAGAGTGGAGACGGCGTTGATTTCGGGAGTGATGCCGCGGCGGAGGCGGCCCCAGATTTCGAGCGGCAGAGTACTGTCGCGGCCGATGAGGAAAAAGGTGACGGCGATCTCATCCATCGAGAGCGTGAAGATGAGCAGGCCGGCGGCAATCAGAGAGAGCTTCAGATTCGGAAGAGTGATGCGCCAGAAGGTTTGCCAGAGTGTCGCGCCGAGATCGAGAGAAGCTTCTTCCTGGGCGCGGTCCATTTTTTGCAGGCCAGCGAAGAGCTCGGTAGTGGCGACAGAGATGAGCGCGGTGCCGTGGCCGAGAAAAACGGTGAGCAGGCTGAGCTGGGCGCCGGCAAAGACTGCGAACATGAGCAGGGAGAGGCCGGTGATGATGCCGGGGAGAATCAAGGGCAAGAGAACGAGGCGGCGGAAGAGAGCCTTTCCGGGGAAAGTGGCGCGATCGAGCGCGAGCGCGGCGAGCAACCCCAGGGTCAGCGAGAGTGCCACGCTGCCGGCGGCGACGATCAGGCTGTTCACGACGGCATCCCAGATGGGAGCATCGGCAAAAAGCAGGCGGTACCAATCGAACGTGAGATGGCGGGGAGGGAAACCGCCGACGCCGTCACGGTTGAAGGAGTAAAGAATGAGAACGACGACAGGCAGATAGATGAAAACGAAGACGAGCGCTGAATAAATAGTGAGCAGCGGAGCGCGGCGGGTTGAAGAGGGGCCGCTCATTTGCAGGACCACCGCTTTTCGAGCCGCTCGCTGAGGAAAAGTAAGGAGATGGTGATGATCAGGATGCAAACGGAAATCGCCGCGCCGAGCGGCCAATCATACGCCGCGCCGAAGAGGCTCTGTACGACGTTGGCGATCATCGTGCCGGAAGCGCCGCCGACGAGGAGCGGCGCGAGGAAATCGCCCAGCGATAGAACGAAGGCGAAAGTTGCGCCAGCGAGCAGGCCGGGAATGGAAAGAGGCAGGATGACGCGGAGAAATGTTTGAACCGATCCGGCGCCGAGGTCGTGCGAGGCTTCGACAAGCGGGCGAGGGATGTGTTCGAGTGCCGCGTAGATGGGAAGAAAAACAAAAGGCGTGTAGATGTGCGTGAGCATGAGAACGACGGCGAATGGGCTGTAGAGAAGGAACGCAACGGGCTCACGGGTGAGATGCAGGTATTGCAAGAAGCCATTGAGGACACCTTCGCTGCCGAGAATGGTTTTCCAAGCGTAACCGCGCACCAGGTAACTCACCCACAGCGGCACAATGACGAGCTGGTAGAGCAGCTCTTTGCGAGCGCCGGCATGAAACGACAGGTAATAGGCCAGCGGGTAGCCGAGCAGCAGGGAGCACAGCGTCACCGAGGCGGCGATGCGCATGGTGCGCAGGAGGACTCCGGCGTAGACAGGCTTGGAAAAGAGAATCACATAATTGCGCAGATTCCACTGGCGGACGAGAACTCCGTCATGGACGGCCCAGAAGCTGTGCGCGAACATCAGCGCGTAGGGAAGCAGGAGGAACAAGCCGACCCAGAGGGGCGGCGGGAGAGAGATGAGCGTTTTGTAAGCGCGTGAGTACATGGGGAGTGACCGGTGATTGGTGACTAGTGACTGGTGAAGAGCCGCCAGCAAATTTGACCGCTCAAGTCATCTCGTCATTGCGCTACGAATTCGATCCTCTCTGACTGGTCTTCATTCATGGACGCGGATGGCGTCCGCGATCGAGAAAACAAAGTCGTGTTCGCCGGAAAGAGGTCCTCGTGCCGAAATACGCACGCGCAAGAGCTGGCCGCCGCCGCAACTGACTTCGAGCAATTCACTCGCGCCACTGAAGAACTGCTGTTGAAGTGCGGCACGGAACCGCGCGGTTCCCGAAGGAGCCACAACATCGGAGGCGAGACGGATGGCCTCCGGGCGCAACGAGAAAATGGCGGCACCGCTTGGGCCATCCGTGGGCCACTTCAGGGCGCCGCATCTGGCCATGCCATCGAGAATCTCACCACGCAATAAATTGGTCTGGCCGATGAACTGGGCGGTGTACGCCGTGGCGGGATGCGCGTAGATCTCGCGAGGAGAGGCGACTTGCTCAAGCGCGCCGTCGCGCAGCAGGGCGATGCGGTCGGAGAGTGCCATGGCTTCTTCCTGATCGTGGGTGACAAAAAGAAAAGTGATGCCGAGTTCGCGCTGCAGGGCTTTCAATTCGCTTTGCATCTGCTTGCGCAGATTGGCGTCGAGAGCGGAAAGAGGCTCGTCGAGCAGGAGAAGCAGAGGGCGATTGACGAGAGCGCGCGCGAGGGCGACACGTTGTTGCTGGCCACCGCTTAACTTAGAGGGACGCGAAGCCGCGAATTCCTGCATCTTCACCATGCGCAGAGCTTCATCGACGCGGCCGCCGATTTCCGTTGCGGAAGTTTTCTGGACGCGCAAGCCGTAGGCAACGTTCTCGCGCACACTCAGATGGGGGAATAACGCGTAGTGCTGGAACACCGTGTTCACGCGGCGCTTATAAGGCGGAAGCGTGTCCAGCCGCTGGCCGCTCATCCAGATTTCTCCCGCGGTCGGCTGTTCGAATCCGGCGACCAGACGAAGCAGAGTGGTTTTGCCGGAACCGCTTTCGCCGAGCAAGGTGAGGAATTCTCCGGAAGCGATGTTCAAAGAGATGTTCTTCAGCACATCGCGCGAACCGAAGCGCTTGGCCACACCGCGCAGCTCAAGGAGTGTGCCGGGCGCGGCTGAGAGCTGGTGCTGCGGGTTGGCAGCGGCGGAGCTCACTGAGCGGCCTTCACCTCGTTCCAAATTTCGTTGTACTTCGCGCGGCGTGGAACGTCCTGCCAAAAATAGATTCGCTGCATGTAGGCATCGGGGTTATCGAGATGGAGGCTTTTGATTTCGTCAGGAGTCAGAAACTGGGACGCCCCGGGATTCGCGGGAGTGTAGTGCGTTCTATCGGTGATCAGTTTCTGGGTTTTCGCTTCGATCATGTACTCGAGAAAGTCGTGCGCCAATTCCTTATGGCTGCTCGCGGCGGTGATCATCAGGTGGTCGATCCATCCAGTGGTATTTTCTTTTGGGATGGTCTCACCGATAGGGAAATTCAACTTGCGAAGGTCATTGGTGTTCAGCGGCCAACCCATGGCCAGAACCACTTCGTGGTTCTGGAAGAGATTGGTCAGCTCTCCGCCGGTGGCCCAGATTTTTCGAATGTTAGGCTTAAGTTCAATCAGTTTTTTTCTGACGGTGGCGAGCTGATCGTCCGTCAAATTGTAAAGTTGCGACGGGTCCGGCTTGTCGAAGCCGAGGATCTGAGCAGCGAGGTAGACGGTAGAAAGATCATCCCAGACGGAGATTTTGCCTTTGTATTTCGGATTCCAAAGAATCGTCCAAGAATCCGGGGATTGCGCAAATACAGTGGTGTCATAGAGGAGCGGATTCGGTCCCCACATGAAAGGGACGCCGTAGACCTGGGCGTTGGCTTTGACGAGAGGGAGATCCCGGAGTTTGGAGGAGAGCTGTCCGTAGGACGGCAATTTCGAAAAATCGAGGGGCGCGGCGAGCCCGGCGCGCGCAATGGAGGCGGCGACGTCGCTGGAGGGAGAGATTACGTCGTAATTCGAAGCGCTGCCGCCCCGCAGTTTCGCGACAAGTTCATCGCTGGAGCCCATGAAGGATGCAACGATTTTACAGTGATGGCTTTCTTCGAAGGCGTGTACGAAGGAATCGTCGGAATAACCTTCCCAAACCAGCAGGCTTAGCGATTCTTCTTTTTTCTTGCAAGCGCTGGACAGCAGCGCGATTGCCAGGATTCCCAGAAGAATGGCGCGATACTTCATTGCTCCTCCCGGTTACTTTGTATCTGCTTGATAGACCAGCCGCCCGCCCACAATGGTAGTGACAACTTTTGTCGTGGAAATCCTATTCGGTTTTACGTCAAAGATGTTCTGCGACAGGATGATGAGGTCGGCGAGCTTGCCGATCTCGAAGGAACCTTCCAATTTTTCGCGGTGGCCGGCAAACGCCGCTCCGAGCGTATAACCATCAATCGCTTGCGCCACGGTCAATCGCTGCTCGGGGACAAAACCCGCTTCAGGTTTACCTTCAGACGTCTGCCGCGTAACTGCGGTCTGAATCCCCTCCCACGGATTGAGTGTAACGACGGGCCAATCGCTGCCGAAGGCCAGGTGGCCTCCTGCATCAGCGATGCTCTTCCAGGCCCAGGCGCGGGAAGCGCGATCGGGGCCGGCGTTGCGCGCCCAGACGTTCATCGTGTTGGAATCCGGGTAAGAATGGAGCGGCTGCATGCTGGCGATGACTCCGAGTTTGCCGAATCGCGGAATGTCGGACGCGGCGACGGTTTCAATGTGTTCGATGCGCGGCCGGCGATCGCGCTTGTGATTTCGCGTTTCGGCATTTTCATAGGCATCCAGCGCCGTCCGCACGGCATAGTCTCCGATGGCATGCGTAAACAACTGAAAACTGTGCTTGTCGAGCTCCGCCACAGCGGCCTTATATTTGTCGGGCTCCCAGAAGAGCTTGCCTTTCAAGGAGGGATCGTCGCTGTATGGCTCGAGCATTGCCGCCGTATGCGATTCGACGACGCCATCCACCATGAATTTGACGGCGCCGGCGTCAATCCAGTCGTCGTGGAATTTCTTGCGGGCGTGTTCGATGGCGTCGAGGTCTTCATGCCGGAGCTCGGGTGGATTGAGGAAGTAGGCGATATACATACGCACGGTGAGGTCGCCGCGATGGCGCATTTCGTCGAAAAGATCGAGTGCTTCGAAATCCTGTCCAGCACTGTGGACGCGAGTGATGCCATGTTGGTTGGCCCATTTCATGCCTGCGCGCAGCGCTAATAGCTTTTCGACGCGGGAGGGTTTTGGAATTATCTTGGCGACCAGGTCTTGGGCTGACTCTTTCAACGCACCCGTCGCCTCACCCGTTTTGGGGTCGCGGACGATCGTCCCGTTTGGCGGATCCGGAGTTTCTCGTGTGATCCCGGCCAGAACAAGGGCCTTCGAATTGGCCCAGTAGGTATGCCCGTCATAGCCCTCGAGGAAAACGGGCCGGTTCGGAAAGATTTCGTCCAAATATTTCTTATCAGGGAGCGCCTCGGGACCGAACATAGCGTAATTCCAGCCGCGGCCAAGGATCCAGTCATCCCCAGGGTGTTCGGAGGCGTATGCGCGCAATCGTTTTTGAATATCGGCGGGGTCTTTTGCCCCTTCGAGATTTACCCGGCCGAGACTAAAAGAGCCGTCGATAAAATGGATGTGACAATCAACGAAACCCGGGAGTACAAGTTTTCCGCCGGCGTTGATGACTTTTGTGCCCATGCCGCGCCGCCGTTCAATTTCTGGATCGTCTCCGACGGCAACGATCTTTCCGCGGTAGATCGCAACCGCCTGGGCCCACGGCTTCTTGGGATCTTCCGTGTAAACGTGGCCGTGAACGACGATGATATCCGCCGCTTCGACGATCCGGCCTTGCGCGCGCGTGAAGGAATTAGCACAGAGCACGAGCAGAAGAGTTTGAAGAATGACGCGAAGCGAGCGAATCTTCATCGGCAGTTAGTCCTGAAAATCAGAATGTTGGCGGCGTGTTGATCCATAGCACCCAAGTTTCCGTCCGGCCGGGATTCTTCCAGCGGTGCGGAGTCGAACTCTCAAAATAGAGGCTGTCGCCGGGCTTCAAATGATAATGCTCCTTGGCGTCGAGCCAGACTTCAAAGTGTCCGCGAAGGACGTGCAGGAATTCCTCGCCCTCGTGCGAGTAGGATTCACCGCTGCCGCCAGCAGGTTTGATGCGAAAAAGATGCGGCTCCATCGCCGTGTTTCCCCAGGCAAGCAGTTCCATGCGCACGTCCGGCGTTGTCTCCAGGATTTTCCGCTGATTTGGGCGCACGAGGCGCGGAGTATCGCCGGCAGTTTCGAAGAGGGAGAGAATGTTGGTGCGGTAGAAGCGGGCGATGCGGCGCAGGGTGGCAATCGAGGAGCGCATCTGGCCGCGCTCGAGGGCGCTGAGAAAACCGACGGAGACATCCGTGGCGCGAGCCACTTGGGCTAGCGAAAGGCCGCGGCGGGTCCGCAGGCGGCGGAAACGCTGCCCGGGAAGGAGCGTGCTCTCCGCAGGAGCAGAGACAACACCCTGGTGCTTGAGCACGTGAACGATGGCGGCGGGATTGAGGCCGCGGGCGCGGCGCAGGAAAATCGCGCGCTGCAGCAGGCGCACATCGGATTCCGAAAAGAGGCGGTAGCGGCTTTGCGTGCGCTGCGGCGAGACCAGGCCCAAGGCTTCCCAGGCGCGCAACGCAGAAGAGGAAATGCCCACGCGGCGCGCCACTTCGCTGATACGCAGCGTGCGCGGCGGCTTGCGCGCGGCCGATGCGGCGGATGAATTCTTTCTGCTTGACACGGGTCTCGGCATTCTCTAAGTTTACAGGATTATAGTAAGGTTTCAGGGGCGCGGCAACCACGAAGAATTAGTCCTCGAAAGATTCTTCGCGGCACAGGGGTGAAGTCATGAGGGTTTACGTACGATTCGGGCAACTGCGTTCATCGTGTTTCCGCAGCATCTTATCCGCAACTATTCTGGCGATGGCGTTCTGCCTCGCGGCGCCTTTTGCGGGCGCGCAGAGCACCGGCGGGCGCATCCGCGGCACGGCGATCGATGCGAGTGGCGCCGCAGTACCGGCGGCGAAAGTCACGCTGATCAACGAGGCGAACCACGCCACTCGTGAAGTCCAGACTGGCGCGAATGGGGAATACGTTTTTCTGGAAGTGCCGGTGGGAAATTACGAGATCGATGCCACTAGCCAGGGCTTTAAGAAATACACCCGCAAAGGAATTGCCCTCAATCTTAACGAAGTCGTAACCGTTGATCTCACGCTGCAGATCGGCGGATCAACCGAGGTCGTGGAAGTCACCGGCGCGCCCCCGGTCGTGGATACCACTTCCACGCAACTCGGTGCCGTCGTCAACGAGCGCTCCTCGACGCAGTTGCCCCTGAACACTCGCGACGTCTTCCAACTCTTGCAATTGCAGCCGGGCGTTCAGTCTCAGATCGGAAACAATCTCTTCTATGGCTCGGACAAACCTGGCGTCGTCACCGTCAACGGTGGCCGAGGCCGCTCCAACAACTACTCCGTAAACGGCGGCGACAGCAACGACCTCTTCGCCAATCTCCCCGCGGTTCAGCCCTCACCCGACAGTATTGAAGAATTTCGCGTCATCACCAATTCCTTTGACGCCGAGTACGGCCGTAACTCTGGCGCCGTTGTCAATGTCGTCACAAAGTCGGGTACCAACGATCTCCACGGCAGCGTTTACGAATTTTTTCGCAACGACGTGCTCAACGCCCACGGGTTCACCTTCAGCCCTACGCCGAAGCCTCCCTTCAAGCAAAATCAGTTTGGTGGCACACTCGGCGGCCCGATTAAGAAGGACAAAACGTTTATCTTTGGCTCCTACGAAGGTCGCCGGATCGTCCGCGGCATCGTCTCGCAGAACGTACCGGTCCCCACGGCAGGAGACTACTCAGGCACTTTCACTGGCGCTCCGACGGACACTATGGTGTTTCCCGGCACGCTGAATGACGCAATGGTCGCGACGATTCTCCAGAATCGTTGCGGCAATCTAAACCCCACTGGAAGCAAATTGACGCCCGCAGGTCAGGCTGCGCTGAACCTTGCCGCCAGCGGCACACCTCAGGCTTGGGATTCCATTTTCCCTTCCTCTGGACCGAGCGGCGCCCTCGTCGCCACGATTCCCACGCAATGTTTTGATCCCGTGGCTGTCAATTTGGCCAAGCAATTCCTGACCGGATCTGGCGGCAGCAGTTCTCAAGTGCAAGATGTGGTGAATTCGAGAGATCGTGGCGATCAGTTCCAGATTCGCTTTGACCAAATTCTGAACAAAAATCAGAAATTCTCCCTCTATTACTACTACAACAACGACAACACTCTCGATCCCTTCGCCATCTTCCAGTTGGCAGGCGGCTCCCTCGGCAATTTCGGCGGACGCATCATCTCGCACGTGCAACAGATTAACGCCAGCCACACCTGGACGCTCGGTTCCACCGCTGTCAACGAATTTCGCTTCACGCTATTCCGCGAGGCTCAGCCCCAGTTCTACACTCCCACGAGAACCAATGCTGTGACCGCTTCGTGCGGCAGTGATCCGACTGCTGCGCCCTTCTGCTTCAACGGAACCTCGGACACTTCCCTGATAGCTAATGACGGCACGCTTCTGGGCGCGACTCCCTCCTGCCCCGGATTTGGCTGCGGAATTCATCCCGGCCTCGGCTCTAAGTTTGAAGGCGTGCCCTTCATCACCTTCAACGGCACCCAGGGCCTCTTCGGCAATAATTTCGAAGGCCAATTGCCGCAGACCGGCAACACCTTCCAGTTCAACGACAACTACAGCAAGATCATCGGTAAGCACAGTTTCAAGTTTGGCGGCGATGTTCGCTACCAGAAATTCGACCAAAAGGTCTATTTCAACGTGAACGGAGAGTACATCTTCGGGCCCGGCGGAAACAACGACACCGGTGCCTCTGACCTCTACGCGAATTACCTTCTCGGCCTCCCGACTTCTTATTCGCAAGGTTCGGCAAACACTGAATTCGTCCGGAGTACCTCCATCTACCTTTTTGCCCAGGACAGTTGGAAGCTCAGGTCGAACGTAACGTTGAACTATGGATTGCGCTGGGAAGTGAACACTCCCCTCACCGATACTGGCAAAAAGGTGCAGCGCTTTAACCCTGGCCAGAACTCCACTGTTTATCCCTGTCAGTTGACCGCCACCAGCAATCTCTTTGGCCCCGGAAACACTTGCGATAATCAGGGTGTCACTCCCACTGGTCTTGTTGTTCCTGGTGACAAGGGCGTTCCCGGCGGGCTGATTGGCACCTACTACAATGCTTTTGCGCCGCGCATCGGTTTGAACTGGAGCCCCAGTTGGAAGGACGGTGCACTCGCCAAACTCACCGGCGGCCCGAACAAGACAACCGTCAGCATGGGTTGGGGGCTCTTTTACAATCCCATCGAACAATTGGTGCTCGAGCAGTTCGTTGCCGAACCGCCCTTCGGGATCAGCAACGGCGTTTCTAATCCTCTCTTCAGCACACCCTTCGTCACCCAAAGCGGGACGACCAAGCCCAACGTCTCCGATGCTTTCTTGAATCCGCCGCGCAATCAGCCTGTGGATTGGTCGCTCTACCGTCCGATTTTGCTCTTTGGCCAATTCCCGACGAAGCTGCGCACGCAGTATTCCGCGCAGTACAACTTGACCATCAAGCGCGAGCTTCCTGGCAACATCCTCGCGCAGATCGGCTATGTCGGCTCGCAGGGCCATCGGCTTCTCGCCATTCACGACCAGAATTTTGCCAACAAGCAAACCTGCCTGGATATGTCGGCAATCTCCAATTTCTACGCACCGCCTCCACCTAATGGACCACCGAATCCCAACGAGAATGATGCTTTTTCTGCCGCCTATAGCTGCGCTCCTTTCTTCGAAGACTCCTCGTTCAGCCTGCCGGCCAATTCCATCCCGGCAGGCTTTACAGTTCATCTGCCTTACGGTTCCGTCCCTACCGTTGGACCCGGCAATCCGGCAATCAAGTTGGTTGGTCTGCGGACTTATTCTTCGCCAAATTGCCAGCCCACCACGGGAGTGGGATGCCCAGCCGACGGCACGCCCATTTTCACCAGCATCTTCGCGGAGGACTCTGCCGCGCACTCCAACTACAACTCGCTGCAAGCTCTCTTCGAAAAACGCTTCTCTCACGGCTTGCAATTCCAGGCGTCGTACACATACAGCAAGTCGCTGGACAACGCCTCCAGCTTTGAAGAAATCCTGAATCCGCTCAATTTCAATTCCACTTACGGGCCTTCCCTTTTCGACTCCCGTCATCGTTTCGTCTTCAACTATGTCTGGGAGTTGCCCGTCCCGAAAATGCAAGGCTTTGCCGGAAAAGCTCTCAATGGCTGGCAAGTCTCGGGAATTTATACATTTCAGAGTGGTTTTCCTATCCTGATCAACAACTGCAATGACAATGAGCTCCAGGGAAGCACTCTAGGCTTTGAATGCCCTGGAAAACCGAATTTCACCGGTACGTTTAAGACTCACGATCCGCGAAAAGACGGTTTCGTTTTCGATCCCGGCCTCTTCGACAGTTCACTCTTCGACTCGGTTAATAATAATACCCCTACGGCTGTCCGTCCCGGACAGTTTGGAAACGTGCCGCGCACCCTTTGCTGCAATCCTCCCATTAACAACTGGGATATGGGGCTTTTCAAGGACACCCCCATCACTGAGAAACTGCGTGTGGAGTTCCGCACCGAAATCTACAACGTTTTCAACCACGCTCAGTTCTATGGGGTGGACGGCGGCTCCTCGAACACCACCTTCGGCCAGCCGCAGAAGGTTCGCGACCCGCGTCTGCTCCAATTTGCGCTAAAGCTGATTTTTTAGCAGACCAGGAGAATCCAGTGCTTTCCCGGCGCGGCTCGCGAGGGCCGCGCCTTCGTTCGTCTGATAAAATAGTCAGCAGCAGTTTTCGGAAGTTTTCCTCGCAGAGACTGACCGCAGGGAACAGACCTGGAATCACGGAGCACTCAAATGCACGACACACTAAAGAAAGAAATCGCCACCTACGAAAAGCGCACGCCGAAATCGGCGGCAGCGCACAAGCGGGCGCTGGAACGCATTCCGCTCGGAGTCGCGAGCAACTACCGCCACTACGAGCCCTATCCGATTTTTGTGAAGGATGGAAAAGGCAGCCGAATTCACGACGTCGACGGCAACGAGTACATCGACCACAACCTGTGTTTCGGCGCGCTGATGGCGGGGCATTGCCATCCCGCCGTCGTGAAGGCCGTCGAACAGAAGCTGCATGAAGGAACGACGTTCGGCATGCCGCACGAGCAGGAATGGGAGCTTGCGGAAGAAATTTGCAAACGCTATCCGGTGGATATGGTGCGGTTCGGTTCCAGCGGAACGGAAGTCACGATGCATGCCTGCCGCATCGCGCGCGCCGCCACGGGCCGCGACAAGATTCTGAAGTTCGAAGGCGCGTACCACGGACTGCATGACACCGCGCTTGTCAGCGTCAAGCCCAAGGCGGAAGACTACGGCGATCCGGATGCGCCCCATTCCGTTCCCGGGGGCGGTGGCGTGCCAAAGGCCTCGCTCGAGAATGTTGTTGTCGCCAGCTTCAACAATCTAAAGAGCGTCGAAAATCGTTTTAAGCAGTATCCCGGACAGATCGCCGCGATCATCCTCGAGCCCATCCTGATGAACGTCGGACTGTGCATGCCCCAGCCCGGCTTCCTGCAGGGGCTGCGCGATATTTGCAGCAAGAACGGCGCGTTGTTGATCTTCGACGAAGTGAAAACCGGCGCGAAGCTGGCGTGGGGCGGCGCGAGCGAATTTTTCGGCGTGAAGCCGGACATGATCTGCCTGGCCAAGTCCATCGGTGGCGGCTTGCCGCTGGGAGCGTTCGGTGCGAGCCGCGTGGTGATGGATCTGATCTCGCAGCACAAAGTCTTCCACGGCGGCACATATAACACGAACCGTGTGGCAATGGCCGCGGGCCTGGCGACGTTCCGCGAGGTCCTCACGCGCGAGAATTATGCGCACGTCGGCAAACTCAGCAAGAATCTCACCGAAGGCTATCGCGCCATCGTCAAGAAATCCGGTCTGCAAGCCTACATCGCAAGCGCCGGCGTCAACGGCGCGTTGATGCTCTATCCGAGGGAGATTCAAAACTACCGCGACTGGACCAAGATTGACGTCGATCTCTGGCGCCACTACTGGTTTGCCATGGTCAACCGGGGCGTGCTGGCGCAGCCCTATTGGTGGGACGAGCAGTGGACGATCTCCGTGCAGCACACGGAAGCCGACATTGACAAGCACCTCGCAGTTTTTGAAGAAATCGCGCCGGCGCTGGCGAAGGCGCAGCAAGAGCGAGGCCTCGCGTTTGTTGGTGCGGCTGGTCACTAGTCCGCTTCAGTAAATTAGTCAGGAGAGAACGCCATTGGCGAACGAGGTCACCACTGCGCCGCCAGCGCCTGTGTCACAAGAAGCGCCGCACCTGCGCAGGGTTTTGGGACGATGGGACCTCGTTTTGTTATTTGTCGTCGCGATCGTCAACCTCAATGTGGTTCCGACCATCGCGGCGAACGGCGGCGTAACCGTCTGGCTTTGGCTCTTGGCATTGCTGCTCTTTTTCTGGCCGCAGGGCATCGCGGTCATCGAGCTGGCGCACCGTTATCCCGGTGAGGGCGGCGTATATCTCTGGGCGAAACGGGTATTCGGCGACTTCCACGGCTTTCTCTCGGGTTGGTGCTATTGGACGAACAACATTTTCTACGTGCCGACCGTTCTTCTCTATTTCGTCGGCATTTCAGTTTACGTCGCGGGTCCGCGCGCTCGCACGCTTGCCGATAATCCTTGGTTCGCTCTCGGCGCCTCGATGGTGCTTCTCGTCCTTCTTGTTGTCCTGAATGTACGCGGACTGGGCGTGGGCAGGTGGGTCAATAACCTGGGCGGGATCGGTACCGCGATCACCGCGGTTACGCTCATTGGCCTCGGACTTGTCGTGCTCTTTCGTTTTGGCACCACGATGACCGCAGCCGATTTCCGAATTTCTGGTGACATTCGCTTGATCGGATCGTTTGGTGTCATCTGCTTTGGCCTGGTCGGGCTCGAACTGGGTTCCATCATGGGTGACGAGATTCAAGATCCGCGGCGAACGCTTCCTAGCGCCGTTGGATGGGGAGGCCTTTTTGCGGGTGTTTTGTATTTCGGCGCAACTCTGACGCTGCTTCTGGCCGTGAACAAGCAGGAAATCGGCGTCCTGCAGGGCGTCGTTCAAGGGGTCAGTCACATGGCCGAGCAAGTCAAAGTGCCCTGGATCGTTTCCCCCTTTGCCTTCGTGCTGAGCATTTCCATTGCGGGGATCGCCTCGGCTTGGCTTTCTGGTTCCGCGCGGATTCCTTTCGTCGCAGGCCTCGATCTTTACTTGCCGGAGGGTTTGGGCAAGCTACACAAGAAGTATGCGACGCCTTACGTCGCGCTGATCGTGCACGCGAGCCTTTCCGCGATTTTCCTTGGCATGAGTTTTGTAGGCGCTGGAGTGAAGGAAGCCTTCGTTACCATGTTGGACTTGGCCGTTGTTCTACAGCTTGTGCCATATTTGTACATGCATGGGGCGTTGTTGAAGCTCGCCAAACAATCGGCGGCTGGCGAGGGGTATTACAGCAAGACCACGCTTGTTCTGGCGGGCACCTGCGGACTAATCACCACGATTTTGGGAATCAGCGTGGCCTTCATTCCTTCGCATCAAATCGAGTCGATACGATTATTTGAAATTAAGATGTCCGCCGGGACTTTGTTTTTTGTCGGCCTGGCGGCGTTCTTCTTTTTTGTTTACGGCAGGCGCAAGGCCGCGCGGAAACTGGCGGCGGCGCCCGCGCTTTGAAGTGAAGTTGGGAGGCAGTTATGTCGAGCAGTGTGAAAACAGTCGTTCGAGCCTATCAAAACTACATCAATGGACAGTGGGTCAAGAGTTCTTCAGGTGAGATGTTTCCCGTCTACGACCCTTCGACCGAAGAAGTGATCGCGCACGTTGCATCGGGCACGGCAGCGGATGTCGATCTCGCTGTGAAAGCCGCGCGTGCCGCGTTTGATTCCGGCCCGTGGCCGCAAACGAGCGCCGCCGAGCGGGGCCGCCTTCTCTACAAGCTAGCTGAGAAAATCCGGGCCAACGCCGCACAGCTTGCCGAGCTGGAGTGCCGCAATTCGGGCAAGCCCATTGTTGAAGCGGAGTACGACATCGCCGATGCCGCAACTTGTTTCGAATATTATGCCGGTCTCGCCAATAAAGTTCTGGGGCACGTCAATCCTGTGCCCGCGAATGCGCTGAGTCTTACTCTGCGTGAACCGGTTGGCGTCGCCGGCCAGATTATTCCTTGGAACTATCCGCTGGTAATGGCTTCCTGGAAACTCGCTCCTGCGATCGCTGCGGGCTGCACTTGCGTCCTCAAGCCTGCCGAGCAGACGCCGCTCACCATGATGGAAGTCGCCAACTGGTTTGAAGAGCTGGGTCTGCCTCCGGGCGTAGTGAACGTCGTCAACGGCATGGGTGAAATCGCGGGAGCTGCGTTGGTGGCGCATCCGGGCGTGGACAAAATCGCATTCACGGGCAGCGCTGCGGTCGGAAAAATTATCGTCAAGAGTGCGGCGGACACGCTCAAGCGCGTTACCTTGGAGCTTGGAGGCAAGTCGCCCAACATTTTCTTCGATGGCGCGGATTGGGAAGCAGCCGTCGACGGCGCGCTCTTCGGTGTCTTCATCAATCAGGGCGAAGTTTGTTCGGCAGGCAGCCGCATTCTCGTCGAGAAGAAAATCTACCCCAAGTTTGTGGAAGCCATGACGGAGAAGGCCAAGCGCATCAAGCTGGGTGCGCCGCTGGAACGCGAAACGAAGATGGGTCCGTTGGTCAGCAAAGAGCAATACGACCGCGTCAGTTCCTACCTCGAAGTCGGGAAGAAAGAAGCGAAGTTGGCCATCGGCGGCGGGCGGCCGAAACAGTTTGGCAAGGGCTATTACGTCGAGCCCACCATTTTCTTCGATGTCGATAACAGCGCGCGCATCGCTCGCGAGGAAATCTTTGGCCCCGTTGCTTCGGTGATTCCGTTCGAAGGCGAATCCGAGGCGATTCGCATCGCCAACGACACTCCGTACGGGCTCGCGGCAGCGGTCTGGACGCGGGACATTTACAAAGCGTTCCGCGTCGTGAAGTCGCTGCGCGCCGGCATCGTGTGGGTCAATCACATGCAGCCAACGTACGTCGAAGCGCCCTGGGGCGGCTACAAGCAGTCCGGCTTCGGCCGCGAGCTTGGTCCGTGGGGCCTCGAAGAATATCTGGAAACCAAGCAAGTCTTCGTCAATCTCGACGAGACGCCGATCGGGTGGTACTAGAAATCACTGCGGCCGTTTCGTGGCCGCTGGCAAAAAGGAACGCGCAAATGAAAACCATTCAGATTCGCACCGAAATACCGGGACCCAAGTCGCGCGCATTGATGGCGCGCCGCGAAGCCGCTATCCCGCGCGGGCCGTATCACGCAACGCCGCTCTTTGCTGCGAAGGCGGAAGGCGCGGTTATCGAGGACGTGGACGGCAATCGCTTTATTGATTTTGCCGGGGGTATCGGCTGCCTCAACATGGGCCACCGCGCGCCGCGTGTCGTCGCCGCGATTCGCGAACAGCTGGAGAAGTATCTGCATCTCTGCTTCAGCGTAACGCCGTACGAAAGCTACATCGCGGTTGCGGAAAAGCTGAACGCCTTGGCGCCCGGCAAGTTTCCCAAAAAAACGTTCATCATTAACACCGGCGCGGAAGCGGTCGAGAACGCCATCAAGATCGCCCGCGCCTATACCAAGCGTCCGGCGGTGATTTGCTTCGAAGATGCTTTTCACGGCCGCACGCTGTTGACGATGTCGCTGACGAGCAAGACGCATCCGTATAAAGCCGGGTTTGCGCCTTTCGCGAGCGACATTTACCGGATTCCATTCGCCTACGCCTACCGCGGAGAGAAGGGAGCGACTGCGGAAACTTTCGCGCATCATCTGGAAAATGCCTTCAAACGGATTGTTGCGCCCGAGTCCGTCGCGGCGGTGATTGCCGAGCCGGTGCTTGGCGAAGGCGGATTTGTCGTGCCCCCGCAAGACTACTTCCGCATCCTTCACGACGTCTGCCGCAAGCACGGCATTGTTTTTATCGCGGATGAAGTCCAGTCCGGAATCGGCCGCACCGGGAAATGGTTCGCTTCGGAGCATTTCGGTATTGAGCCCGATTTAATTACGACGGCGAAGTCGCTCGGCGGTGGCCTGCCGATCGCGGCCGTTACCGGCCGCGCGGAAATGATGGATGCACCGGGCGTCGGAGGTCTGGGCAGCACGTTCGCCGGCAATCCGCTGTCCTGCGTCGCCGCGCTGGCGGCGATTGAAACGATTGAGAAGGAAGGATTGCTCGCGCGCTCCACAGCCATCGGTAAGCGCTTCGAAGAGCGTGCGCGCGGCTGGCAGAAGAAATGGACGCTCGTCGGGGAGGTGCGCGGTCTCGGCGCCATGTGCGCGATTGAGCTTGTCCGCAATCCCGATACCCGCGAACCCGCCGACACCGAAACCAAAGAGATCGCGCGCTATTGCTACGAGCACGGCCTCATTACCATCACCGCGGGCACCTACAACAACGTCATGCGTATCCTCGTGCCGCTGGCCGTCAGTGACGAGCAATTCGACGAAGGCCTCGGCGTCATCGAGTCCGCGCTAGCCTCCGTCGCGGAACACAAACAGCCTGCGCTTTCCCACGCCTAATCGTTCAACTGAGCGAGGAAGCGCGCTCGACGAATCCAAGGAAGCGCACCTTCTGATAGTCAAAACCGCAAGAGTGCTACGTGGTCCGTGTAGGGAGAAAATGACAGTGTCGGCGATAGATTGCACCGAGCTCACGGAACCTAACGATGACGCAATGGCTAACTCCCAGGAATTGCGGGGCTTCTGAACGGACGTGACTTGGCTAGATCCTTGCTAGAGAGCCCCCAGACCCATGAGCACTGAGCACGACAACAGGATTCGAGAGGCGCGCTGGTGCCAGCCAAGCACCGTGCCGACGGTGGCTGTTGATTGCCAGTTTGTTATTGACAGCCTCTGTGATCTGCAGGACACTCACCGCAATTCGGGTTTGCGTCCTTACTGCGGGACTTTGAAGAAAGGGACCGCCTGGCCCATGCGATTGGTTAAGAGATTGCATATCCTCTTTCTCTTCTTGCTTTCGCTCGGTGTGTTTTGCAGCGAAGTCCCTGAATCATTCAACCTGTGTGACGATGTATCGAATGATTTTGTCGAGGAATCTGGCGCGCCGCATTCCCAATGCACTGAGAGCGCATCAGAGAACGAAATTCCTCAACCAAGCGTCTCCCCAGCAGCGTTATTAATGGCAATTCTTCGGGTGCTTCCTTCTGCGGAGCTTTCACCCTTTGCCGGACCGGATCTCCTTCGGCTGCTCACCACCCAAAGGAAATAGGAACTCTCCATAGCTAGCGTGGCGCGTCTCCGAGTTGAGTGGAGGCGTCTCCGTGTGCGCGGTCTTTGACTGAGACTCTGCCACGGGTCCGCCCTCATCCAACAATTCCCAACATTCAAACCGGATTCATGTCCCGTTTTATTGGCGGCCAGGTATTAAAAATTTACGAAAAAGGCGCATGGAAATGAAAAGGACCTTCTACGTTTAGTAGCAAGGAGAACTTTAGGAGGACGTCATGACAACCGGAAATTGGAGCTCGAGAATTCGAGGGTACGGAACTCTCGCACTGATGGTCACGCTGACGATGTTAGGGATGTCCCTAGTTGTAGAAGCTCAACAGGTACTAGAGCGCCCGCCTCTCAATAACGATGAGGTCTGGAAGGTGAATGTCACATCAGCACTCCTCCCGGGGAAAATGGAAGGGAAGCTGCGAGCCAAGATCGAGGCAGATCGGTTGGTGTGCCGCTCAGTCAATTCGACGATTCTCGAAATCCCGCTGACCGCAATCACCAGGATTACTCGTGATAGCGGTAAGGACTACCCCGTAGCAGAGTTTCTGATGGGTGTAGCGACACATCCTTCGAATGAACGGCACACCTTCGGAACAAAAGAATACCGGAAAGAAATGGCCGGGAGGGCAATGTTGGTGGCGTTCGCCTTCGTTGGGCTGCTCTTTCCAAAGCACAAAGAGGTGGTGCTCGTTTCCTGGAAGGACGAATCCGGAGAGCATGATGCGGAATTCCGCTTGGGGCGCACGCAAGGTCGGACGATGCTCAGGAAGCTGCAGCAGGAAACGGGGCTGGAGCCGCGCGACCTGGAGATGGAGCGGAGAGATATCGAAAAGGGTAAGAAGGAGTTACGTCGTTGGATGAAGAAGAAATCTGAGCACCCCCCACAAAGGAGCCAAGCGGGTGGCCCGGACGATAAATCCTAAAACGAATGTGGGCGGGCTACACGCCTACGTGTGGGGCCTTTGACTTTGATTTTTCCAGCTGGTTGTGTATCCGTCGAAACCGTTCAACCCGCCTCCGCAGACGTTCAACGCTCAATTCCTTCCTTCCACTACAAAACGCCTAACAACTTGATTATGCCGTGCTATCCTTCCACGTGTTTGTCGCCACACAACTTCGCCGGACCACCAATTCCGCTCCATTCCTAATCCCTTTTTTCTTTCCCCTAGCCCCTAAGTCTTTTCCCTGCCACACATCCAAAAATTCGCCTCTAAGTCCAACTACTGCCACACTTCCGAAATCGGGTGTTTCTAAACTCAGTATTTGCCGCACATGGGAGACCCCCGGGGCGTCACCAGTTACAAAATCTTCCGTCGTCCATCCCCTTTCTGCTCAGCCACTTACAAAATGCTCTTTGCACAACTCCTTTGTTTTGAAAACGATCCATTTTCATGGGGGGGTGTACCCCTCTTGAGTTCGTCGAAATCAATTATATGTGCTTCGGCGGCATCACCGCCTAGCCGCGGGAACCGGAAGAACTCAGAATGAAAACCAGAAGAACTTCTCTTCTGCTCTGTGGTGTGGCGCTCATGGCGCTCGGCCTTTACGGAGCGCACCTGATTTCGCGTGGCTTCAGCACTGCTGCTGAGCCATCCTATTTAGAGAAAGCCGTGGCTCGCGCCGCTCGCAACCTATCCATCCCGCGGAATGCCCGCCTCGAAGCAAACCCATGGAGCCCCACGCCGGAAATTCTGAAAGAAGCCCGTGAGAGTTTCCTCGACCGCTGTGCAACTTGCCATGGTACGGACGGCTCCGGACAAACCAGAGTCGGGCGCAGCCTTTACCCCAAGGTTCCAGACCTGCGTTTGCCACGAACGCAAAACCTCACGGATGGGGAAATCCGCTACATCATCCGAAATGGAGTGCGCCTCACCGGCATGCCCGGCTGGGCAAACCAGCATGACGAGCAAGGCGACGACAGTTGGAAGCAAGTGCTCTTCATTCGCAGTTTGCGCCAGTTGACCAGCGTGGAACGTGAGCAGCAGGTTGCCGCCGCGAATTCGGCTCACTACGTCGGCTCGCCTTCGTGCCGGAAGTGCCACGCCCAAATCTACGAACGCTGGCGAAAAACGCCAATGGCCAATGTTGTTCGCGACCCTCGCGAATTTCCTGATGCCATCATCCCAAATCTTTCCACCAACTCCGTTTCCAGATTCACTAGGGACGAGGTCGCTCTCGTTTACGGCAGCGTTTGGAAGCAACGTTACTTCACGAAAAGGGGAGACGACTATTTTCCGGAACCGGCTCAGTGGGATGTCACCAACCGCGTTTGGCGGCCGTATTTCGTCGCCAACGGTACCGACTGGTGGGCCACACTTTATCCGCCGGACAATATGCAGCGGCCCACTGGTCCTACATGCGATGGCTGCCACTCCGTCGATTACAACATCCACACGAAACAAGTGGCGGAGTGGAACGTGGGCTGCGAGCGGTGCCACGGTCCTGGAAGCGAGCATGTGCAGCATCCCACTCGCGGAAACATCCTGAATGCCGCGCGAATGGAATACGTCCAGGCAAGCGACACCTGCATCCAGTGCCATTCGCAAGGACGTCCACTGACGAATCCGATCGAAGGCCGGTATTACGACTGGCCCGTCGGCTACCAGGTGGGTTCAAATCTGCGGGATTTCTGGCAGCTTGAGGAGCATACGCTTGGCGAGACGACGTTCACGCATTACCCCGATGGCACGGCTCACAAAAACCGGATGCAAGGGAATGATTTCGTGCAGAGCGTGATGTACCGCCGCGGCGTGACGTGCTTTAGCTGTCATGATGTGCATGGTACGGAACACAACGCGCAACTGCGAAAACCTGCGGACCAACTATGCCTGGATTGTCACGGGCCTCTTTCCATGAATGGCCCGCGCACCGGAACTCTCGAAGAGCATACACATCACAAGAAAGGTTCGGCAGGAAGCAGCTGCATCGCCTGCCACATGCCGAAAATCGCCACGACGATAGCTGACGTGAAGGTCCGCTCACACACATTTGCCTTCATTACGCCCGCGATGACTGACAAATATAAAATCCCGAATCCCTGCACGTCGTGCCATACCGACAAAACCACAGCCTGGGCCACGGAGATCTTACGGCACTGGCCAGAGCGATCGCCGTGGCGAGCAGAGTGACCCCCGTAACTTTTGACGTTCGCCCGAGACCATCAGGAGCGCGGGAACCGAATTACTTGTTGATGTCGTCTTTCGCCTCGAGGCGCTTCAGCAATGGCTGAAGAAAAGGCTTCGTCGTGTCAGGCGCCGCGCTGATCGCCATCGTCATTTCCTTGGCAGCCGTCGGAAAATCACCGGTATTCGACGAGATTCGCGCGAGCGCCAGGTGGCTGACCCAGTGATTCGCATCTTTCTTTGGCACTTGGGGAAACAGCTCAAACGCGCGCTTCGCGTTCCCCGAGCGCTGCAGGCCGCGGGCATACGAGTACAGTTGAATCGCGCTGGCTTTATCAAAGCCCTTGGAAAACACTTTGGCGGATTCTTCTTTTCGGCCCATGGCATCGAGGATGCGCGACTTGGTTTCCAAATTTTCAAATCGCTCTTCATTCTGAATCGAAGTGTCTTCCCATTTCAGCGCTTCTTCCAGGTTGTAATTGTTGTCCAGGCACCATTGCGCGGCCTCGTCGTAACCAGCCCAGGTGAATCCGCCGACACTGCGGAGCTCGTTTTTGATGCTGCGCAGAACAACTGCCTTTACATCCACGGAGATGTGAAAGGGAACCGCGAGCTTCTCCCACCTCAGAGTTGCCGCCGCCGAATCCGGCTTGACTTCCTCGAAAGTGTAGGTGAGCGCCTCACGGAAATCCGCGGCCTGTGGCTTGGTGTTCACGCGCAACGCGTCTTCTTTCTCGTCGTAGCTGAAGCTGCCCCAGGAAGTCGAGTTCTTCGAGAAAATGATCGTCCACTGATCCTTGTCAGGGACGGTGTGCAGCCCATACGTGCCCGCCGCAAGGGGTTTCCCTTCCACGGAGACATCGTCGGAGAAAGTGATAGTGGTATTCTCATTCGCGCCGGCTCGCCATACTTTTCCAAAGGGCACCGTTTTGCCCCAAATCTCCCGCCCACCCACTTCTGGCCGGTGATACGTAATCGTGATGTCCGTCAGTCCAATCCGTTGCGACACAGTACCGCGCTGGCTGACGCGAGGAATGTTCAACTCCGTGGCCTGGCTTCCGTTTTTGAATTGCGCGCCGGCATTCCCGGCCAAAGCGCCGAGTCCCACCAACAGTCCCAAAGCACACTTCCACACGTTGCGCATAATCACACCATCTCCTCTCCAAAAGAAAACTCTCAGGCAATCTTGCCGGATCCGGGCCGGCCTTACACCACAGTAGCGATAGACGCCCCCTCTGGAGATGAGTGAGCAAGAAAACACGCCGCCGAGACTGTTGGTGGAGTCAATTCAGAATAAATTGAGGAGCATCTATGTGGAGACCCTTCAACCCGCAGATGCGCACCAAACCTTTTCCATGTAGGATATTTCAGAAGTGGCGGGCCCGTAGCTCAGCGGTTAGAGCAGCGGACTCATAATCCGTTGGTCCTAGGTTCAAATCCTAGCGGGCCCACCAACATTACAAAAGTGAAACTGGTACAAAAACCTGGTTGGGTCAGTATAGGACCAGGGCGTATGTTCTTTTCTCGCAGCGGTTTGATGCGTTCTCTCTGCGCGGCTGCGTGCTGGTGTTTGTTGGCATTGCAAGCCCAGGCGCGCGATTCCAACAAGCCTCTGACGGAGTACACGCACACAGTCTGGACACACAAAGACGGGATCCCATCCGCATTTATCTACTCGATCGCGCAGACTCGGGACGGATATCTTTGGCTGGCCACGACGGACGGACTTGTCCGGTTTGACGGCGTACGCTTTGTCCACTGGCGTCCCAAGACTGGCCATACAGCACTTTTGGGAGTTGTGAGGAGTCTGTGCGCGGCGCGGGACGGAAGCCTCTGGATCGGGACTGCCGCCGGCCTCGTCGGCCACATTCGTGGGGATGACCTAACAACCAATTCCGTTGGGGCGCAGGTCGAGGCAATTTTTGAAGATGGCGAAGGTACGCTTTGGGTAGCCACTGAAAATAACCTATCGCGATTCCGCGCTACAACTCAGGAACAGATGGGCACTGCAATCACGCTGCCTGGAACTTTCTTGTCCGGACCACTCCAGGATAGAAGTGGCTCCATCTGGTTCACCACTCTTAGCGGGGCCCAGCGTCTTGACTCCAGCAACCTGCAGGGTCCGCCAGCGGAAATAGCGAAAGGCAAGTTTTGGCTAAGTGAAGGCACAAATGGGGACACTTGGCTTACACGGCCTGACGGATCTACGCGGCCCCCAAATGAAGGGCAGATTGTTAATCGCCCTGAAATGGAGACAAAGACTCTGGACATCCAGACGGTGCTGCGCGACAGCAACGGAAACACATGGATCGGGACCCATGGACAGGGACTGGCTCGGCCACGGCCAGGATTCCACAATGGGATGAAGATGGAGAAGTATTCACTATTGGACGGGCTGTCGGCGGAGTCCGTGTGGTGCTTGCTGGAGGACCGGGAACACAACATCTGGGTTGGAACGCAAAACGGCCTGAACCGTTTTCGTGACGAAAAAATCACCACGTTGACCCGGCGCGAAGGATTGGCGGACGACAGTGTGGATGCACTCGCTGCGGGGCCTGGCGGAGCTATCTGGGCTTCGACATCGATCGGGATCAATCGAATTGATGGCGAGCACCGCGAACTGTACCTCAACGGCGCCACGGCCATGGGATTGGCAATGGAAGCAGAAAATACGCTGTGGGCCGGAACAAATCGCGGAGTGGCGCGCCAGGAAAACGGCAAGTGGCGGTACCTTGCGATGCCTGCGGGGATTCACCTTCAAGAAGTCACGGCAATTACAGAGGACCATGAAAAGGCTGTTTGGCTATTTGATGCGCACAAAGGACTCTACCGGTGGGCCCGCGGCCGCATCCAAGATTTTTCGCGCGAGCCGCTGTTGCAAGGTAAATCGATTCTCACGGCGCAAACCGACCGCACAGGAAATGTGTGGTTTGGACTTTACGAGGGAGGCGTGGTTGTTTTCGACGGCAGCCGGTTCCGCTCTTACTCTGAAGGTGACGGCCTGGCAGGCGGGTTTATAGATGCAGTGTTTGTTGATGACGGAGGCACCGTCTGGTTTGGAGCGGAACGAGGGTTGAGCCGCTTTGAAGGCCAGAAGTTTGTTACCTGGACTATTGCAAACGGCCTTCCTGCAGAACGCGTGCTATGGATTCTCGCAGACAGCGTTGGCCGGCTGTGGCTCGGTTACAGCACAGGAGTCGCGTCCGTTAGCCGATCCGAACTCGACCGCGCCGCGGGTGATCCGTCGCACCGCGTGGCTTACAGCTTTCTCGACGACGGTGACGGCCTCAAGGGCAACCCCGACCGCCACTGGCAGTCGCCTGCGGTTCGGGCAAGCGACGGCAAGTTCTGGTTCAGAACTTCGGAAGGAGTGGCGGTTATCGACCCGCAAGAGCTGACGAAAAATCTGGTTCTACCGGACGTTCACATCGAACGCATGGTTGCCGATGGCGCAGTGGTTGCCGCCACGCAGACGGCGCAATTGCGACCACTAACCAGAAATGTCGAGTTCGACTACACGGCCCTCAGTCTCGCGGAGCCGCGCAAGGTTCAGTTTCGCTACAAGCTCGAAGGATTTGACCCGGACTGGCGGGACGCTGGGACGCGACGCCAGGCGTTTTATACGAATCTGCGTCCTCACGCCTATCGATTCCGGGTGCTGGCTTGCAACAACGATGGCGTTTGGAACGAGTCGGGCGCCGCCCTGAATTTCGAACTTCTTCCGGCGTTTTATCAAACGCAGTGGTTCCGTCTATTGTGCGCATTGATTCTGATCATTCTCGCCTGGGGCGCCTATCGTCTGCGAGTGTGGCAAGTGACGACGCACGCGCAAGAGCTCTTTGAAGAGCATCTAAAAGAACGAAAACGGATCGCCCTGGAGCTGCACGATAGCTTGATTCAAGACGTCATGGGCATTAGTTTGCAAATCGAGGTTACCGACGAGTTGCTGCCGGCCGATTTGCCAGCGAAGCAATCGCTGGCACGCGCGCTGCGTCTGTGCAAATCGGCATTGGATGAAGGGCGCCGCACGCTAAATGACTTGCGTACCGTGTCACTGAGCGCCGCTGATCTCGTCAACTCCTTCTCGCAACTGACGAACGAATTAACGAGAGACGCTGAGACTGAAATTGATGTGACCGTCGAGGGGCGGGAGCGACCATTGAACGTGACTATGGGCAATGACGTGTTGCAAGTTGGCCGACAGGCCATCACAAACGCGCTTCAGCACGCCCACGCCGGGAAGATTCACGTGCTATTGAGCTACGGCGAGCGACTCTTGCAGATTCGGGTTCAAGATAATGGTTGCGGCATAAACGAGGAGACCCTGAATCTAGGGCGTCCAGGTCACTACGGAATAGTAGGAATGAAAGAGCGAGCAGAGCGCTTAGGCGGTAGTATTTCCATCGGAAGCCGCGTAGGCAAAGGTACGGAAGTTACTTTAACCGTACCGGCGCATCCGCTGTACCAGGAAGATGGGCGTCGATCCAATTGGCGCTTTGGAGACCAGTGGCATTACCTAACTGGAAGACTGGGGATTCGAAAGCCAAAGACGGGTAAAGGGCCGCAAAGTACGCCCACGGAAAGCGGTTCCGAAACAAGCGGACCGGACGAGACAAATTCATGAAGGACGCCGGAAAGATTCGAGTGCTTTGCGTGGACGACCATCCCGTCGTCCGGGACGGGATAGCGGCAATTATTAATCTACAGCGGGACATGATGTTAGCGGGCGCTGCTGCCACTGGCGGCGAAGCGCTGAAACGATTTTTCGAGTTACGCCCAGATGTGGCCCTCGTGGATCTGCAGTTGCCCGACATGAGTGGCTTCGACTTAATCAAGAAAATCAAAGACAAGTCACCAAACGCGCGCATCATTGTCCTAAGTTCCCACGAAGGCGACGTCGACATACAACGCGCGCTGGAAGCGGGAGCGCAAGGATACGTTGCGAAGGGAATCGTTCGCGACGAACTACTGGAAACCATCCGCATCGTTCACGCGGGAAAGCGGCGCCTTCCTGCGGCAGTGGCGCAAAAGCTGGCCGAGCACATGGCTGACGAGCCAATCAGCCCGCGCGAACTCGAAGTGTTATCGCTCATGACCGCCGGAAAGCGAAACAAAGAAATCGCCGGCGTGCTCTCGATCGCGGAAGACACGGTAAAGATGCACGTGCGAAATATTCTTTCCAAGCTGCAAGTCAACGACCGCACAGAGGCGGTTACGGTCGCCCTCCGTCGAGGCATCATCCGCCTCTAACCTCCTTCCGAGTACCTGTCCATACACCCGAAATAGCTATCGGCTATACGCCCGCTTTCGCGTTTTAGCGCGGCTGCAAGACGGGTAACTTTGCTTCAGACGCGAGTTCTTCAAGAGGATTCGCGCCGCAGGAGGCGGACGTGGACAGGCTCTACTCAAGGTTCCCCGGTGGCAGCGTCGGATTGGCACTGTTTCTCTTAAGACTGGTCGATGGACTCGGACTAGTCGGGGAAGGGATACACCTGTTTACCCACGCAGGAAGCTCATTGGAACCGAAGAGTGTGCTGCTCCTCGGCCTGGTGCTCGTGGCCAGTGCGATCCTGTTGATCCTCGGTCTGCGAACATCCTTGGCTGGCAGTGCTGCCGCCATTTGCACCGCCGGAGCGGCCCTGTACGACAGCCATCACTTAAGAGTGCTAGGGAACGCGATGGATGCGTGGTTATTCCTGTTCGCTCTCGTGTTTTTCCTATCGAGTTCGCTCGCGTTGCTGGGTCCCGGCGGTTATTCGCTGGATGCGCGGCTCTCCGGCTGGCGAGTGATCAGACTGTCATCCGGGCAACCGACCTCTAAGGACGCGGATTGACATGAAAGCGTCCCGGTTGCGTCCAAGGGAAGCGCAATGAGCGGCACGAGTCAGACGCTGGGACCGCCGAAGTAATCGGAACTAGCGAAGATTAAGAGGAGGATGAAAATGGCTTCCGTTGTTTATAGTCACCAGTTTTCTTGGCCAGCAAGATGGGCCGGGGAGTCGAAAACCGAAGAGGACGCGCCGAGCGAAATCGTTCGATTGGACGAAGTGGCCGCAGAGAGCGATGCTTCTCCGGCCACTGAAGAATCCATTCCTCGCGCATTTGAAGGGATGATCGGCGCGAGTGAGGCGCTGAAGAGCGTGCTGGCTCACGTGCAGACAGTAGCCCCGACGGATTCGACGGTGCTGCTCCAGGGTGAAACCGGCACCGGCAAGGAGATGATTTCGCAGGCGATCCACACTCTCAGCCAGCGAAAAGCCCGGAACTTCGTGAAGCTCAATTGTGCGGCGATTCCGCTGGGGCTGCTGGAAAGCGAACTCTTCGGCCATGAACGGGGCGCTTTCACCGGAGCGATCACTCGTAAGATCGGCCGTTTCGAACTGGCGGATAAGGGAACTCTCTTCCTCGACGAGGTCGGCGATATCCCACCGGAGCTGCAGGCTAAACTGCTGCGCGTTCTGCAAGAGCAGGAGTTCGAAAGATTGGGCAGCACGCAAACGCAACAAGTCGACGTGCGACTCGTTGCGGCGACCAATCGAAATCTCGCGCAAATGGTTTCCGACAAGGTATTTCGCGACGACCTTTATTTCCGCCTTAACGTCTTTCCCATCGTGATCCCTCCGCTTCGGGAGCGCAGGGAGGATATTCCGTTGCTGGTGCAATTCTTCGTACAGAAATTCTCCCGGCGGATGAACAGACGGATTGACACAATCTTGGCCTCCACGATGGAGCAACTGACCGACTATCCTTGGCCTGGAAACATTCGCGAACTTCAAAACTTCATCGAACGAGCGGTGATCTTGTCAACTGGATCGACGCTGCATGCGCCGCTCGGCGACCTGAAATCTCCCGTGGAGATCGAATCTGACGGGACCACTCTGAAGCAGGTGGAGTCAGGTCATATTCTGAAAATCCTCCGCCAAACGCGCTGGGTGGTGGGAGGTCCGAAGGGTGCCGCTGCCCGTCTGGGCCTGAAGCGCACCACCCTGATGGGCAAGATGAAGAGGTTGCGACTCTCGCGCCCGAGCCCCGAAGTTGCCATTTAAGCAACTGTGGGCGATTCAGCTCCGGGCCAACGGGACCGGAGTCTGACAGCGGTGTCTAGTTCGTGGCATCGAGAGCAAGAGAAAAGGGCCAAGACACCGAAATTAAAGGACTTGGGAGCAATATGCGCTTGGCAAGGCAATTGCCCTAAGAAGTAAGGTTGAGACCCAACGGGTTTGTAGAAACAAAAATCAAGAAAAGTGAAGGAGGAAATATGAAGCTTCAATCAAAAATCGCAACATCAATGGGACTCATGCTGCTTCTAGCGTGCGTTTCATTCGCTCAACACGTTAAGACCGACTACGACCATAGTGCAAACTTTGGTCAATACAAGACCTACTCTTGGGAAAAGGTGAAGACGAAAGACCAGCTCCTGGTCGACCGCATCAAGAGCGCAGTGAACAGCGCTCTGGCGGCAAAGGGCTGGACAGAAGTTCCCTCGGGAGGCGACGTCGAGGTCTTTGCCATTGAGACGACTAAGGATCAGCAAACCCTGGACACGTTCTATAATGGGTTCGGAGGAGGGGGTCGTCGTTGGGGAGGATTCGGCGGTGGATTTGGCGACGCAACCACGACGGTCGAAAACTACAAAGTGGGAACCTTGGTGGTCGACCTCTTCGATGCAAAATCAGAGAAGTTGATCTGGCGAGGCTCGTCGAGCGATACCCTTTCCGACAAGGCCGACAAGAACACAAAGAACCTCGACAAAGGCGTGAACAAAATGTTCCAGCATTTTCCTCCCGCCCCGTCGACGAGGCACTAAGGGGAGCGAGATGAATCGCTATCTGGCGTTTTCACTCGCTATCTCAATGACCCTGGCCATTCCTCTGCGTGCGGCAAACAAGCCGCGCGCGGGGGAAACGGTAGGGGCAACTGTCCTGTGGACGAACAATGGTCTCGAGAGCCTTCGCGCCAAGAGTCACATCTCAGTAGTAGGCCAAGTCGCGGAAGAAGCCAAAGCGGATGCCGCGGCGCCTTCATCGTACGCAGTAGAGACACAGGATCCTGAGTGGTACGCTGAGCAAGCATCAAAGCTGCGGGCTGAGCTCGAAAGCAGGGAAGTTAAGCTTCAGCGCTATCGCCAGGCACTCGAAGATGCGAAGGACCTTAAGACGGAGACGGGCGGCATAAATCTTGAGGGCGGCGACATCGGCATCACGCCGGACGCTGGCATTGAAATCCTGCAGCACCGCGTACAGGATACTGAAAGCGATCTCGATGCACTCGAAGACCTCGCACGGCGCAATGGTATCCCGCCGGGCGCGCTGCGCGGCCAGTGACGCGCTCGTTCGTCTGCTTTCAAAACAATGTTATGTTGGTGCCTCACGAAGTTTCGCGGGAACTGATGGTAACACTCTGCGAAGGTTCTAGCTCATGCGATGGAGAATCCGAAAATCTTTTAAGATTTTTGCGGCCGGGAGCTCATTGCGAACAAGAGTTGCCTATAGCATGGCAATAGTGAGGTTGATTCTCGTCCCCGTCATTGTCCTGGCTGTTTATTATTTGTATGTGATGGGCCGGATCGTGGAGCGCATCGTGAATGTCGATGCGCCGGCGGCAAAGCTGGCAGCGCAAGCCTCCATCGAGATGTTAGAGGCTAGGCGAGCCGCGCGAAACTACGCTCTGTTCCAGGACCAGGAATATCTTCAGACGAACGAGAAATCGCTCACGAACGCGAAGCAACTCCTGGCTCGTATTGGGAATCTTGAGCCAGACGAAGAAACCACTGTGCGGCAGAGTCTGGAGGCACTCACCCTATACCAGGAGCGATTCGCTGCGGAAGTTTCGACGATGGCGGAGTCGAGGCAAGAACCCGTCGAACGCATTCAGGTAGCCGTGCTGGCTTATGAAAGAGATTTGGACGGTCTTGTCAAAAAGGCCAGGCATGAGAAACGAGCCGAGCTGATGCAAGCGCTTCGCAATCAAGTCGAATCATTGGATACTCGGATCGCAGAAGCGATTCAGGCAGGCAGCCCCTCCTTACGCCAAGTCACCCCAGACCTTCAGGCATCAAGCGAACAGACCCTGCAACTGGCGTCCGAGCTGGAAAAGCAAAATTGGGGGCGCGTCGAGATGGATCACCAGAAAGCTCGTCAACTGATCCATCGCGCCGAGTGGGGCTTGAGCATTGTTTCGGCCATTACTCTCGTATTTAGCGTGTGGGTCAGCCTCATTCTGCCTCGCCAAGTGATACAGCCGCTCGTTAGCCTCAAAGAGGCCGTTGATCATGCTGCGACAGGGAATTATGAAGTTGAATTCGAACTCCATGGAGGCGGTGAAGTCGTGGAACTCGCAAAGAGCGTTCAAAACCTCACCACATTGTTGCGGACAAAACCATGAGGCGCGTTGTGCTGAGCGCCGGCCCTTGCTGAAGACCTGCCCCTTTTTCCCCCGCTGAAGCCGCCCGAGGGAAGGCTTTCCGCGAACGAACTCACGCAACTGCGAATTCATCTGGCAAGGGCTGGCCTGCCCCTTCGTGAGGACCGTGCCGCCCAAAACACGGCCGTTATCGCGGCTACGGGTGTCAGCCGAAGTGACAGAGGTGGTGTCTCTGTGTCCGACACTTCGACACCCGGATTCGGCTCTGCTTTCGGATCTACCTTCCTAATCAACCACTTGCGGTAGCGTCCTGCCCCATCGGTTTTGGTACGAAGGGTGCCTCTACTCGTCGTGCAAATAGGAAGCGCCCCACGGGAAAGAGCATGTCCCCCCGGGAGAATTGGATCCATAGGAATGAAAAGAGAAAGGCGAGGAGCAATGTCAATCCAAACACTCGGTGCAGCCGCCCTCCAGAGCAATCATTGGTCTGTCGACCTGGAAGGTGGGCAGGACAGTGACGCGCGGCTGTTGGCCGCCGCGATGACCGGCCATTCGGTTGCTTTTGGCGAGCTCTTCAATCGCTACAGGCGGAGGATTTTTCACCTTGCACAGCGCATTATGCGAAACCACGAAGACGCTGAAGACGTTGTGCAAGAAGCTTTCCAGCTCGCATTTGTTCATCTGCGCGATTTCAAGGGCGGCTCTCGATTCTCCACCTGGCTCTCCCGCATTGCGATCAATGTCGCGCTGATGAAGCTCCGCAAGAAGTCGCGGAAAGCGGAGACGTCCATCGACGAACACTCTGAATCGGAGGACATATCGTTTCGAAATGCCGTAACGGACTCGGCGCTGAACCCCGAGCAGGGTTGCCTACGCGAAGAAAGAGCGCGAATGCTGAGGGAGGCGCTCGCCGAGCTTAGGCCGAATGCGCGGCGCGTCCTTGAACAATATGAACTGGAAGGGCGCTCGATGAAGGAGATCGCAGAAGGTCTGGGCATTTCCGTAGCAGCCGTAAAGGCGCGAATCTTCCATGCCCGGCCGAAAATGCGGTACGAGCTGGATCAGTACTTCATCAAGAGAGCGGAACGGCGGAAGAGACTGCGCTTCGGCGCCGCCAGCACATGGAACTCTAACGGCCGGGAGCTACGTGCCGCTCTCAGCTGACTAGCTGAGAGTGAGAGGTTGCGCGCTGGCTTGGGCTTCGGACTGGGTTCGAATAAACGAGACATTTTCCTGGGGTACCGCGGCAATTCCACTTGCTCTGAAGCAGGGCCGGGAGGAGCCTTTGCGGGACAGAGGCCCTTGGGCTTAGCAGTGGAGCTGGTTGGCGCTCTTTGGTGAATTGCGAAAAGGCAAGAGAAATGGGAGATAAAAACTCCACCAATTGGCGCACGCGGTTTGCAGTGCAGGTCATTGTTCTCCTTTTTTTGCCGGTAGCCGCTCCAGCGGTTCCTGCGGACCCTTCTTTCAGCCCGACAAATATTTTTGCGCCCGTCTCCACGCCGGCTCATTCGATCTTTGGACTCTCACTTTTTGCGCTTGCGGTTACCGCATCCATATTCGTGATCGTGTTCAGTTTGCTGGTGTACTGTGTCGTGAGATTTGCGAGGCGCGCAGACGATGACGGCCGCGAGCCTCCCCAAGTTTACGGCAGCAATCAGGTGGAACTGGCATGGACCGTGATTCCGATTCTCATCGTTGTAGTTTTGTTTATGGCGACGGCTCGGGTCATCGCCAGCATCCAAAAGGCTGCCCGGCCGGCCAACGCGATTCAAGTGATCGCCATCGGCCATCAGTTTTGGTGGGAGTATCGCTATCCGGGTCTAAAGGTCGTGACCGCGAATGAACTGCACGTGCCCGTGAGTGATCCGGCTCACCCGACCCCGACTTTCATCACTCTGCTCTCCGCAGATACAGACCACAGCTTCTGGGTTCCCCGTCTCGCTGGTAAGACCGACCTGATTCCCAACCACCCCAATACTATGTGGTTTGACCCGCAGCAAACCGGGCTCTATCTGGGCCAGTGCGCTCAATATTGCGGAACGCAACATGCCAAGATGCTTCTCCGCGTTTATGTGCAATCCGGTGATGAGTTCAACCGCTGGATTGAAGAGCAAACTCAGCCGGCGCACGCGAGTCCCGCAGTTTCTGAAGGGCAGCGCATTTTCGAGACGACTGCCTGCATCAACTGCCATGCCGTGGCCGGCACAGCGGCAAACGGTCTTTTCGGCCCGGACCTGACGCACCTAATGAGCCGCGAAACGATTGCTTCCGGAGCGGCGCCGAACACGCCCGAAAGTCTCAAGCTTTGGATTCAAAATCCCGACGCCATCAAACCTGGATCCAAAATGCCGGCCATGGGATTGAGCGATCACGAACTGGACGCGGTGACGGCATATTTGGCGACGCTGCGCTGAGCGCGTTGAGGAGAACGCTTGATGTCGACTGATGCAATCTCAACGCTTAGGGTCGAGATGCCGTCTCGTCCTCTCGTCGCCAAGCTTCACGAATGGGTGACTACCGTCGATCACAAGCGGCTGGGCATTCTGTACATCGCTTATGCCTTGGTTTTTCTTGTGATCGGCGGGATCGAAGCGGCGATCATGCGTATCCAGCTAATCCGTCCGCATTATAATTTTGTCTCGCCCGGCCTGTTCAATCAAATGTTCACGATGCATGGGACCACCATGATTTTCTTCGTGGTCATGCCCCTGCTGTTTGGATTCGCTAATTACCTCATCCCATTAATGATCGGTGCGCGGGACATGGCCTTTCCGCGCCTCAATGCTTTCAGTTTCTGGCTGACGGCGTTCGGAGGCATTTTTCTTTATTTTAGTTTCCTCGGTGCCAATGGTCTGTACGGGGCAGGAAGTGCTCCTGACGTCGGATGGTTTGCTTACGCGCCACTCACTTCGCAGACGTTTTCGCCGGGGCACAGCACGGATTTCTGGACATTGAGCTTGCTGGTCTCGGGATTCGGCAGCATCGGCACGGCGATCAATATTATCGCCACGGTGCTGTGCATGCGCTGCCCGGGAATGACGCTGGGGAAGATGCCGCTGTTGGTGTGGCTCAATCTGGTCATGGCAGTGCTTGTGATACTTGCCATCAGCCCGCTCACCGCTGCGCAGGTCATGCTGCTGGTGGACCGCTACCTGGGTGGACATTTCTTCGACACGCAAGCTGGAGGCTCCGCCGTAATTTGGATGCACTTCTTTTGGATTTTCGGCCATCCGGAAGTCTACGTTCTGGTCCTTCCTGCATTTGCGTTCATTTCCGAGATTGTTCCGGTATTTTCACGCAAAGCGATTTTCGGGTACCCGGCGATGGTCGCGGCAGCGGTCTGCATTGCGTTCATCGGTATGAGCGTCTGGGCCCATCACATGTTCACGATTGGTATGAACTCCAACGCTAACACCTTTTTCGTGCTCACCACGATGGCTATCGCTGTTCCGACCGGCATCAAGATATTCAACTGGCTGGCGACCATGTGGGGCGGAAAGATTCACTTCAAGACGCCGATGCTCTTCGCGATAGGCTTTCTCTTTCAATTCTTGATCGCCGGTCTTACGGGGATCATGTTGGGCGTAGCACCGTTCAATTGGCATCTCGGGAATTCCTACTTCGTGGTCGCGCACTTCCACTACGTCATCGTGGGCGGAATCCTCTTCGCGACTTTCGGCGCTTTCTATTACTGGTTTCCGAAGATGTCGGGAAAAATGTACAGCGAGGCGCTCGGCCGGCTGCATTTCTGGCTCTTCGTTATCGGCTTTCATCTGACCTTCGATTTCATGCATATCCCCGGACTATTAGGGATGCCGCGGAGAATTTATACCTACGAGCCGGGTCGCGGGTGGGATACCTGGAATCTGATCGTGACGATTGGGGTGTTCTTTCAGGCGGCCGGCATTTTGGTTTTCGCTGGCAACCTGCTGCGGTCCTACTTCAGGGGCAAAACCGCCGGGAGCGATCCTTGGGACGCGTGGACACTGGAATGGTCCACGAGTTCACCCCCGCCCGAATGGAACTTCGCGGTAGTTCCCGTGGTCAAGAGTCGCCGCCCGCTCTGGGACCTAAAGCACCCGTCCGATCCGGACTGGAAGTACGAGTAGCAGGAAAGCTTTGATGAATACGACATTCATGACGACGCCCCAGCCTGAGCTCAACTGGGAACTTCCCGCCCGCGGGCGGACGGCAATGTTCTGCCTGATCGCCGCCGAGTCTGCGATTTTCACCATTTTTGTCGTGGCCTACCTCTTTTACATCGGCAAGAGTCTCACCGGACCGATGCCGAAGGACGTTCTAACAGCCCCGATCTTTTATACGATCTGCTTGCTTTCCAGCAGTCTGACGATTCACCTGGCTGTCAGTGCGCTTCGCCGCGGAAACATCGGAACCTTCGGAACCTGGTGGCTTGGAACGCTTGCCTTGGGCGCTGCTTTCCTTTATGGGACGGCGAACGAATGGCATCGGCTGATTTACGTGGACGGACTAACGATCAACACCAACCTGTTCGGAACCACTTACTACTCCTTGGTCGGTTTGCACGGGTTTCACGTGATTGTGGGGCTTCTCTGCCTCTCGATCGTCATGGTCTTCACGCTTCTCGGAAGCGTAAAACGGGAACACGTCGAGCGCGCCGAGGTGTTGTCTCTCTATTGGCACTTCGTGGACGCAGTGTGGGTCGTGGTGTTCACCGTCGTGTATGTGATTGGACACTGAGGAAAGGAGCGGAAGATGGGCTCAGAGCTACTCGACCTTCAGACAGAAACACGCGAGAGCGCATCAGCCGCCATAGATGTGCCTGCGCCTACCGCTTGGCCGATTGTCCTGGCGTTCGGCGTCGCGCTGCTCTTCGCCGGATTGGTGACCAGCGCCACGCTCAGCATTCTTGGTGCGATATTGGCTTTCAGCGGATGCGTCGGCTGGTTCCGCGACGTGCTGCCCCATGAGAAACACGAATCCTTGCTGATCGCGGACAAACCAATACCGGTATTCACGAGCCGCCCCGAGGTGGCCCAGGTGGATTGGATTCCACCCGAATTGCACCGTCCGCGACTGCCCCTGGAAATCTATCCGATTTCGGCGGGAGTGAAGGGCGGGTTGGCGGGCAGCGTAGTTATGGCAGTCCTGGCGATGATTTACGGAATCGCCAGCAAGCATGGCATCTGGTATCCGATTAACCTTTTGGCAGCCGGCTTCTTTCCGGCAAGAAACACGACAGCGCAAATCGCTGCATTTCATTGGGACGCCTTAGTCATCGCCGCCGCTGTCCACTTGGTCACTTCCTTGATCGTCGGCCTACTCTACGGCGCAACGCTTCCTATGTTTCCTCGCCGCCCGGTTCTGCTGGGAGGCTTCGTCGCTCCCCTCATGTGGTCTGGTTTGCTTCACAGCATTCTTGCAATGGTCGATCCAGTGCTCAACCAGCGCATTGACTGGTTCTGGTTTGTCCTCTCGCAGGTCGGATTCGGCATCGTTGCCGGCATCGTGGTTTCCAGGCAAGTGCGCGTGCGCACTTGGCAACATCTTCCCTTTCCTATTCGGGCTGGGATGGAGGCAACCGGAGCCATGGACGACAAAAGCAAAGAGGACCAGCGGCAATGAGACGCCACCGCAGTCTTTTTGCTTTATCGGCCTTTGCCGTTTTGGCCTGCGCCGCCTGTAACAATTCACCGGGACGCCCGGGACCAGGCTCCGACGTTATCCCGCCTGATCAGCTTGTAGAGTTCAATATCCTCTTCGGACAGAACTGCGCGGGATGCCACGGCGCCAGCGGAAACGGGGGAGCGACGATCGCTCTGCGGGATCCCGTTTTCCTTGCAATCGCTGACGATGCCGCGATTCGCCGCGCCGCTGCCAATGGAGTACACGGCACTGCGATGCCCGCTTTTGCGCAATCCGCTGGCGGAATGCTCACCGACAAACAAATCGATGTCCTGGTTAGCGGAATCCGGTCCTGGGCTCAGTCTGGTCTACTCCCCGGCGCCAACCCTCCACCCTATACAGCGAAAACTCCCGGCGACCTGCAGCGCGGCACCGTGGTGTATCAAACGTTCTGCTCGTCTTGTCACGGCCCCGATGGGACAGGAGGTAAGAAGGCTAGTTCCATTGTGGATGGGTCCTACCTGGCCCTAGTGAGTGACCAACATCTTCGAACGACTGTCATCGCCGGGCGGCCGGAATTGGGCGCGCCGGACTGGCGCGAGAATGTGCCTGGCAGGCCCATGTCCGACCAGGAAATCACTGATGTAGTTGCTTGGCTGGCTTCGCGGCGCGTCCATAGCCCCGGCCGGCCCTATCCAGACTTGAAGAACGTGGAGCATCACGATGTCAACTGATAAGACGATCTCCCGGCGCGGGCTGTTTATGAAAGTGGGAATTCTATTCAACGGTTTGGTCGTGGCGGGGCTTGCCGTCCCGGTCGTTCGATTCCTTTTATCCTCGGTTATGCGCGGACGAGCCAATCGTTATCTATCTTGGGTTTCCCTGGGAACCATCAGCCAATTCCCGGAAGGAGAGACGCGTCTCGCCACGTTTCGGAATCCGTATGTGACGCCAACGGATGGCAAGACGGCAGACACGGCATGTTGGGTAAGGCGCATCGCTGGAGAGCAATTCCAGGTTTTCGCCATCAATTGCGCGCATCTCGGCTGCCCCGTGCGCTGGTTCCCGCAGTCTGGGCTGTTCATGTGCCCTTGTCACGGAGGCGCGTATTACCAAGATGGGGCACGTGCCTCGGGCCCGCCGGAACGCGGATTGTTCGAGTATCCGTACAAAGTACAGAACGGCTTGGTCACGATCCAAGCCGGTGAGTTACCCACGCCCGGAGCGAGTGCGACGCTCCTCGGAGAGAGGCCGCCATGCGCATGATCGCGCAGATCGGGGAGTGGTTCGACCGGCGATTGCAGCTTGCCGCGCCCATCCGCGAAGTTTCCGAGCATCCCGTGCCGAAGAACACCGCCAGTTGGTGGTATGTGTTCGGAAGCGCCGCCCTCGTCGTGTTCCTTCTGCAACTCGCCACCGGAATCATGCTGGCATTAATTTATGTCCCGTCCGCCAGTGAAGCGTGGAACAGTTTGCAAAATTTGAATCACGACGTGACTTTGGGGTGGTTCATCCGCGCGTTGCACGGATGGGGCTCGAACTTCATGGTGGCCATCGTCCTGATTCACATGGTGCAAGTCTTTCTTTTCGGCGCCTTCAAGTTTCCCCGCGAGCTCACCTGGGTGATCGGAGTATTTCTCCTTCTGATGACGATGGGTATGGCGTTCACCGGACAGGTGCTTCGTTTCGATCAAGACGCGTATTGGGGACTCGGGATCGGAGCATCCATTGCAAGCCGTGTCCCGCTTCTAGGCCCGGCCATCGTGAAATTGATGCTCGGTGGGCCAATCATCGCCGGTGCCACCCTGTCACGATTTTTCGCCCTGCACGTGTTCGTGATACCAGGGATGCTGATTGGATTTGTGGGTTTGCATCTCTTAATGGTGATAAAGCTCGGGATCAATGAATGGCCGATGCCGGGCCGCCTCGTCAAGAAGGCAACTTACGAACACGAGTACCACGAATTGACGCAGAGGGACGGCGCTCCTTTCGTCCCCTATGCGGTCTGGAAAGATCTATTCTTCGCTGCATTTGTCATCTTGGCGGTTGCCGCGTGCGCCGTGTACTTCGGCCCGTTCGGACCAACCGGTCAGCCGGATCCGACGATCATCCAAACGGCGCCAAAACCCGATTACTTCTTTTTGTGGCTGTACGCAGTGCTTTCGTTTCTCCCTCCCTCGATGGAGACGCCTGCTCTGCTCATCGGCCCGGTCATCATCATCGGCGCGTTGCTTCTTCTCCCATTTCTGTCCGGCGAGGGCGAAAAAAGTTGGCGCCGGCGCCCGATTGCTGTTCTCACGATCCTGCTCGTCGCCGTTACACTTGCGACCTTCACCCATCTCGCAGGATATACGCCATGGAGCCCGGAGATGAACGCATGGAGCAGCGATCCCATCCCGGTGCGATTCCTACAGCACAGGACTGCGCTAGAGAGACAGGGCGCTCTCGTTTTCCAGGCGAAGCAATGTCATAACTGCCACTCCCTTGAGGGGATGGGAGGTCAGCGGGGTCCGGCGCTGGACAGCGTCGCTGTTCAACTTACACCGGACCAGTTGATACGCCAGGTGATCCAAGGCGGGGGAAACATGCCTGCTTACGGCAAAAATCTTACTCCGGCCGAAACGACAGCTCTCGTGGCATTCCTCCAAACGCTGCATCCGGCGGGACAGGCGCCGGCGCGGGACGCTTCCCGAGCTTTGGCATTTGGAGCAAGCGGGCAGAATTCTTCTGCAGTCCGTGCCTCAAGTCGGCCATGACACCTGTACTTCCATCCGCATTCGAACCGTGGTCCGTTTCCGTCCCAGTTACTCTTGCCCTGTTTCTTGCGGCATCGGTCTATTTACGAGGTTGGTCGCGTCTCCGCAGCACGATTCCGAACGTGATTTCGCCTTGGCAGCTTGCCGCTTTCATGAATGGGATGTTTGCAGTGTGGATTGTCTTGGGTTCGCCGCTGCGAACGTTTCACCATGAACTGCTCTCGATCCATATGGTGGACCACGTTCTGCTGATGGCCGTGGCTCCGCCCTTGATTCTCCTCGGAGCCCCGCTCCGAGTATTCATGCACGGCTTGCCTCAGTGGTTCGTTCGTGAGTGGCTCGCCGGTTTTTTGCGTTGGTCCCCCGCGCAGCGGCTGGGACGCGCTTTGGGTCATCCGATGTTTTGCTGGCTTGCCGCTACAGTCGCCCTCATTGGATGGCATGTTCCGGCTGCGTTCGAATTAGGAATGCGGTCGGAGGGGTGGCACGAAGTCGAGTACGCATGCTTTTTCGGCGCCGGACTCCTCTTCTGGTGGCCCGTTATCCAACCTTGGCCGAACGTCGCGCAGTGGCCGCGGTGGTCCATTGTTTTATACCTTTTCTTTGCCACCTTGCCGTGTGACGCGCTTTCCGCGTTTCTCACGTTCTGCGACCGCGTTGTCTATCCGTGCTACCTCTCCGGGAATGGGCATTTCGGTATTTCACCTCTCCAGGACCAGGAGTATGCAGGCGCCCTGATGTGGGTTTGCGTGACGTTTGTTTATTTGGTCCCTGCAGTGTTGATCACAACGCAATTGCTCTCCTCTCCCAGCGCCCACGATTCGAACCTAGTGCGAGGTGACTTGTCTCACGTCACCTCACAGCCACTGGCTGGGCCCGGCGCAGAGGTCGTCTGAAGATGGCAACGGAATCCTCCATTGCGGCGCTGGAAGTTGCGGCGGCGCAGCGAGCGGACCTCGTTCGCTCAAATGTTCTAGCCGATTACTGGGCGCTTACCAAGCCAGAGGTGAACTTTCTTATTGTCATCACAACCTTCGCTGGCTTCTGCCTGGCTCGTCCAGTGATGTCTTTTGACTTCCCGCTGACGCTGCTGATGCACACCTTGGCAGGTACATTGCTCGTGGCTAGCGGAGCCGGTGCACTGAACCAATTTATGGAACGGCGCTTCGACGCCCAGATGCGGCGGACTGCACGGCGCCCACTCGTTTCCGGCAGCGTAAAGCCTGTGACCGTTCTCTGGTTCGGGATCTTGCTGTCAGCTGCGGGCGGCGTCTACCTGGCTAGGGCCGTGAATACGCTCGCAAGTATGCTCGCGATGCTTGCGTTGTTGAGTTACTTATTTTTGTACACGCCGCTCAAAAGAAGAACTCCGCTCTGTACGCTGGTCGGCGCCTTTCCCGGAGCCGTGCCTCCATTGATCGGATGGGCTGCAGCATCGGGGAGGTTGAGCCTGGGGGCGTGGGTGCTTTTCGCCATGCTCTTCCTTTGGCAATTCCCGCACTTCATGGCTATTGCATGGATGTATCGCGAGGACTACGACCGGGCGGGTTACCTGGTTCTTCCTGGTGGGAAGCGAAGAATACGATTCATGGGTTGGCAGAGCGTGCTCCCAGCCTTTGCTTTGATCCCCCTCAGTCTTATTCCCGTGTTCCTGGGCCATGCCGGTCCGGTCTACACGGTGGGGGCTTTGCTTCTGGGCTCCTACTTTTTCTATTGCGCCGCAGAATTGGCCTTTCGCCATTCGAATGCCGTCGCGCGTCGACTGCTTTTCGCGTCGATCATCTACCTTCCATTCGTGTTCGTTCTGATGGTGCTTGATTAGGCCTATTCAGCGGCTGCGTGCGTGGCGAACACCCATGCTTTTCTCACAAGTCAGTCCATATTTTGACGTGACTGTCAGACGACAGTTCTCTTTTCTTTGCGGGGTGTGGCCCCTTCCTCCCATTTCACGCCTAACCCCTTTCGATAGAAGCATTGCCGCCGCGATTCGAATGAGGCTGGAAGTTGGAATTACGCGTGCCTACGTTAATGTGACGCGAAGCGCAAAGCAACATGTGAGCTTCCGGCGTCAGTCGGCAAAAGGACACTGCGACGATGTGGCTGGTCAGAATCGCGCTTCTGCGCCCCTATACGGTTCACTGCAGCGTCCTCATCCTGCTCGGAATCGGCTCGATCTTCACGATGCCGACGGCTCTTTTCCCGCGATCAATATTCCGTTGGCGGCCGTGATTGGGGCCGTATTTGACCTAGGTTCACGGGATGGGTCGCGTGAGATCCCTCATTCACAACCGCGTCCACTTCCTGACGCCCTGTCCGAATCCTGACATGGCGTAGGGCATGTGGAGACGCAAAGAGAACGCGTCGATGATTGCAATATCCTTTCGCGTCATACAGATGTGCGCATAGTGCGATGACGATGAGCATGGAAAGAATCTGGAATCGCAATTGCCACAGAGATGGGTGGATTTAGCCGCGCAGATGAGTAGGGCTCCGTGGCAATGGGGACGGAATGAGAACGCATACCTCGCTGCTGCTAGCCCTCTTCCTTGGCATAAGCACCCTTCCAGACTGGGCGCAGGCGCAAACCTACCCTAATTCAAATCCTGCAACCAGCTCGCCTGCAGTCGACCCAGATCCTCCCTCTTGGCTGTATCCAATCGCCAAACTCGACGAGATTTTGCCCTATTGGCTTCACATTGGCGGCGAATATCGTGATCGTGTTGAGGGCCCAACAGGTATCGGCTTCACGGGTACAAGCGATGTTTACCTGCTGGATCGCTTCCGCTTGAAAGTAGCGATTCAGCCCAAGGAATGGCTGAAGTTTTATGGGGAAGTACAGGACTCTCGTATCTTTTTCAATCACCGCATCGCCAACGCTAACCCGTTCGAGGACAGTTGGACTCTCTGGCAATCCTACGTTCAGGTCGGTAGTTCCACATCAGGTTGGGTCGATGCCCTCGCAGGGCGCCAGGTCCTCCTCTTTGGTGACGAGCGCGTCATCGGTCCGTCCAACTGGCTCAACGTCGGCCGCACTTTTGATGTCGCGCGCGTCGACATTCATCATCCCGGGTACGAAGTGGCAGTCTTCGCCTCTTCGGTTGTGCCTGGCAGCAATACCTTTTTACACCGCGCGCTTCCCGGGAACAACTTCTACGGAATCTACTCAAGCTTCAAAAACATCGTTCCCCGCGCAACCTTTGAGCCGTATGTTCTCTGGCGTCTTGCACCGGGGAACTTTGGTCTTCCGGAAACGGTCGGCCGCGGCCACCTCAATGAAGTCACCATCGGCCTGCACTGGAAGGGCACTCTCCCCTCGGAGTATGACTACGACATCGAGTTTGATGGACAGAAGGGTTCTCTTGGCGTGTTTTCCATCGGCGCATGGGCTGGCTATGCCGGCGTGGGCAAGACGTTTCCCAACTTTGTCGCAGGGCCGCGGATCTATCTCGAGGGCAACTACGCCTCCGGAACAAAAAATCCGGCGGGCCGTGACTTTAATACCTTTGACTCGCTCTATCCTTCCAATCACGACAAGTTAGGCTTCGCCGATCAGGTGGGCCGCAAGAACCTTGTGCAGTTCCGGGTGGGCGTGGAGGAATACGCTACTAAGAAGTGGATCGTCAAGCAAGCCTTTGAAGGCTTCTGGCTGGCCACCTCAAACGACAATTTCTATGCCAGCAGCGGAGCGATTTCGGTTCCCGCTCGCCCCGGCGCAAGTCGCCACATCGGCAACGAACTCGACCTGATCGCCGAATACCAGTTTGATAAAGGACTGAACTTTGGCTTTGGCTACGCCCGGCTCTTCGCCGGGCAATTTCTCAAAACCACTACACGGGGAAACGATTACAGCTACCCATTCGGTTACGTTGAATATAACTTTTCCAAGTCTGGCTTCCATTTCCCCATCACTCCGAACAAACCGAACTAATAACATGACCACCGTCCCTGAACATCGGTCGGATTTGAGAATGCGAGCTTCAATACCATGATGCCCCAAGCCACTACGTTCGCTAATTCGCCTATAGCCATCGTCTTTTTCGGTCTCGGCACCGGCAATTTCATCGTGGGTTGCTCCAATGTCTGAGCGGAATTTGGTTGATGTGTTGCACGAGGGCGGTCACCGTGAATCTTCCCCTGGGCCACAAGCTCTGGATCGAGGTGGCCGTACTGGAAGGATACCGATGATTAGCCTAACAATCGATGGTGTGGTTCAAGAAGCGACTAGCGGCGAACGCTTGATCGATGTCATCAATCGAGCAGGGGTGCAGATTCCTCAGGTCTGCTATCACCCCCAGCTCGGCCCCATCCAGACTTGCGACACATGCATGGTAGAGATCAACGGGCAACTCGTGCGAGCGTGCGCGACCAGCGTGTCCGCGGGAATGAAGGTTTTGACAAAATCCGAGAAAGCCGGCGCTGCACAGCGCGAAGCGTTCGACCGCATTCTCACCAATCACGTTCTCTACTGCACCGTCTGCGACAACAACAACGGAAACTGCACCGTTCACAACACGGAAAGATTGCTGGGCATCGAGCATCAGCCCATTCCGTATCATTCCAAGCCTTACGAAGAGGATCATACCAACCCCTTTTACCGCTACGACCCGCAACAATGCATTCTCTGCGGCCGATGCGTCGAGGCCTGCCAGAACGTGCAGGTGAATGAAACCCTTTCCATCAAGTGGGAAGATCCTCATCCTCGCGTGCTCTGGGATGGCGGCTCAACAATCGGCGAATCGAGCTGTGTCTCCTGCGGCCACTGCATCACGGTGTGCCCGTGTAACGCGCTCATGGAAAAATCCATGCTCGGGCATGCGGGATTTCTCACGGCGCTCCCAAAGACCACGTTGAGCACCATGATTGATGTGGTTAAGGGCGTCGAGCCGGAGACGGGCTATGGAGCGATTCTGAAGCTCTCGGAAGCCGAATCCCACATGCGGGAGTTGCGCATTCGCCGCACAAAAACAGTCTGCACGTATTGCGGCGTGGGATGCAGCTTCGACCTTTGGACCAAAGATCGCCACATTCTCAAAGTAGAACCGCTTGAAGGGCCAACGAATGGCATCTCCACCTGCGTCAAAGGAAAATTTGGTTGGGATTATGTGAACAGTCCCGACCGGCTGACGAAACCCCTTATCCGCGAAGGCGGTAAATTCCGCGAAGCTTCGTGGGACGAGGCCCTCGATCTGGTCGCTCGCAAGTTTGCAGAGATCAAAGCAAAGAACGGTCCGGATTCGCTGGCGTTTGTCTCTTCTTCTAAATGCACCAATGAAGAAAGCTATCTCATGCAGAAGCTGGCGCGCGCCGTCATCGGCACCAACAACATGGATAACTGCTCGCGCTATTGCCAGGCGCCCGCGACGCAAGGTTTGTTTCGAACCGTTGGCTATGGCGGAGACTCTGGCTCCATCCGGGACATCGAGAACGCGGGCCTCGTGATCATCATTGGCAGCAACACGGCAGAGAGCCATCCTGTACTGGCCACTCGCGTAAAACGCGCCCACAAACTGCGCGGGCAAAAGCTCATCGTTTCGGATTTGCGCGAGCACGAAATGGCCAAGCGTGCCGACCTCTTCCTGCACCCCAAGCCTGGAACCGACATGGTTTGGCTCTCCGCAGTCAGCCGCTACCTGTTGGACAACGGTATGGCCGATACCAAGTTTCTCGATCAATGGGTGAACGGACTCGATGAATACAAAAAGAGCCTCGCACCGTTCACGATGGAGTTTGCCGCGCGCACCTGCGGCCTCTCCGACGACACTCTGAAAAAAGTCGCGCAGATGATCGTCGAGGCTGACGGCGTCTCCATCCTGTGGGCCATGGGTGTCACGCAGCACAGCATGGGGTCGGACACCTCGACCGCGATTTCGAACCTGCTGCTCATTACCGGCAACTACATGAGGACGGGCACGGGCTCGTACCCGCTGCGCGGGCACAATAATGTCCAGGGCGCCAGCGATCACGGCGCGATGCCCAATAATCTTCCCGGCTACCAATCCGTCAATGATCCTGAAGTCCGATCGCGTTTCGAAGCGGCTTGGAATGTGCAACTTCCTTCGACAAAAGGGCTCGATAACCACGAGATGATCGATGCGATCCATGAGGGCAAGCTTAAGGCGATGTATTTGTTTGGCGAAGAAATAAGCCTTGTGGATTCGAATGCGAACTTTGTCGGCGACGGGCTCTCAAAGCTGGAGTTTTTCGTCATGCAGGACATTTTTTTCAGCGCCTCATGCCAGTTTGCCGACGTCGTGCTGCCTGCCAGTCCCAGTCTTGAAAAAGAAGGCACGTTTACGAGCACGGAACGGCGAATCCAGCGGCTCTACGAAGTGTTCGAACCGTTGGAGGGCAGCCGGCCAGACTGGCGAATCATCCAGGACGTCGCCAATCGCCTCGGCGCGAAATGGCAGTATCAGCATCCCTCTGAAATTTATCGCGAAATCGCCTCGTTGACCCCGCTGTTCGCGGGCGTGACGTACGAGAGGCTCGAGGGATTTAAGTCCCTCCAGTGGCCGGTTGCAAAAGACGGAACAGATCAGCCGCTGCTTTATACAAAACAGTTTGCCTTTCCGGATGGCAAAGCCAGGTTGTTTCCTCTCTCGCAAACTGAAACAACCGACCAGCCCAACGCTGAATTCGATCTGCATCTGAACAACGGGCGCTTGCTCGAACATTTTCACGAAGGCAATATGACCTACAAAAGCGAAGGAATTCGCGAAAAGACTCCCGATACTTTTGTTGAAGTCTCACCCGAGCTCGCGAAAGAGCGCGGGATTCAGAGCGGCACCTGGGTGCAACTGACCTCGCGCTACGGACAGCTTCGCGTGCGCGCGTTGGTCACCGACAGAGTGCAGGGCAAAGAACTCTACATGCCCATGAATTCCGTCGAGAGCCCCGTAAACCGGCTGACGAGCAGCCACACGGATCCAGTTACGCACACGCCCGCGTACAAAGAGGCTTCCGTTCACCTCCGCGTGCTGCCGGAAGTTGGCGAAAGTCCGCTGCCGCGCATAAATCATCGCTTCGGCCATCCAACGCCCCAGCACGGCGTCGAAGTGGAGCGAAAGTGGAAGCGCGCGGACTATAGCCTCCCTGGTAACGGGCTCGTGCAGATTCAAACGCACTAAGCGCGAGGAGAAAAAACATGGCTCGACCCATTCCTCTGGAATTGCCCAAGCGCGACCCGCGGGAAGAACTGCGTTCCCGGCTGGAGCAGGCGCCGGTGGAGCACGCGGAAGCGATGCTCGCCGGTTTGGAAGTGGTGCAAGCTTTGCATGACCGCGGCGTTCTCGAACTGCTGCGAGGCATGCTGGACGGCGGCAACAAGGTTCTTGAAATCATCGTGGAGGCCACGAAAACGCCGGAAGCGATTCGCGGCATCCGCAACCTCTTGATTGTGACCAAGATCGTTGGAGCGATCGATCCGGAATTGCTGAAGAAATTTGCCGAGGCCGTTCCCGACGCCCTCGCGGGTGCAGCGAAGGCGCACGAAAAGGAGCCGCCAGGCTCCTGGGAAGCCTTGCGCATAGTTCGCAGCAGGAACATGCGCCGCGGCCTTGCCGTGATGAACGGCGTGCTTGAAGCGTTGGGAAAAAACTTCTCCACTGAAAAAACATAACCGTTCCAACTGTCGAATTCCATTAGCGGTCCCTCGTCGCGAGCCATAGCATCCCCCCTATGTTTTTGTAAGTGTTGCATCCAAAGGGCTTAGCCGGTCCGTAAGTCTTTTGTTTGCAACACTTGCGGGGAGACTCATAAGTGTTGATTCTAAATGGTTTAGGGAAACGGGAAGATAGGCGGTAGGAAATAGCGAATGGGGATTGCGAGGTTGGGACCCCCTCCCCTCTACGTTTTTGCAAAAGATTGATGCGACTGGGGTTAGAGGGTGGGGGTCGGACAAAAGTGTGAGGGGAAAGGAGTTAGAATGGCGCGAGCCAGCGGAGGAAATCGAAAAGGCGCGGCGGATCATGCGGCGAGTTACGACCGGTCTAAGGGGAGCGAGATGTGGCTTGGCAAACACAGGACAGAATAGCAGGAAATAGTACGTGTGTCAATGTATTTATTAGATATCATTCGAATGGAGCGGTAAATCGTTGAAACGTTTGCAGGTTAGAACGTTTGAACGTTTAGAGGGCGGAGTTCAAGAAATGGGGATTCGGGGCGGGAAAGCGGAAAACTTTGAGAAAAAAAGATGGAGAAAGAGGAAAGAGGGAAAGTCAAAATCCGGACGCCCCGACCCGGTCGGTGCATGCGGCACGCAGATTTTGGCCTTTGACTAAGGGCCTGCCACCCCCAGTACTGGTCCTTGCGCCACGAAGTATTTGAAAAAAGGCAGCATTGAATTGAAACAACATTGCTTGACATACCTGCGAGACTAATCTAAAAGCTATCTCACCTGCAGCTAAAGCGAGTGGTGGGACGGTTGCCCGGGGTCCATTTCCATTTCGGCGTAGTTTTGCGCTACAGAAATTTGCTGCGGTCTTTTTGTGCCTGGCCACCTCCCCGCGTAAATCAGTCACAAATTTCAATCATGGCACGCGAAAGGAGTCTATGAAGTCATCTTTGACAAGGATTGGCTTTTTGATTTTCATTTGTATGTTCCTGTTTTTTGCTGTGGATACCTGGGCGCAAACCGGGACATCGACGATTCGGGGAGAGATCTCAGACGCGCAGAGAAAGATGGTAGCGGGTGCGATAGTAACGCTGAAGAACGCGAATGTGGGATTTAGCCGCAGCCAGACCACCGGTGCGGCTGGCGGGTACAGTTTTGAATTGATTCCTCCCGGTGATTACACGCTTGAGGTCGAGGCTAAAGGATTCAACAAGACCGTCATCGACAATGTGCAAGCCCTAATCGGGAAACCAACCGAGACCAACGTGCAATTGAGCGTAGGGGCAATCAGCCAATTGGTTGAGGTGAGGGCCAGCCTTCAAGACGCCGTTATCAATACCCAAGACGCTTCACTCGGCAACGTCATTGAATCCAGTCAGATTACGCAGCTTCCGCTGGAAGCTCGGAACCTGGTCGATTTGCTCAGTCTGCAGCCAGGCGCCACGCGCGAAGGCTACGTCACAGGGTCGCGAGCCGATCAGTCGAACGTTACGCTGGACGGCGTGGATATCAACAACGCGCAAACGGGCAATGCCGAGATACCGCGAACTACCAATAATCTAGTGATCGGCCAACTTGATACCGACCGGGGCAATATCACGACGGGCCCGGTTCTGCGTCTCAATTCTGAGGCGGTCGAGGAGTTCCGCGTCACGACCGCGAATGGAAACGCGAATCAGGGCCGTTCCTCCGGCGCCCAGGTCAATTTAGTGACTAAGTCAGGTTCGAACACTTTGCACGGCTCAGCATTTGAATTCTACCGGGGCACTCCGTTTGAGGCCAATGATTGGTTCAGCAACGCCGCAGGAGTTCCCCGGACGCCTTTGGTTCGAAATACATTTAGCGGAGCTCTTAGTGGGCCGATCGTGAAGAACAAGGTGTTCTTCCTATATAGCTATGAAGGCCGCCGCGATGCCACGGCCCAGGGTAAAACCAGAATCGTTCCCCTAGCAAACCTAGGACAGGGCATTATCAATTACACCTATTGTACCGATAAAGCTTGTAGCACCAAACCGCAAGCGTCCCTGAGTTTGGCACAGCTTCAACAAGCGTATCCGGACACGGGTATTAATCAGACGGCACTGAAAGCTCTTGCCGACGTCGCAACAAAATATCCGGCGAACGACACGACCCTGGGTGACGGGTTAAATACAGGCGGTTTCCGTTTCAATGCGCCCACGCCTGTGAAACTCAACTCCCATGTAGTGAAATTGGATTACACCCTCACAAGCAGGCAGAGCCTCTTCGTTCGCCTGAACGTGATCTATGATCACCAAGTTCTTCCGCAGTGGCTCCCAGGGACCGTCGCGCCGCAGATTTGGAGCCACCCGCGCGGTCTGGCCGTTGGCCACAACTGGGCAATTGGAAACAATTGGGTGAACAACCTCCGTTACGGATTTACGAGGCAGGCGTTTACCCAGGGCGGGGACAGCAGCGGGAATGATATTAGTTTCCGGTTTGTATTCCAGCCGAATGGCCAACAGCACACCCTCACTCGGGTAACACCCGTGCACAACATCACTGACGATCTCTCTTGGATCCACGGGAATCACACGATTCAATTTGGAGGCAACTTCCGCAAGATCAACAACGCTCGCGTAAGCTTTGCGAATGCATTTGATAATGCGGTCACGAACCCTTCTTTTTATTTTGGAGCCGGAGACCATGTTTCCAACGCGTTCCAAAGCTACCTAAACGCAAACGGTCTGCCTGGTGCCTCGAGGCCGTGCAAAGATAAAAACGGAGTGACTATTAATCCCCCACCCTGCGACCAATCGCTGAACTCCATTGCGGAGGTGCAAAACGCCGCGACTGCCGCAATCGGTCGGTTCTCCGAATACACGGCGAACTTCACGTTCAACAAGGATGGCAGTGTGTTCAACCCTGGAACTGCCAGCTCCCGGAACTTCGCCACGCAAGCGTACGACGGATACGTGCAGGATTCCTGGAAGATTCGGCCTCACTTCACGATCACCTTAGGGCTCCGCTACAGTCTGGAGCGGCCGGTCTACGAAACCCAGGGGTTTGAAGTTCAGCCTACGGTACCGCTTGGAACGTATTTCCAGGAGCGCCTCGCCGCCGCGGCTCAAGGCAATAATTTCAGCGCCCCGGTCGTTATCAATCGCTCCGGCCCAGTCAACGGCGGAAAGCCAATGTATAACTGGGACAAGAACAACTTCCAGCCACGTGTCGCCGCTGCCTGGTCTCCAGGCTATTCGAATGGACTGCTGCATGCGCTCTTTGGGGATGCTGGCAAGTCCGTCGTGCGAGGCGGCTTCGCGCTGACCAACGACAACTACGGGCAGGCGCTTGCCGTGGACTGGGACTTGAACAATACTCTCGGCTTCACGTCGAACTACACGACCCCGGCGAATACGTACGACACAGCGACGGGCACAAAGCCGCTGGCGCCATTGTTCACCGGCTTCAACCAAGATGTTCACTCTCTTCCCAACGTGGTTGTGCCTGGCAGCCTCAAGTTTCCCCTGTCGCAGCCCATCGATGAAGGGGAGCGGATAGAGACGGGTGTGGATTCGAATCTGCATGCGCCCACCGAATATGTCTGGAACTTCACCGTGGAACGCGAAATGCGGGCGGGCACCACTCTTTCCATCTCCTACATAGGACGGATGGGGCGAAGTCTGCTGGCTCGCCGGGACGCGGTAGCCTTCAACGACGTTCGCGATCCGAAGAGCGGCATGGATTGGTACACGGCTGGGACAATTCTGGAAAAACAACGCCAGCTAGACGTGGACACCAGCCAGATCGCATCCATCCCGTTCTTCGATAATCTTTTCCCTGCTAATTTGGTGAGCCTCATGAATAATGATCCGAACATCCAGGCTGGCTTTCCTTCAAACTGGACCCCCACGCAGGTGTTCTACGGGTTGCAAAGCCGCGGTGGGGGCGGACACCCCACGAACCCATTTGCGTTTTTTGCCGGCAATGACTGGACAGATGGGCAAGCCCAAGTTGATATAGCGCTATTCGATGCTGGGTTACCCACGCGGTTCATGCAGCCGCAATACGGCGCCCTTTCCGCTTGGAGTACGATTGGGAATGCGAATTACAACGCCCTAGCGGTGACAGTGCGGCAGAGGCTCAGCAAACTGACATTGGACTTGAACTACACGTATTCGCACTCGTTGGACGATGCTTCCGGATTACAATCAGCGACCGGCTATAGTTCTGCCGCGTTTATCGTAAACCCCATTCGCCAAAGTAGCTGGTATGGCAACTCCAATTTCGATGTAAGACACCTCATCAATGCCGACGCCGTGTGGCAAATGCCATTCGGGAAGGGCCGAGCCCTGATGAACACCAGCAATCGAGCTCTGGATGCCATTCTTGGCGGGTGGCAGCTCTCAGGTATCTACCGTTGGAACACGGGGCTACCTGTGACGTCACCCTACGACGATGCCCGGTGGGCAACCAACTGGAACGTGCAAGCCAATGTCACTCCTTTGAGTCCAATCAACACTTGCCCCAACCGCTCTGGAACGCCGAAGCTCTTTGGCGGTAGTGGCTGTGATATCAAGGCTATCTATCAAAGCTTCCGAAATGCCTATCCCGGCGAAACAGGTCCGCGAAATTACCTCCGCTTGCCTGGATATATGAATGTAGATATTGGTCTGGCGAAGACGTTGAACATGCCTTGGAGTGAAAAGCACCAGCTGCAACTCCGTTGGGATGTGTTTAACGTCGTTAACTCGCAATCGTTTGGCGCGATCAACACTCTCCGTACGGGCATCGGCGTCGCCCGCGATCCCGCGCTGAGGAACTTGAACCCTCCAACAACCTGGTCCAACTTCACGCAAATTCAGGGGCAGCCCCGCGTATTCCAGGTGGGAGCGCGTTACTCGTTCTAGTTCACCAAGTACTGACGCCAACCAGCCGCCGGAAGACATCGTCCTTCCGGCGGAATTTCTTTTTCTGACGAAAGAGGGCGCAGATGACTGAAAGGCGGTGGGACGTCTCTTCTGCAGGCGGCGAATGGAGCAGGGCGCAGGCACTCGTTCGCCTATATGACCACGCAAGAAACCTCGCCGGTTGGGGTACCCGCGTGGCGCATTCCGGCGTTCAGTTGATTCTATTGTATCCGCGTTTGTAGTAGGGAATGCCGTATCCGGCGAATTTCTCTTTCGGGCGGAGTTCGACGTGGATCTTATGCCAGTTGTTTTCGCCCGCGGGGACCGCGCTGGCTTTTCCTTTACCGGCCTTGCCGGTCGGCTTGTAGGTGAGAATGTACCGATATCGCACCGCGAGCCCGATAGTCCGAACGACCCGCGCAAGATCTTCCAATTTGTGGGCGGTAAAGACACCGCCTCCGGTCACTTCCGTTAGCGCCTTCAAGTTATGTGGCCCGCGACGCTCATCAGGACCGATATAGTCATCCCCGGAGCCGAAAAGGGAAGAACCGGGAAGTGATTTCGAGTTCCCGCCCGGCCCACGGGATGATTTATTCTCCGACACGGTGAAAAGGTTGGAAAGATCGAAAGACTGTCCCGCCATAACCGCGAAGACCGGCACGTCCGCCTCTTCCAAAAACTTTTGCGTCTCCCGCAAGTTATAGCGACTGTGGTTGTCGCCGCCGTCCGAGATAATGACCACGGCGCGGCGCTTGTTCTCCGCCTCGCCCTGTGCCGTAGTTACGCCCCAATAGATTCCATCAAAAAGCGCGGTTTTCCCTTTGGTGGGGGTCAGAAGCAACGGGAGTCTCCGCTCAAGGTCGTGTTGATCGCGCGTGAAGGGCACAAGACGTTTGGCCCGGGATTCGATGCCGAACACGGAATATTCGTCGCGGAACGGATCTTTTGGCAGGTCGGGGTTGACAAGCGAGAGCGCCGCTTCCTGGACGAAAGGAATCTTCTTCGTCATGCTTGCGCTCTGGTCGGCAAGAATCACGAAAGAAACCGACTCCCGCTCCCTTTCGCAGTACACCAGTCGTTGTTCAACCCCATCTTCCAAGACGCGAAAGTCGTCTTTCTTGAGGTTCGTAGCTACTCCGCCCTTGTCATCGAAAACGATAACTGGGATTTGCACTAATTCAACATTCGCGACGACGCGCACTTCCGGGTGCGATTGTGCAAGTGTTCCGCGAGCCGTGCACACTAATGAGCCCGCAGCGAGAAATAAAAGCATCCCTCTATTCGCTGCCATGTTCCCCCGATATACATCGGTCGAGGAGAAGTATCCTCTCGCGCGGCGTTTCTGTCAATGACGTGTATCAAATGAGACAGTGGAGTTTTTTTTGCAAAGACGCGGCGGGAAGCGGAAAATCTTGAGAAAAGTGGGCGCAGTAAGGTGATGCCCACGGTTCTTCGGAGCGGAAGCGGGGAGCGCCTGGCGCCGTTTGCAGCGCCAGGTGCGAGGGCCTGGGCCTTACTTATTACTTTTGGGTTGGATGTAACTTACTTCTTCTCAGTTGGATAAACGAACTCGATGCCGGTGTTATCGCCCGGGTAGAACCACGCCTTTAGCGCTTCTGGTTGGCCGGAGGGCCGCTCTTCGAGCTGAAGGATGGCTTTGTCTGGAGTTTCCATTCGAGAGTCGGAAATACCCCGGACCGTTGTAATCAAGTGCGTCTCGTCAGCATTGTAAATGGCGACGAGGGTGAGATCGTTGGAATCCAACAGCTTGAATACGTAGGTGCCGGCGGGAAGAACTTTCCCGGGAACCTGAATGGGTTGGTTGATTGTGACAATCGTTTTCTTATCTGCCATGTCGGCCCGACCCATTTGGACAAAGAAGGTTCCCAACAGCATCAGGCAGATCATTCCAGTGAACATTTTGCGGTACATAGTTGAATCTCCTTTCTAGAGATCCGCGCTTTAAAGTTGATATCGTCGCGGAATTCAATCGTGTATTAGAAAGGCATGCTTGGTACCAAACCGCGCCGAACACGACGGCGCGGAAAGCACATCATTTCAGTGACTTAAGCGGGTTGCGCGTTTTTCCCAGACTGCGACTCTGCCGCCGCGAGTCTCCGCCGTGGCAGCGGTGTCAGAACTGTGACTTAAGTATTCAGAGGAGCAAGGGAGCAGCAAACGACAGCGGGCGTGCACACGCATAACCACCCAGATGGCTGAACGCCAACAGCTCTTGGACGACGATTGAATATCTCAGGATAGAAAACTTCAGACGGGGTGTCGCTCACAGCAAGACTTCGCTACAACGAGAGGCGCGGCAGAATTACTTGGAATTGGTCGTCAGCTTGCCGCAGCATTCAGGGCGTGCGGGAAGGGAGGAGCGATCCCATCCGCCACCGAGAGCCTGAACGAGTGTGACGGCGCTTACCATGCGGCGGCCGAGAATATTTACCGCGGTGACTTCGTCAGAGAGTGCCGCGCTCTGAGCGGTGGTCACTTCCAGATAACTCGTGACGCCGCCCAAGTAACGTGTCCAAGCCAGTTCCAGGTATTTCTGGGCTGCGATGACGGCTTTGTCCTGAACCTGCGCTTCGTGCTCGAGAATCCGCAATGCCGCTACGTTGTCTTCGACTTGCTGGAAGCCGGTCAGGACAGTTTGGCGATAGTTGGCGACGGATTGATCGTAGAAAGCGATGGCCTCGTCCGAGGCGGCCCGGCGTCTGCCAACGTCGAAGAGGGTCCAAGCTGCGGACGGGCCAAACGACCACAAAGCGCTGGGGCCAGATATCAGTGTAGAAGGAAAGCCACTCTCGAAGCCTCCCGCGGCGGCCAAATTGATGAGCGGATAATAGGCGGCCTTGGCCACTCCAATCTGCGCGTTGGCGGAGGCCATGAGCCGCTCCGCTGCTGCAATGTCAGATCGGCGCTCGAGCAACTCTGAGGGCAAACCTGCGGGAATGGCGGGAGGGGGCATAGTGAGAGGAAGGGGAGCGAGGGTAAAAGACGCTGGCGGCTTCCCCATCAGAACGGCAACGGCGTGTTCGTATTGCGCGCGGGCAACTCCAACATCGATAGCCTGAGCGCGAGTGGTCTCGAGTTGAGTCCTGGCTTGCTGGACCTGCAGATCGGAATCAATGCCTCCTCCAAATCGGCTCTCGATCAATTCCAGGGCTTGCTCATACTGCGTTACGGTCGAGTTCAGAAGTTGCTCCTCGGCGTCCAGGAGGCGGGCCTGGTAATAGAACAAAGCCAACTGGGCATGCATAGAGAGGTTCACGGTTGCCAGGTCGGCGGCGCTGGCTTGGGCTTGGTCGCGATAGGATTCGACGGTGCGGCGTATGCGTCCCCAAGCGTCGATCTGGTAAGACCATTCGAAGGGAATTTGTAGGTCGGTGAAGGTAACGCCATTGAATTGCGGGCTGTGGGGTTGTCGATTTGTGGAGTAGTGGTTGCGGGTTGCTGACGGATTTACGGTCAGGGTTGGGAAGTAATCGGCGCGGGAGTAGCGAAGGATTGCGCGAGCCTGGGTATATGCGGCCTCGGCGGCTTTCAAATTTTGGTTGGAGACATTGACCTGAGCTTCGAGGGCGTTCAGTTGAGGGTCCTGAAATATCTCCCACCAGTTGGTGCTGAGATGCTCGTCGCTCGGCTGGGCAGGCTTCCAATCGCCGACTTCTTTATAGACTGGCGGAACTTCGGCTGCGGGGCGCTGATATTTTGGTCCAACCGTGCAACCCGCCAGCAGGAGGACGCTCAGGACACAGATACTGGCCGCGATGCGCTTGCGAACTCGGGTTTCTAATTGGGGGGCGCAGAGAGAACTCACTGCTTCCCTCCTGGGGCTGCCGGGGGTGCCGTTGCCGTCGGCTGTGCTATCTGCACTGTTTCTCCTGTCACGATGGAATCGGGTGGGCTCGAAATGACGGATTCGTTGCCCTGCAGACCCGAAACGATTTCGATCGAAGTGCCGAAGTCGTGACCTGGAGTAACCGGCACCAGCTTCGCTTTACCGTTCTCGACAATGGCGACGTTAAGGCCTTCCTTCCGAAAGAGAAGAGTATCTACCGGCAAAATGAAGGTGGAGGACTGCCCAGGTACTTTGAAATGGACTTCCGCATAAGCGCCCGAAAGCAATTCCCCTGACGGATTATTCACGTCCACTTCAACCAGCAGGGTGCGCGTTGCGTAGTTAATGGCCTCGGCGGTGCGGACCAGTTTCCCTGTGAAGGTACGTCCGGGAAACTCCGCCAATTTCAGCTCTGCTGTCAGGCCCGGCTTGGTCTGCTGCGAAAAGTCTTCAGGTACATTGACATACACGCGTAGCACGCCGGGCTGCGCGATATGGAAGAGATCGGTTTTCACATTGGCATTGCTGCCTGAGTTGATCAGGTCGCCGATATCCGTGTTTCGGGCGGTAATTACGCCGTCAAACGGAGCGTAAACCTTTTCAAAAGACACCAGCGCGGAGTACTGCCGGACCGCTGCCTGGTCTGCTTCGACAATCGCTTTATTCGCGTTGTATGTGCCAACTGTATTGTCAACGTCCTGTTGGGACACCGCATTGGTTTTCTTAAGCCCTTCATATCGGGTTTTGGTGATCGTAGCCAGCTCGAGATTGGCTTCTGCGGTTAGCAGATTGCTTTGTGCTTGCTGGAGCTGCTGGTCAACTTCAGGAGACGAGATTACCGCCAGAAGCTGGCCCTTTTTTACATGCGCCCCTATATCGAAGTACCAACGTTCCAGATAACCGTTCGTCCGCGCGAAAACCGGCGAGGTGATAAACGGCTGGACGTTTCCCGGCAGTACAATTTCCTGCAACGGCGCGGCCCGCTTAGGCGCAACAACGGAAACTGAGGGTACCGCCAAATGCGCGGTTTCAGTGCGAAGACTGGCGTTTGTGTGGATGCGCTCAAGAATGCCGGAAATCAATACTCCGGCGAAAACTAGAAAAATTGCGCCCCCGATGAGCCAGCCTCCTCGGGAACGACGCTGTGTGGCGGGGCTGCTCGGCGATTGCGCTTCTTGCACGAAAGCCTTTCCTTCTGTTTGTGACTGCATTGTCATCACCCTCGAACTCCTTTTTCGCAATCCCTACGGTTGAGTCGCGGTCTCCGCCGGCCGATGGCGCAGTCCATGGAGGATGCTGAACACCGTTGGAACGAAGAGCAACGTGGACACCGTGGCGAAGAGCAATCCACCAATCACAGCGCGGCCAAGGGGAGCATTCTGCTCGCCACCATCTCCAAGCCCCAGCGACATCGGCAGCATGCCGATAATCATGGCCAGCGCAGTCATTAACACGGGGCGGAAGCGAGTGAATCCAGCCTGAAGAGCCGCGGCGACGGGGTCTTTGCCCTCCCTCAGCTGTTCGGTGGCGAATTGCACCACCAGGATGCTGTTGGAGGTAGCTACACCCATGCACATGATAGTGCCGGTGAGCGCCGGCACGCTTAATGTGGTGTGCGTCACGAACAGGAACCAGGCGATGCCGGCGAGGGCTGCCGGAAGTGCAGTAATAATGATGAAAGGGTCCAGCCAAGACTGAAAGTTCACCACGATGAGCAGGTAGACAAGGACAATAGCGAGCGCCAACCCCGACAAGAGACCGATATAGGAGGAGCGCATAGTCTGAACTTGGCCGCGCAGGACAACTTGCGAGCCGCGCGGCAGCTGCGACCGCATTTTATCGATGATGCCGGTAATGTCCCCGGAGACGCCGCCCAGATCGCGGCCCTGCACCGCGCCGAAGATGTCGATGACTGGCATGATGTTGTAGTGCGAGACGACGGCCATTCCCGTTCCGCGCTGGATGGAAGCGACGGTGGCGAGAAGGGTTGGTTGGACGCCAGGAGTGGGTCCTGTGATGGGCATGTTTGCGAGATCCTGGAGCGTGTCGACGCGATACTGAGGGGTCTGAGTAGAGATGTCGTAGCTGTTTCGATTCTTAGGGTCGAGCCAGTATGTTGGCGCGGTCTGGAAGCTGCCACCAAGCGAGATTAAAACGTTTTGCGCGACGGCTGAGCCGTTGTAGCCGATCTCTTGCGCCTTGGTGCGGTCCATCTCAAGGTGGATGTAGGGTTCATCGAATGGCTGCTGGATGCGCGCGTCGGCTATCCCCGTCACGTATTTCACTTGCTCAAGCAGGGCATTCGCGAAGGCTTGATTCCCCTGTAGATCGTTACCCACCACTTGAATGTCGATCGGAGCCGGCAAGCCAAAATTCAGGATTTGGGTGACTATGTCGGAAGGCAGGAAAGAAAAGGTCACGCTGGGAAATTGTTTTGCCAGGCTGATTCGCAGGTCGTGAACGTACTGAGCTGTCTTGTGGTTGTTAACGCCGAACGTCACCAAAATATCTGCATCCGAGGTGCCCACGGTTCCGGTATTCAGGTACGACGTGTTGATGCCGCTGTAGGGGAGTCCGATATTGTCGATAATGTTGGAAATCTCGCCCGGCGGAAGCTGTTGCCGGATCGACCGCTCGACGAGATCACATAGGCGGGCGGTCTCTTCTATTCGTAAACCGGTTGGAGCTCGCATGTGGAGATTGAACGAGCCGCTATCGATCGTAGGGAAGAAGTCTCGCCCCAGCCAGGGAATGATCACAACCAGGGAAGCCACGCAAGCGGAGAAGAATCCGACAAGGAAGGCACGGCGATGATGAAGGCAACGTTCCAGCAATCCGTGATAACGCTCGCGGAGACGCTCAAACGCTTCCTCAAAGCGAACCTGCATACGAACCAATGGATTGCGCGAATTCGCGGTATTCGGGGTGTCATAGCGCAAGAGATATTTGGCCATCATCGGAACAACGGTGCGGGAGAGCAGATAGGAGGCCAGCATGGCAAAGATCACGGCCTCTCCGAGGGGAACGAACAGAAATTTCGCGACGCCCGAGAGCAGGAACATCGGAGTAAACACGATGCAGATCGAAATCGTGGCCACAAAAGCGGGCGTAGCGATTTGCGCGGCGCTGTCTATGACCACCTCATCCATGTCCTTGTCTGGTTCCAACTGACGGTTGCGATTAATGTTCTCGATCTCAACCGTCGCGTCATCCACCAGAATTCCGACGGCCAGGGCAAGTCCACCTAACGTCATGATGTTGATCGTTTCGCCGAGCGCACTGAAAGTGATGATGGAGGTCAGAATGGCGAGAGGAATCGAAACAACAATGATGGTCGTACTCCGCCAACTGCCGAGAAAGATGAGAATCATCAGGCCGGTAAGGCAGGCCGCGATGGACGCTTCGGTGACCACGCCCTTAATGGCGCCCTTAACGAAGATGGATTGGTCCGCCAAAGCTTTAATATCCAGCGCCGGCGGTACGGTCGTCTTGATAAACGGCAACAGAGACTTGATTCCAGCAATGATGCTTAGGGTCGACGTATTGCCGTTCTTTTGCACGGTCAAGAGCGAGGAACGTTGCCCGTTCACGCGCACAATGTTCGTTTGCGGCGGAAAGCCGTCGCGCACCCAAGCGACATCACTGATATAGATGGTCGTGCTGCCAATCGTTTTTACAGGGATGCGGTTGAGTTGTGCGATGGTCTGGGGAGCCGCATTGGCGATGTCGACGTCATATTCCTTCAAACCGATTTTGGATGTTCCCGTTGGCAGAATCAGATTCTGAGCGGCTATGGCATTGACCACGTCCAAGGGGGAAAGACCCTTCGCCTGCAAGGCCTGCGTGTTTAGGTCCACTTGCACCTGGCGCTGCTTTCCCCCATACGGATACGGGACGGCGGAACCCTGCACCGTGACCAACTGGGGGCGGATGTAATTGAGACCATAATCGTTGAGGGCCTGCTCCGATATGCCCTGGCCGGAGAGGCCGAGTTCGAGGATCGGGACTGTCGAGGCGCTGTAGCTAATGATCAAAGGCGGCGTGGTGCCAGCGGGCAACTGTCTGAGTTGCGTTTGGGAATTTGCGGTGATTTGGGCGATGGCCTTGTCGATACTCACTGTGGGTTGAAAGAACACTTTCACCACGGCGATACCATAAAGCGACTGCGACTCTATGTGCTCGATGTTATCGACGGTGGTGGTCAGGTTGCGCTCTGTGATGGTGACAATCCTGTCGGCCAGGTCTTGTGGTTCGAGACTGTTATAGGTCCAGACAATGCTGACCACCGGGATGTCGATGTTCGGAAAGATGTCCGTGGGAGTCCGAACGATCGAGAGGCCCCCAAAAAGGAAGATCAAGATCGCGAGTACCACGATTGTGTACGGCTGCTTTAGAGCGAGCCTGACGATCCACATCATGAGTTAGCTGCCCCCAATTTCCTGTCCGGCTTGGCCGGACTGCATCAACCCCAAATCGAACTTACGGCCGGTGCTTCGGCGTCTTTGCATCCAGCGTCGAAATCAATGGCTTGGCTGCCGGGGGCACGGCGACGGTTCCGGACAGAACGATTTCCTTCGCAGGAATCTTTTTGCCGTACACACGGTGGTTGTCGCCGTTGTCCGGGCGGATCGTGGAGCCTTCGAGGGACACTCCGGCAAACAAACCACGCGCCCTTGAGTAGCTCAAGATTTCGGCTCGCAGGGTCGCGTCGGCTTCGGCCGACGCATCGCGGCCCACCGGGCCCGCGGCCACGGAAGCATCCCCTCCCAGCTTGACCTTGCTGGCCAGGATGCCGGTCGCGCCCCGTTCATTCATCACGAGCAACACAAAATCCGTAGCTTCTCCTCCTATTTGAAGGCCGACACTTCCACCCTCCAGAGCCATCATCGTGGGAGCGCCCCAAGGTCCCCTGAAGTTTTCACCCTTACGGCACGACATAGCGCCCCGCCCGTAGCTCCCGCCAACGATGAATGCGGCCTTTAGGACGGAGGGAAAGACAACGACGCAATCTGCCTTGTCGAGCAAGTCCTGCGGAATGTTGTCAGGAACGCCGAGAATCTCTTTCAAGACAGTGCCACAATTTCTCAATCGGTCGTCATCTTTGGTCTTGTCCGCTGCGCGCGCTACATCGGCTAGGAGAGGTAGGACAACCAGCAGAATGCTGCATAGACAGGGCAACAGTTTTCGCATGTGATTTCCCCCAGTAGTTTTTTTGCCACAGGCCCTAGGACAGTGCAGTCCGGATGCCACAGTGGGGCGAGACCGAACGTTTTAGGAAGGTGTTGAAAATAGGGACGCTTAAGTAGGACGAAGGAAACTATATCTGGGTGCGGACGCGCGAAGAGTCCATCGGATGGGATGGGATTGTCAGTGCGTTGACAGGGTGTCTTTCAGCCTGGACATCGACTTCCCGAGAGGCGGAGAACGAATCTGGGCGGGACGCGCGTCTGCGCTACTCCAGGTGCCGCAAGACTTAAAGCATTCCTCTGGAATGAGTTACGAAGTCAGAGTGGCAGAGCCGTCGAAATCGCATTTGACCACGAGAATGGTGACATCATCGTTGAAAGCAACCCCGCCGCAGAACTCCGCCGCGCTGCTGAATATATTGGTCATGAGGCCTTCTGCGGACAGAGAAGAAGCGCCTCGTACTACCTCGGAAAGGCGCTCCATACCGAATTCTTCGCCAAGCTGGTTCTCTGCCTCGGTGATGCCGTCCGTATAGAAAACCAGCACGTCGCCGGCGATAAGGTCTGCCGAAGCAAGATCGCAAAACTCGTCTGGAGATAGTCCGATGGGCTGGCAAGAAGAGTCCATGCGCGTGAGCGTGCCCGTATTTGCTCGAAACAGAAGCGCGGGGTTGTGGCCGCAGTTGACGTAGTGGAGTGTCCGTTTGCGCGCATCGATTTCGGCGAGCAGCAATGTCACGTAGCGTTCGCCATCCGACACGGAGTGGATTGCCGTGTTCAGCCGTCCCACTATCTCCAGCATATTTCGATCGTGGTTCGCTTCAAGCTGCATGGCTCCCGCCGTCGCGGACATCAAGAGGGCAGCGGGAACGCCTTTTCCGGCTACGTCGGCAATGACGATCTGAATGGTGTGCGCGTCGATGGGAATATAGTCGTAGTAGTCGCCGCTCACGCCCCGCGCCGGCTGCATCATACCCGCAATTTCGAGTCCGGCAATGGCTGGTTTGCCCACGGGAAGAAACATCCGCTGGACTTGCGCGGCCAGCTCCACGTCCTCAAGGAGCTCGTCGCGCTGCTGCTGGACCATTTTGGCAAACGCTTCCCGCTGCTCCATATAGCGCTGGATCACATAAACAACAAAGGCGAAGCACAAGATGGCGGAGAGATTGTGGAAGATCCGAAGCCCCACGCTGATGTTCCGTGGGGAGTAATAATCATGGAACAAGATGCAAATCACGATGAGGCTATAGCTGATTTTCCTGCGCAGGAAAATCGCAGCGACGCTAACAGGGAGGATGTAGAGGTAGATAAGCGAAATCGAAGCAACGAGATGGTCAGCATACGCGACCGCGCCAAACGCCCCCAAGACCAATACGAGCGGCAGCCACGCCGGTCCATTTGAAGCCACCTCCTTCCGCAGGAGAGACAGCCACGGAAACCTTTTGTGTAGATCGTCCAACTTGGAGGCCTCGATTCTCGATTGGCGGGAGCGCTAGGTGAGTCATTCAAAGAGAATTTTCGCCATCATCCCTTTGTCTTCGTGATTGAGAAGATGGCAGTGAAAGACGGACATGCCTTTGATCACGGGGTCGGTGAAGTCCATGATGACGTCGACGGAACCGCCGGTAGGCACATTCACGGTGTCCAGCCACAGCGGGTCGGCGTTCGGCCGGTCGTTTTCGGCGTAGGCCAGGAAATGGACCTGATGAATGTGCATGGGATGCAGTTCCCCTGTGGCATTGACGATTTTCCAATGCTGGTAGGTTCCGACCTTTGCGCGGACCATCGGAGCGGCATCGAGCGCGAACTTCTCTCCGTTGACGTAAAAGCCGTTCTTGTCTTCTGTGAACGTCACGATGAATCGCGGAGGCGCTTTTTCTTCGGCTGCGAGGTCCAGTGTTTTGAAATCCGGTTTGAGCGAGCTTTGCGAGATTTTGCTTGTTGAGTCTGCTGCCGAGCGCGGAACGATGTCGGCCAGTACCATCGCTGGATTCGGATCGCCGTCTGGCCCGGTATCCACACAGCGGGAGATCAGACGCTGAGGCGTGCCGGCAGCTGGACCAGTAACAATGGCTTCAAGCCTGCCCGCCGGTGGCAACAAGACATGATCGGCGACACGCGTTCTATGATCGGGGTCGTGACGGGCGATGGGCTCGCCATCCATGGCGACGATTTCAAATTTTTGACCCTCAAGCTGCAGGTCCACGTAGCGATCCGCGGAAGCGTTCACGAGGCGCCAGAACTGGCGATCACCAGGAGCGATTTCAATTTGAGGCCGCACGGATCCGTTTACCGTCATGATCTCTTCCGGCGTCTCTTGCTCCCCGCCACAAACGTACGAACTGAGTCCAACGCGCTGCTTCAAAGCGGTAGACTGAGGGTCGTTCTCAACGGAGCGGCCACGCACAACCAGGACGCGCTCCGGCAAGCCGGCGAGCGCCGGAAAATAGGATTCTATTCCCTCGATCACAATCGCACCGGACATACCGTCGAGCACTTGCCGGTAGCTTTCTCCATGAGGGTGCGTGTGGTACCAATACAACCCAGGCGGGTGGTCTTTTGGAATCTGCACGGTATAGCTGAGTGATTTTCCAGGCATAGCCATCATGTCCAAGACGTCGTCCTGCGGAGAGTCGGGAGAAACCGTCAGGCCGTGAAAGTGCAAATTGGTCATGTCCATGCATGGAGTAATCGCGCAACTTTCCTTTGGCTTTGTCGGAAGATCGTTAATATAGGTGATCTTCAGTTGGTCTCCCGGTGACAGCCGCAAGGTTGGAGCGATTGGTTGGCCGTTAAAGTAAAAGGAGTTCTTGCCATCACTTGCGATGGCAGCGTGCAGAGTTAGCGAAAGAGTGTGGTTTTTCGCGCGAAGCTCCGGAGGCTTCGAGAGCAGGCCTGCCGGGTTCCCCGTCATTTCTGTCGAACACAAAACAACAAACGCCCCAATCGCAAGGGTGGGAATGGCGGCTCGCAGAGCCGGCGCAATGCGTGACATTGGCAACTCCGAGGTCCTCGCTTATTCCGGCTTGTGCCAGGTAGAATCCGGGTCATAAGCGGCCATCGCTTCTGCCAGCTTTGTTGTGTCGGGACCGAGATCCTTTTCGTAAATAGTTCCCGACCTGTCGACAATGAAAGTCATTACACCCGAGGATTGGTACTCTGCAGGATAGGCGACGAAGGCGAATCCTGTAGTCATCTTCCCGTCGATGACATAGTTCTTGGCTCCGCCTGGTGCATGAGGTCCTTGACTTGTGAGGATCCGGAAAAAATAGCCATTGAACGGGACCTGATCACCAACATGGTCCTCTGGGCCTTTCCCGTACGCCTCCGCGATGAGCGGGTTGATCGGGCTATCGAACTCGTTGTAGGCACCGTGCCAGTACAAACCATCGTGGTGGCCTTCATCGCTGACCAGTTTCTGCGCAAATTGCTTGGGGATGTCACCCTGCGGATGCGCAAAATAGTGTTTTTGCGCTTCGACCAAGTCGCGGCACGCATCCATGGCGGCAAGTTCATTTCTGCCTATGCGACGGAATAGGATCTCGGCTTTGCCTGCGTCAGTGTCGAAATACCACGAACCGTTTTGGTTCGCCAAGGGAATCGGAAATGGCCAGTTTTCGGCTCCGATAACCATGGTTACGGTTCCGTTCGGCTCTTTGACGAACCGGTGCATCTCCTGGTATTTGACGACGAATCCGACGCGAGCATCCGAATCTTCCGCTGCGTCGCCGGAGGAGAGGACTTCCTTTCCGGCCGGTCCGAGGATGCTCAAGATAGATTGTTCGTCCTGTGCCTGCATTGCAGCAAAGAACGCGGGGCCGGCCTCTTCGGGGGAGGCAAAGGTCCGCTGTCCCTGCTGCTGGGCGAACATTGGTGCGGACGAACAGCCCAAGGAAAGTGCGAACAAAACGGACACTGCAAATCGAATGAAGTTCTTCCGTTCAAGTCGAACAAAAATCGAAATCCTCTGCAACATGGTATTCCTTTCCATTCTTGAATTCTCGCTACGCTTTACCTGCGAGTACAACTGATCAACGATGTCGTCCACCACCGCCACCATGGAAACCACCTCCATGGGAGCCACCTCCAAAGCTCGACCGCCCGCGGGAGGAAAAGCCTCGGGCATTTCCGCCGTGATCAAAGCCACTGAACGCGCCGGAGCGTGTTCCTGGCTGAGCATGAGAAGCCGAAGACCCGTGGAAGGCGTTGCCGTGGTTGACGTTGCCATGGCTATTGTTGAAGTTGTTGTGATTAACGCTGTTTCGATTGATGGTGGTGCGATTGACGGTGGTGCGATTGATGATCGTTCGGCTATGGGAGACGTAGTGATTGTGGTTGTAGATCGCTCCATGGCCACGCCAGTCGTACCCCCAGTGACCCCAGCCCCACCCAAATCCTCCAAAGAAACCGATACCAAATCCAATGCCGAAGGAGAGTCCGACGCCGCCCCAAAAAATCCCGGGCACGGGATACCAGCCCGGGTAGGCGACGATAGGCGCGCCATAAACGAGCCAGGGATCATAGGCAGGCACGTAGACCACCTGCGGGTTGGCCGGTTCGATGACGACCGTATTGCCTTGAGTGGTTACCTTCTCCTGTTCGTTGCTATTGAGGTGGCCAGCCTTGCGAGCCTGCTGACGCATCGCCTGGACGGCATCGGTCACATCCTGCTGCTGGTTGGCATAGGCCTCGCCAAGGGAGGAAGTCCAGGAGAGGTTCTTGTCCATGTTTTCAAGAACCGAGGGGAATTGCGCGACGGCCTTTACGCTCGGGTCCCAGTTCTGTTTGTCGACTTCTTTGGCCAGCTCTTCACCCTTGAGTTGCGAATGGGCTTGCACCCAGCGATCCGCCTCGACAATCTCAGTTGGATACGTGGAAGCGGCGAGCACCTGCGCAACGAGCGCGTCCGGGTACAAGGCGATCGGCGCAACCAGCTGCTGCAGTTCTTGTGGGGACTGTTTCACGGGCGGAGCTGGTGCCTGTTCGTTGGATTGGCCCGTCTGACCGTTGGAGCCGGCTCGCGCAGTAAATTGCACAAGCAAACAGCTGAGAAGTACGGCCAAAATCTGCTTCGACAACTTTATGTTCATGGAAAATTCTCCAGTGCAAAATTGAGTTCATCCTATTGGTGTCCGTTGGTGCCAGGCCCGTGTTCAAAAAAAACTTCAAGATTTTTCGTCAGCAGCGCTAAGGAGCCTCACTGGCCACGCAGCGTGCCCGGCGGGATGCCGTTGCGGCGGGCCAAGTCTTCCAGATCGTCGAACGCCGCTTGTGTTTCCTCGACGCGCCACTGCAAGAGATCAATGCCGTCTTCAAGAGTTATGGCTATGGCGCCTTCAGCGAAATTTATGCCGCCCGTCGTATCCCGTAGATTTCGCGCATCTTCAATCGCCTGCAGGTAATCACTGAGCTGGGCCTGTCTGCTTTCAAGTTCATCGCTCAGATTCGCTGCCTGCTGGGCGTACCACTCCGGGTCCTGGGTCTCCACGTACGGTCGAGGCTCAGATTCCGGCGCCGGCCCTTCTTCGTCAATTTGACCCACGATGGAAATCAGCCCGGGAACGTCGTGGAGTTTTTCGAGGTCGTCGTTGGTCCACACCGCCGGGGTCTGGCTGTCCGTTCCCGCATGCGGCCGATTGCCCGCACGCAGAGGTATGGCTACCGAAAGGAGCGCAAGACTAATCGAGGTGCCCAGCAGACGAGTCACAGTGATTTCTCCTCATTCGTGTTGCCACGAAAAGTTTTGTTTCCTCAAGAGGCAAAACTGGTAAAGGCAAAACGGCTACCAAACGCCTTGAATCTGTAAGTGATGGAAAGCAAAGATCGAGGGCCAAGTCTGGCGCCTCGTGGAATGCCAAGGTGCGAACAGTCTGTCTCAATACCGACAGTCTGACCGGGCGCATCTGTGGATGGTTGTCGACTGATTTGGCGGGAAGTCCTGGTAGTTCGCAACGGTCGCGCGGCGTGGCGGCTGATTCCCATCACGCGGGCGCCCGGAGCCCGTTCGAATTGTCTTTACTCAGTCGAAGCCCGGCGAGATCTAAGCCCGTCCGCGCTGAGTCTTCGATGCGATCTGCAAAGCCGGCAATCTTAACCTGCGAGAAGGATATTCTCGTTCGGCGTCAGGAACCCGCTTCACAAAACAACGGATGGACTGTGTCAATCTACTAAAAGTTCGGCTGGTGTACTTTGGCTAGTTTGCTGCGCAGTATCGAAATTCGCGGTAGGTCTTGAGATTCCCAGCTTTTGCATGCGGAAGTAAAGCGTAGACCTCTTGATTCCCAAACGTGCAGCAGCCCCGTTGGGACCGGCGACAACCCAGCGGGTGTGCTCGAGGGTCTTGAGAATGTGGTCTCGCTCCGCGTCCTTCAGGGTAATTGCCCCCAGGGATTTGTCTTCGGCTGCACCCTTCAATCCCGCGAGTGGGGGTTGCAGGACGTTCCCCGAGGTGAGGATTACGCTCCGCTCGATCAAATTCTGCAGCTCTCGAATGTTGCCTGGCCACTGGTACGAGCTGAGCGCAGACATCGTTTCCGGAGAAATGTGTTCGATTTGCTTACACATCCTGCGGCTAAAAATCTCGACAAAATGTGCCACCAGCACCGGAATGTCCGCGCGGCGCGCCCGCAGGGGTGGCAGTAGGACCGGAAACACATTCAGACGGTAGTAGAGGTCGCTGCGAAATTCATTCCGCTTCACCATGTCCGCCAAATCTCGGTTGGTCGCGGCCACGAGCCGAACGTCCACTTGGTGAGTCCGAGGGCTGCCCAAGCGCTCGAACTCCTGTTCCTGCAGGACGCGCAGTAGTTTGGGCTGCAGCCCCAACGGAATATCGCCCACCTCGTCCAGGAAGAGCGTCCCCTTGTCGGCCAGTTCGAAACGACCGACCTTTTGCGCGATAGCGCCTGTGAAAGCGCCCTTCTCGTGCCCAAATAGCTCGCTTTCCAGTAGATCGAACGGAATGGCAGCGCAATTCAGCTTTACGTATGGCCGTCCGCACCGCGAGCTGATGTTGTGAATCGCGCGCGCGATCAGTTCCTTGCCGGTGCCTGTTTCCCCCTGGATAAGTACGGTGGAATCCGTGGGCGCGACGCGTTCGACTTGTTCGAGCACTGATTCCAAAGCAGCACTATTGCCTATGATCTGCTCGAATCTGCGCTGATTGCCGTCCTGCTCACCGGACCCCGATCTTTCGACAACTCCCACGGAGAACCTCCTGCTGCCCGCTTACACACTTCCTAGTCGCGCTCAGCTCTCCAGAGCCCCGCGAACACTCTCGAGCAGGGCTTCATCGTCAAACGGTTTTGCCAGGAATTCCACTGCGCCTGCTCTCAACGCCTGCATCCGCATTTTTGCGTCGCCATGTGCCGTGATGAAGATGATCGGAATCTTGCAGCGTTCAGCGTTCAGCTTCGCTTGCAGTTCGAGACCGGACATTCCCGGCATGCGGATATCCGCGATCAGACATGCAGCCTTGTGCTGTTGGCCGGAGTTCAGGAATTCCTCCGCCGACCCAAACGCTTGTGCCGGCAAGCCAACCGCCTTCAGCAGGCCCTGCAGCGCGCTGCGCATTGAATCATCATCATCGACAATTGCTACCAATTGAGTCTTCCTTTCCATAGGCATACTGAAAACCTAGCAGGGTCGCATGAGCGGCGCAATTATGCTTTGGTATTAGGGATCTAATACCGCCCGGAGCAGAGTGGCAGCTACAACCTTTTGAACTTTAGAAGCGGTACTTGAGAAAGCGGCAGTTAAGAAGCGAGGACTGCCAACTGGCAAACTATCTTGTGAAACTGCTTAGCGCGAAGCTACTTCTTGCCGGACGGAAGCTCAAGCTTCGCCGCCATTCTGACTAATTCCGCCAATGATTCAGCCTGCATCTTCCGCATCACGTGCCCGCGATGGATCTTTATGGTGATTTCGCTGGTCCCGAGCTCAGAAGCTACTTGCTTATTGAGCATGCCGGAAACTACCAGGCCCATGACCTCGCGCTCGCGCGCGGTCAGTGCCTCGTAGCGCTTTCGTAACTCGGCAAGCTTACTCTGCTGTTGGCGCGCCGCCCGGTCGCGATCCAAAGCCTCGTAAATCGCATCCAGCAAGTCCTGGTCCCGGAAGGGCTTGGTCAGGAACTCCACCGCTCCGGATTTCATGGCCTTCACCGTCATCGGAATGTCTCCATGACCGGTGATGAAGATGATGGGAATTTGGATGCCCGCGTCAGCCAACTCGTGCTGAAAGTCCAGACCACTGATTCCGGGAAGTCTCACGTCCAGGACCAGGCAACTTGGCCCATCCGGTCGCTTGCTGGCTAAAAACGCCTGCGCCGTCCCGAAGGACTCGGACCGCAAGCCCACTGACTTCAGCAGGCCTTGGATGGACGCGCGCACGGCGGCATCGTCATCAATCACGAACACCGTGGGAGCGCCTGCGGGCGTCATTCCTGTGCCTCGGGTTTGTTGAGTAGGGTGAAGATGCAGCCAAAGACCGACGCAACGAACGTAGCGCACAAAGAAATCACCACGATGAAAAAGAAAAAGAGTAGGGCGGCCATCGAGGAAGTGGCATGGAGGCGAAAGGCGACAAAGGTCAACACTACCAGAGCAATGCTGGCTAACAAGCAATCAGCGGCTGCGCGCCAGAATCTATGCCAGTTCTGCGAAGGTCTTACGGCGAACAGGTTCGTCCCGAAGAATCTTCTCGATGCGGTGATGGTTCACTCCAGTGTCACGCTCAGTTTTCGAACTCCAATCTGCACCATGTCGTTCTTGATATTCGCGTCTACAACCACTCTTCTAGAGGGGTGATATTCGATAGACATGAATTCTACTCGGCTCGAGTCTTTTGTTACAGTCGGTTCTCCATTTCAGCCCGTCCTTGTCGACAGGTCGCAGCTCTTGCTTCATCCAGCCGAACGGACAAAATGCCAACACTCCGACACACTTGCGTGACGCCTGATATCGCCAAAATTTTTGTGAATTGATGCATCCCCTAATTTGCCAGTCACTTCCGAGTCATATTCGTGACGCACTGCTTCTGGCACAGCTATTGCATTCTTCAGCGTTGCCTACTGGAGGAACGGAATCATGGAAACGTTTCGTGCAAGCGGTGTTGAGAAGGACTCCGACGCCGATCTCGTCGCTGCCACCAAGTCCGGAGAGACGCACGCTTTCGAGAAATTGGTTGTTCGTTACGAACGGAGGGTTTTTGCCGTGGCGCAACGGATAACGAATAATCGGGAGGACGCCGAAGATGTGGTGCAGGAAAGTTTTCACAAGGCTTTCATCCATCTCGGCGACTTTCAAGAAAAGTCGCGGTTCTCTACTTGGCTGATACGCATCGCCATGAATGAAGCCTTCATGTTGCTGCGTCGAAGGCGGGGAGTTCTGGAAGTCTTGCCGGAGAGCAATGACGATGGTGTGGAGTCCGTCTCGGAGGCATTCGTTGACCAGCGTCCAAGTCCCGAAGAGTCCTGCTGGCGGCGCGAGCGCACGGAACTCTTGACCGAAGCGATTAATCGCTTGGGTCCAAAGATTCGAAGCACCATTCTGCTCAGCGACCTCGAAGAACACTCTCTCGAAGAAACGGCTCACATTCTAGGTACCTCTATTAGCGCCGTTAAATCACGTCTGTTTCAAGGACGCCGAAAGCTACGTGGAACGGTGAATCCTGGACTCCTGTGGGGAGTCTGCGCAGCTGCTCCGACGGAAGCCCAAAGCTGTTGAAATGTGAAGCGCGGCGTTTCGCAAACTCCTGGTTCGAGTGCCGTTGTTTCTTTTTTCGTCATTTCTCCGTGTATCGACCAAGCCTTCTGGCAACGCTCCGCCAAGGAGCCGCTGCTCCTAACTCCTTTCTTTTGGCACTGGCGCGCTTTTTTTCGAGTTTTACCTGGATGCCGGGGATGGGTCGCATGAGATCCCTAACCCGCAACCGCGCCAAATCTGACACTCATGTTAGTATGCTGACCTCATTCAGGCTGTGCGCGGCCGCGGAGAAGCCCTCGCACCTCATCGGCGAATTGCAAAGTCCCTTCCCGCCATACAGATATGCGCGTAGCTCAAGGTGGATAAGCACGCAACAATTCTGGAATCACAGTTGCGACAGAGATGATTGCATTCCTGTTATATCGCACGATTTCAGGCACGGTTAGCAGGACGACGAAATTCACTAAAGGAGATGCTCGGATGAGGGAGCAAAATGAAACCAAGCCTTCCATTGAAGAAGAAAATCGGGCAAGTGAACCGCAAGAAAGCAAACCTGGCACGGAAGGACTGTCGCGACGTGCTTTTTTGGGCGTAGGTTCCGCTGGGCTCGCCACCGCCACTTTAGCCGCTTTGACTGCGCATGCGCAGGAGACTCAGGACACACGTAAAGCGGAAAAGGATACCTCTGCAAGCAATCCTGCACAGGAAAACAAGCCGCTGTTGGAGGAGAACCCAAGTTCAAACATGCCTCCTCCCACCGATCATGGCGATATCGGTCCGGTCTGGTACTCCTTCGATTTGGTGCACAAACGGGTGCAGGAGGGTGGTTGGACGCACGAGGTAAACGCGACGGTGTTGCCGACCTCAAGGGACCTGGCCGGCGTAAACATGCGGCTCACTGCCGGTAGCTTCCGCGAATTGCACTGGCACACCGCAGATGAGTGGGCCATTATGCTCAGCGGCAACGCCCGCGTCACCGTCATGAATCCGGACGGCACGATGTTCATCGATGACGTGGGTAAGGGCGATCTGTGGCTGTTCCCGGCAGGCTTTCCGCATTCCATTCAGGGACTTGGGCCGGATGGTTGCGAGTTCCTGCTGGTGTTCGATCAAGGTGACTTCTCGGAAGATGGCACCTTCCTTTTCTCCGAGACGATTGCGCACACGCCGCGGAACATCCTGGCAAAAAATTTTGGGCTCGAGAAGGAAACTGTCGCGAAACTCGTAAAAAGTCCGTCGCTTTACATCTTCCCGGCAGACCTTCCTCTATCTCTGGCGCAAGACAAGTCAGCGGCTGGAGGGCGGCGCGTGGAATCTCCTTTCAAGTACACGTTCAAGATGGAGGCCATGGCCCCCACCCGGAAAACAGCGGGAGGCGAAGTTCGCGTCGTCGACTCGCGTAACTTCCCCGTATCCAAGAACGTCGCCGCCGCGCTCGTTACCCTAAAGCCAGGAGCCTTGCGCGAATTGCACTGGCATCCCAATGCCAACGAGTGGCAGTTCTGGCTGGCCGGCAAAGGACGCATGGGCATAATCATGAATGAGGGAAGAGCCCGCACTATGGACTTCAATGCCAACGATGTGGGCTTTGTTCCCAGGGTCGCGACCCATTACATCGAAAACACTGGCAAAACCGACGTCGTGTTTTTGGAAATGTTCAAGGCCGATGAGTTTGTCGATATCTCCTTGAATCAATGGCTCAGGCGTTTACCCCCGGAAGCGGTGACTGCCCACGTGAATCTGGACCGGGAACAGCTCGCGAAAATCCCTTCGGAAAAGGAACTTGTGATTCCGGGATAAGACGCGCTGGAGTTTTGATGGGCCCGAGGAATCTGTCCGGAAACTGGCCCATTTAGATCCTCGGGCCTCAGCTCCAACCTAACGGGGCAAGAATATTGCCTCCTCGCGAGTTTTTGTAGTTGTCCTACAAGCACTCCGAGCTGGCTCGCCCAGAAAAACTCCATCTTACGGAGACTTTATGAGATTTAGGTCTGTAGTGTTCTTGGTTGGTCTCGCATTCTTTTTCGGGGCCGTAACCAAGGCGCAGGAAAGGCAAACCGAGTGGGGTTCAGTAGGGGCCGGGTACATCGGCCAGCTCACTGAAGGCACGACCGGCCATTGGACAAGTACTCACGGCTGGTACGTGCTGCCGACCTTCAACATCAACAAACAAGTTGGCGTGTTTGCCGACTTCGCGAACTTTTACGGCAAAGGCCAAAATCTCCACGTACAACTTTACGGCCTTTTTCACGGATTTAGCAACAAAACGAGGTATACGCCTTTCATCTTTACCGGCCCTGGTTACGTCCGGGATTCAAGCGCAGGAACTATTACCCACTCGTTTGCGTGGTGCGCGGGCGGCGGCTTGACGATCCGCTTAACACGGTGGGTATCGTTCCAAACGATACCCGTCGAATATGTCGTGAATACTGCGCACGGAAACGTTGGCAACAACTTTGTCGCGAGAGCCGGACTTGCACTTACGATTCCGAAGTCGAAGTAACCGAAGCAACGATGCTTGGCTATGGGAGCATGATGCCATTTTCCAGTCGCGTAGATTTCACTATCGCTTCGGGTGAGTATGATGTCTTGTGGTCCCGATGGAGCGCCGGGAACCGTTAGGGTCAAAGTTTTCCAAGTCCGGCTTTCATTTTCCGATCACTCCGAACCGGCCGAACTAGTAGCATGACCACGGTTCCTGAAGCCCGAGCTTACTTTTTCGTGCGTTCGCGTCTCGTGTTCGCTCCGGCAAATTGGATCGAAATCGTCGCGTAAGAATTAGCCTCAGCGCTGGTTTTTGGGAGGTCAACGATCAGTTCTGTTTTCCCATCCGCGGCCTTGAAAAGTTTTGCTCCCTCCACGGAAGCAATCTGTCCCGCATTCCAAACGAAAAGTGCGTACTGGGTGCCGGCCAGCCCCGACGCGTTGATCGTCAGACGGTCTCGCGCCGGTGTCCACGTTTCGGAAAGAACGCGCAGACCTTGCGACGTCGCACCGATTGCTGGCAATGTCGAGGAGTAACTCAATCCGAAATCATCTTGTATTCGAATTCTAAGTGAGTTCGATCCTCCGGCTACCGTCACTTTGGTTATCACGTGTTGGTCTGTTCCATTCGAATGGACGCGAAACGGCACGGGCTGGCCGTTGAATTCCACGCCGAGAACTTTCGCGCGCAAGCTCACCGCCGGTTGAAAATCGATGATGCGGGACGCGTCGCCCGCGGCCTTCACTTCCAGCGTGATTCCTTCAGCATCCTTGGAATAGTGCAAATCCAGCCTCGCGGACCCAACCTGCACGTTCCTAATCCCGAAGGAAGTCCAATCGGCGGGTGCGTGCGGTTCGAAAGTGAGGGTTCCCTTTGTTGCGTCTGCCCGCAGCCCGAACATGCCGCGCAGCAAGGGACTGACCACCATTGCGGCGGACCAGATCTGATGCGGCGAGCTCGTGGCAAGCGACTGGTAGTACGAACCCGAGAGCACTTCCGTGATGTGCCCAAGCGAGCCATCGAGGGCCAGCAGCGCGTTCGCCCGGAAATTCGCGTAAGCAGGAAAGGAACGGTGGTACCGATACTCACCGGACGCAGCCCAGCCAGTGAAGAGCGGCCAGACGGATCCGAAATGGTAGCCGCCGCCGCTGAATCTTGGCGAATGCTCCGAAATAATTCGCATGCCCCAGTCCGTTTGGTGATCCAAATCAGCGAGTTGCGTAATCATCGCGTCCGCTTTCGCTTCATCGAGCAATCCAAACCACATTGGCACCGTGGCCAGAACGCTCGGCTCGTCCACGGCGTGATTGTCATTGTCTAAAGCGAATGCAAGCCTTTTCTTCTCGGCGATCCAGAACGCTTCATTCATCAGCGGCTTCTGCTTTTCAAAACTCCGCGAAAGCCCGTTGCTCACATCTTCTTTCCCGGTCAGATGCGCCAGATTCGCGAGCGCGCGTAACGCCTCGACCCCCAATCCCGTATGATAGAGCTCTGTCTTCACCGGAAGCAGGGGGCCGCCTTCCACCCAGCCGTGCCCGATTCCCGCATTTTTGGGAAAGCCATGTTCGTCATAAGTCGAGCGCAGAAATTCGTAGGCCTTCCACAAACTGTTCCACTTTTCTTTTGCGAACGCGGTGTCGCCGCTCTCCACTACGTAATCATCCATCGCGATGATGTACAGAGGAGTGGCGTCCGCGGAAGCGTACGGGTACGGATAATCTTTGAACCACTGCACGAAATTCGCGCCCTGCGAAATTTCGTGCGGAATTTTCCCGTCTTCCCGCTGGTATTTGCCGATAAACTCGAGTGCCGTGCGCGCATTGGCAAAATCCCCGGCAGCATTGAGCGCGAAGGAAGTCCAAAAGGAATCCCGTCCGAAAAACCACGCAAATCCCGGACGCTGGCTCTCCCCCGAAGTGCGGTATCCCGCGACAAGTCCTGTGCCCAGATAAGGATTGTTCACCATTCCCTGCAGCACGCTCACACGCGCCCAATCATAAGCTTGTTGGATTTGCGCGTCCGGAAGGTCCACGCTGACAGTCCGTTGCAGATCGTCCCGGTAATACTCGGCGGATTCCCCCATCAATTTAGCGAAACTGGAGGTCAGATACTGGTACGTTTTCTCCGCGGCCGACCGCCCTTCCACCGAGCCTGCAATCACAATCAACTTCGACTCTTTTCCTTTCGCCGTTATGCCAAGCCGGAACGAACTCTCTTGCGACTCCGAATAGTTCGTTTGGAATTCCTGCCGCGGTTCTGCCGCCGTCGGAGAACCCACGAGCGCCGCAAATTTCTTCTGCTCCTCTCCGAAATAAAACGCGTGTTGTGGCGCGGCCCAGTCTAAATAAGTGGCGCCGAGCGCCGCCGGCCATTCCAGCTGAAAATCCCGGTGAAAAGCCGCCTCGATCTCCAAAGGCTGTTCCGTTTCCACGTCGAGGAGAATTACCGCACCCTCTTCCTGCACGGGAACGAAAAATGTTTCGCGCACCCTGAACGTATCCCCGGCGTAGAGAATCGTGGCGGACTCTGGCCGAACCGTCACTGTCCTCGCCAGCGCCTCTGCCGGCAGAGCACGCCCTTCCGTATGAAATTTCAGATGAAAGTCGCGAAAGATCTTGAGCGGATATACCCACGCTTCCATACGTCCGGATTCATTCCCCAGCAACCCCGCGCGTGTTCCCGTGATGGGCAGAAATTCCCACGGCCGCACCGCGCGCGAAAGCTCGAGGTCGCGTGGCTTCTCCGTCGCCTGCTGGCCCAAACCGGCGGGAGCCCCCATACCTATAATCAATGTGACTGCTGCGCACATGGCGAAAAATCCCGGCCGCATGCGTCGAAGTTGTCTTGGAGAACGAACAGAAATCTCTTGCGGAGTGTGCATTCTGTTGGCCGCCGCCGCGTCGCGCGCTTGCAATGCCTCGTTGGCCTTACTATAAAGGAAGGCGACGGATTCTAGCACGAGCTTCGCAACGAAAGGTATCGCTTCTTTTGCCCTCGACACGCCGCGCGTTTCTCCAATCGCTCAGCCGCTCTTCGCTCGTGCTCCCGCTGGAAAAGTTGCTCGCCCTGACGCTCCCAAAGAAATGGTTGTCTTCGTTTCTCTCGGCAGGCACAGCGTCTGAACAATCCGCCAACGCCGCTCCCGCAAACGATCTGGGTGTCACCTTCCTGAATGTCGCCCGCGAATCCGGCCTCAACGCCAAAACCATTTTCGGCGGCGAACACAAAAACAAGTATCTTCTCGAAACCACCGGCTGTGGCGTCGCTTTCTACGATTACGACCACGACGGCTGGCTGGACCTATTTTTCGTGAACGGCTGGCGCCTCGAGGGTTTTCCCGCCGGACAAGAACCGACTTCGCATCTCTTCAAAAATAATCGCGACGGCACCTTCACCGACGTCACCGCCAAAGCCGGCCTGCTCCATTCCGGGTGGGGACAAGGAGTCTGCGTCGGCGACTACGACAACGACGGCTTCGACGATCTCTTCGTCACCTACTTCGGAAAAAATGTTCTCTACCACAACAACGGCAACGGCACCTTCACCGACGTCAGCGAAAAAGCCGGCGTCGCCGGAAACGGCAAGCGCTGGAACACCGGTTGCGCTTTCGTGGACTACGATCGCGACGGCCGCCTCGATCTTTTTGTCGCCAATTACATCGATCTCGATCTGAAAACCGCTCCTGTCCCCGAATCCGGCCCCTGCCTCTACAAAGGCGTCATGGTGGCCTGCGGTCCCCCCGGATTAAACGGCGGAAAAAATATTTTGTATCACAATAATGGTGATGGCACCTTCACCGACGTCAGCGAGAAATCCGGCATTCTGAAGGCCAATGGCACCTACGGGCTCGGCGTGCTCACCGCCGATCTCGACAACGATGGCTGGCCGGACATTTATGTCGCCAACGATTCCACCGCTAGCGCCCTCTATCAAAACAAGAAAAACGGCACCTTTATTGACATCGCCATGGAAGCCGGCTGCGCTCTCAGCGCCGATGGCAAGCCCCAAGCCGGCATGGGCATCTCCGCCGCCGATTACGATCTCGACGGCAACCTCGATCTCGTCAAAACGAATTTTGCCGGCGACACGCCCTCGCTCTATCGCAATCTTGGCAACGCGAATTTTGAGGACACCACTTTCCAGGCCGGCCTCGGCAAATACACCCAGTATCTCGGTTGGGGCTGCGGCTTCTTCGATATGGACAACGACGGCTGGGCCGACATTCTTATTTGCAATGGCCACGTCTACCCGGAAGTCGAGCAACTCAAAACAGAGGCGGGCTACCCGCAGCGCAAACTGCTTTACAAAAATCTCCGCAATGGCCGTTTCGCCGATGTTTCCCACGACGCCGGCACGGGCATCTCCACTCCCGTCGCCGCGCGCGGCTGCGCCTTCGGCGATTTCGACAATGACGGCGACCTCGACGTCGTCGTCAACACCGTCAACGATTTTCCCCAGCTTCTGCGCTGCGATTCACGCACCGGCAACAATTGGATCAAAATCAAAACCATCGGCACAAAATCCAATCGCAGCGGAATCGGCGCACGCATCAAGTGCGTCACGCATCTCCCCGGCGAAAAAAGTCTGCATCCGCAAATCGACGAAGTCCGCAGCGGCGGCGGCTATTTCTCTCAGAACGATCTCCGCGTCCACTTCGGCATCGGCAAAGCGGAAAACGTCGAGCTCCTCGAAATCCGCTGGCCCAGCGGCCTCGTCGAAACACTAAAAGACATCAAGCCGAATCAAGTGATCTTCGTCAAAGAGGGCGAAGGCATCGTCCGTACCATGCAATTCGACCCGCCGAAACCGAAGAAACCGTAGCGCTGTCTTCCTCTCTTCTCTGCGAACTCCGCGCTCTCTGTGCCCTCTGTGTTAATTCCTTTCCCCCGTTCTTCAATCCCCGGCCGCAAGCTGGCGGCCAATTTCCTTTTGTGTGACCATCTACAGTTCCGTTGGAAGTCGTGAACCATGAACCACAGAAAAACCCGGTTCGTTATGTCGATCGCTCTCCTGGCGGGCTCGCTCGCTTTCGCCGGGCGAACAGTTGATCTCCCCTTTGGCCCCTGGACCCGCGCTTCGAACGAACCCATCCTTTGTCCGCGGGGCACGACTTGGGAATCGGCTGGAACGTTTAACCCTGCGGTTGTCTTTCACAACGGAAAATTCGTCATGCTCTACCGCGCCCAGGACGCTTCCGGCACCTCGCGCCTCGGCTACGCCGAAAGCACCGACGGCCTCCACTTCGCCCGGCGTCTCGAACCGGTGCTCTCGCCCGAAACGGACTACGAAAAAGACGGCGGCGTCGAGGACCCGCGCCTCCAGAAATTCGGCGACACCTGGTACCTCACTTACACCGGCTACAACAAAAAGGACGCGCAGCTTTGCCTCGCCACTTCCCTCGATCTCGTTCATTGGCGGCGCAAGGGAGTGATCCTTCCTGCTTATAAAGGCAATTGGAACGTCGCGTGGACCAAATCCGGCGCCATTGTCCCGGAGAAAATCGACGGCAAATACTGGATGTACTGGCTCGGCACCGCCGCCGACAAGACCGACCAGATGGGGCTCTCTTACTCCACCGATCTCCTTCACTGGACCGAAGCGACCACCACGCCCGTTCTCCCCCGCCGCCCCGGAATGTTTGATTCGCGTGTCGTCGAGCCCGGCCCTCCGCCAATCCTCACCGAGCGTGGCATCGTGCTTATCTACAACGGCGCCGACGACAAACTCGTCTACCGCACCGGCGTCGCCGTCTTCGATCGCAACGATCCCCGTAAACTCCTCTCGCGCTCCTATGAGCCCATCTTCG
>Ga0207120_1003_pt1 | contig 76813 bp, 59 predicted proteins | sample Alteio_BWMinHeat_40_FD_153509 | JGI IMG/M metagenome (GOLD analysis project Ga0207120, IMG submission 153509) | Enriched cells from forest soil in Barre Woods Harvard Forest LTER site, Petersham, Massachusetts, United States -... | ecosystem: Environmental > Terrestrial > Soil > Temperate forest >...
ATGATAGAGTCTCCTGAAATTAACTCATTAGGATGACAATGCCGACTGCCACGAATGGGAAAGTATTGCTGAGGGTAAGACCGCGGGGTTTCTGCGCGGGTGTGGTGCGCGCGGTGGATATCGTCGAGCTGGCTCTGGAAGCCTATGGCGCCCCGGTCTACGTGCACCACGAGATCGTCCATAACACTTACGTAGTCGAGCAGTTGCGCCGGCGCGGCGCGATCTTCGTCGAAGCCATCGAGGAAGTGCCGCATGGCGCGGTGCTGGTTTTTAGCGCCCACGGCGTGCCGCCAACGGTCCGCGAGGAAGCCAAGTCCCGCGCGCTGAAAGTGATTGACGCCACCTGCCCGCTGGTGACCAAAGTGCACCTCGAGGCCCTGAAGTTTGCGCGCGAGAAGCGCACCATTATTCTAATCGGTCATCGCGACCATCAGGAGATTGTCGGCACTTCGGGCGAAGCCCCGGACCGTACCATTGTCGTGGACTCCGTTGCCGCCGTGGATGCTCTCGAAGTGCAAGACCCCGACAAGCTTTCATTCCTCACGCAAACTACTCTAAGCCTCTACGACACGCAGGAGATCGTCGCGCGGCTGCGCCAGAAATTCCCCTTTATCCAGGGTCCTGCCAGCGACGACATTTGTTACGCCACGCAGAACCGCCAGGAAGCGGTCGAGCAGGTGGCCAAGGACGTGGATCTGATCCTGGTGGTGGGTTCGCCGAACAGCTCGAATTCCAACCGCCTCGTGGAAGTCGCCCAGCGCAGCGGCGTCAAAGCGCAACTGATCGACTCGGCAAAGGACATCGATGTGAAGTGGCTCGAAGGCGTTTCGCGCGTGGGCTTGACCGCGGGCGCGTCCGCTCCGGAAGTCCTTGTGGAGCAAGTTAGCGAACGGCTGCCCGCGATTCCTGGAAATCATTCTTGCAGAGCCAGAACTACGAAGTATTTATTGCAGAAGACGGAGAATCTGCTCTGCGGCAATGTTTCCAGCTTCAGCCTGATCTAGTCCTGCTTCACGACACTCTGCCGGATGTCGATGGCTTCGACCTCTGCCGGCGTATGACGGGAAACCCACTCAATCAGCAGACCCCCATTGTGGTGATCAAGCTTTCGTCGGATCCAGCGGATGCCGCCCGTGGACGCGAAGCCGGTGCTGCCGACTTCTGGGGAGCTTGCAGCTCGCTCGCGGAAGCGCTAAGCCGCGTGCAGTCGCTCTTGCTGCTCAAGACGTATATCGATGAACAGGCGAAGTCCGTAATGCTTTCGTTGGCGCGCAGCATCGAGGCGAGACATCCGCTCATGAACGGACACTCCGAGCGGATGGTAAATTACGCAACGCAACTCGGCAGGAGTCTGGATCTGCCGGAACAAGATTTGCATGAATTGCGAATCGCGTGCTTGCTTCACGATGTCGGAAAAGTCGCCATTCCCGATGAGATTCTTCTGAAGCCCGGATCGCTGAATGCGGAAGAAACCGAAATCGTCAGGCAACATCCTGCCATTGGAGAGAGCATCTGCGCGCCGCTGAAGTCGCTGCGTCGCATCCTGCCGCTGATTCGGCATCACCATGAGCGAATGGACGGGACTGGATATCCTGATGGCCTCTGCGGACCTGAAATTCCCCTGATGGCGCGGATCCTCCAAATCGCAGACATTTACGATGCGCTCATCACGGATCGCCCTTACCGTGTTGCGCTTTCTTCAGAGGATGCCTTGAAAATTCTCAACAGGGAAGCCGGGTACGGCTGGCTCGATGATTCCCTGGTGCGGAAGTTCTCGCAGATCCGCAGATACGGCCAATACTTCCCCATAAGGGGAAGATCCATGCTGGCCTCCTACTACGCGTAAGGGCGCATCGTTCGTCCGCTACTCCTCTTCACCCGCTTGTCTGGACAAGAGGCTGTTTTTCAGAATCGACTCCGGCACTTGTCGCGCGCTATCATAGAGTTGTCATGCTCCGGCTGCGATTTAAGAATCCAGTGCCCCGGCGTATCGGTCACCACTCGCCATTCCCTTTTGGCGCGCGCGATTACCCTTTGAAACCGCGCATCCATTATCCGTCCAAGCGGCGGTTTCAGATCATCAGTCTTCCTCAAAAGGACGGATCGTTTGTGGCTTCTGTGGTTGAAGCTCCCAAGATCATTGTTTATGACAGGTCTCGGGAGAAAGCCGAGGAAAAGGCTTCCAGGAGATTCTTGCGAATGCCAGACATGCGCGCCTACGCGGCTCATCCGCTTGCAGAAACGAAAGCGGTCACTGTCGAGATGGAGTTTGATGACGAGAGCAATTGTTTTGTGACATACGTAAAGGAACTGCATGGCATGTCAACATTCGGTAAGACTGAACTCGACGCGCTGAACAACACTGCAGAAATGATACGGGGCTACATCAAGTCGATGGAAGCCAATCGCAAGAAAATCCCTCTCACCGCCGCTAAACTTGCAGAACTGAAGGGTCTTGTCGGAATGCGCTAGATGGCGAACTTTCCGGCCGTAAATGGCAGACAAGTTATTCGTGTGTTGCAAAATCTCGGATTTCGCCTGGATCGAGTTGAGGGTAGCCACCATATGATGGTCAAAGATGGGCACCCCCGAACGATACCTGTTCCTGTGCACGGATCCAGCCCCCTGCCCAAGGGCACGCTGCGCAGCATCATTCGTATGGCAGGCGTAACGAAGGAAACTTTCTTCAGTAATCTGAAGTGATTATTCCTATGACAGGCGAAATGATTGTTACGCCCGTGATGCTGGTGGGCGTGCACGTGCGGCTGGAGCCGCTGGCGAAGGCGCATCTGGCAGGGCTGGCCGAGGTCGGCCTGGATGAGGAATTGTGGCGCTGGATTCCCGTGCCGGTTCGAACGGTGGACGAAATGGCGGCGTACCTCGAGACTGCGCTCGGGGAACAAGAACGAGGAGTTTCACTGCCTTTTGCAATCGTTGAAAAAGCCACGGGCCGCGCCATCGGGAGCACCCGTTACGGCAATATCGACCGTACGCATCATCGCTTGGAGATTGGCTGGACGTGGGTAGCGCGCAACTGGCAGCGCACGGCCATGAATACGGAAGCGAAGTACCTTCTGCTGAAGCATGCATTCGAAACGCTGGGCTGCATGCGCGTGGAGCTAAAAACGGATTCGCTGAACGAGCGTTCGCGCGCGGCGATCTTGCGAATTGGAGCTCGGGAAGAGGGCATCTTCAGGAACCACATGATTACGGCGAGCGGACGCATCCGGCATTCAGTTTATTTCAGCATTATCGATTCCGAGTGGCCGGCGGTAAGAGCGCGCCTCGAATCCATGCTGAATTCCCGAGAGCACTAGAGCCACGCGGGCCGGCGGTATGCCCTACCTTTTGCGCAACGGCTGGCCCTTCGACAACACTCCAACATCATCAGCTAAGGTAAAATTCAGCCTGGATACAATACGATTTGAAAGAGGATCATGGCTACGCCTGACAATCCAATGAACCGCCGGCGCAGCAAGCGCGTGATGCTGCAGATAAAGGTCACGGTGATCGCCGAAGACGTCGAACGCAAATCACGTAAGGAAGAAGCATTGACGCTGGTCGTCAACGCTCATGGCGGCTTGCTGAAAATGAAGATGGAGGTGCATGTCGGCCAGCCCATGTTACTCGTAAACCCGCAGAACGAAGTGGAGCAAAGCTGCCGGGTCGTCCGCGTGGAAGATACTTCACCCGAATTGTTTTCCGTGGCCTTCGAGTTCGATCAACCGAACCCCAAATTCTGGCCGATTGTTTTTCCGCCCTCGGATTGGGATGCTCCGCTCGCCTGATGCCGCTCCAGGTAACGTCAGCGGCCCACAAAAGCCTTCTTCGCCTTCTTACCTGCTTACCTGCTGACGCACATCCCTCTGACAGCCGCAACTCTTTGAAGAATTCAGTGTTCAACATAGCCAGGGACGGCTGTCCACTTTGGAGGACGCTCTAATGAAGCATCGGATGAGGAGCCTTGGAAAATCGCCGCTACTGGCCGCTTCCGTATTGATTTGCGGGCTGCTGCTTGCCGGGTGCGACGACCACGTCACGGTGATTCGCGATCCGAACATCCCCATACACAAGGGGAGCACGTGGGCCTGGAAGCCTGTCGCGTCGCCCAAAGACGCGGACCGGCGTCCCGTCGTGTCGCGTGACGTGATCTCGCGAGGAGAAATCATCGCGCGCGACCCCAGCGCCAATAAAGAAATCGTTCGCGAGCGCATCCGCACGGCCATCGAGCAGATGCTGTCATCCAAGGGACTGCGGGAGGTCAGCGATCCGCGAGACGCGGATTTCCTGGTGGACTATCACGTCGCAGTGCGGCGGCACAACGTCACGGTGGAACACGTCTACCCAGGCGGATACCCAGGCTTGGTTTGCGGCCCATATGGATGCTGGGAATCGTGGGGCTGGGGGCCGCCGGAAGTCAGCTACGAAAATATTCGCTTCCGCGAAGGCACGGTCGTGTTTGACTTCGTGAAGCAATCGACGAAGCGGCTGGCGTATCGCGCGACCGGTCAGAAGCCGGTGCATCGCGATACGTTCAATCAGGACGAGATCAACGAATTCGTCCATCACATGCTGGGGAAGCTAAAGACCAACGGGTAGGGTTGATTCGCTTTCGCGGGGCGGGCCGGATTGCTGAGAATCAACGCGCTCACGGGCGAGATTTAAGGTCAGCTCCTCGAGGCACTTGGCGTTACCGCGCTGACAAAATTCAAAACGCGAGCCAGCGGGACTGGCTAGCTGGAAATCTCACAGCGCTCCCAGTCAGGTCGTGCCGAACGCGCATCGAATTCCACGCCTGCCGGCTTGCCTCCTTCCCTGCTTCACTCTATCCTCGATTTCTCTATGGAACTCCAAGATCGCGTTGCCCTGATTACTGGCTCCGGACGTGGAATCGGTCGGGCCATCGCTCACCTTTTTGCGAAAGAAGGCGCCGCGGTGTTTCTTTCGGCGCGTACGGAGAAGGAACTCAGCGCGACAGCAGCAGAGATTTCCAGTGAAGGCGGGCGCGCGGCTTACGTGGCAGCCGACCTGACGCTGGAGGCCCCGTGCTCGCATGTCGTCGCCGCGTGCCGTGAAAAGTTCGGCAGGATCGACATCCTGGTGAACAATGCGGGGCATTATGGCCCTGCGGTTCCGGTGGAAGATTATCCGCTGGCGGATTTCGACAAAGTGATTGCGGTTCACCTTCGTGCGGCGTTTTTGTTGTCGAAACTAGTGCTGCCAGAGATGTACGCGAGGCAGTCCGGCGTGATCTTGAACATCTCCAGTCTCTCGGCGAAGGCGGCCTACGCGTGGGGTTCGGCTTACGCCGCGGCAAAAGCGGGATTGCTGGGGCTGACGCGGGTCACCGCCGCGGAAGGAGCGCGAAAGGGCGTACGCGTGAATGCCATCTGTCCAGGACCGGTGACGGAAACCCAAATGTCAAAGGACCTGGGCGCAGAGCTCGCGAAGAAAATGGGTGTAAACGAAGCAGAACAATTAGCCGGCTTTCTGAACGGCCTGCTGCAGGGCCGCGCCCAGACGGCGGATGAGATTGCGCGAGCCGCGCTGTTCCTGTGCTCGGAGCAATCCAGCGCGATGACCGGCCAGTCCATCAACGTCGATGGCGGCGTGGCGTTCCACTAGGAAGACAAGGAATCAATGCAATTCGTTTTTGTAAACGGCCCCGCCTTTCATCACGAACTTCACATTTTCCAACTCTTTGATATCTTTCAGCGGATCGCCGCTGACAGCCACGATGTCCGCCCACTTGCCGGCTTCGATGGTTCCGAGTTTATCGCTCCAGCCCAGAAGCTCGGCGGGGATGGAAGTGCCTGCACGAATCGCCTGCATGGGCGTCATGCCGTATTGCACGTAGTATTCGAATTCTTTCGCCTCGTTCAGCGCTTTCCAGTCGAAGCCGCCTGCGTCCGTGCCGAGCGCAATTTTCACGCCCTTCTTGATAGCTTTCGGAAAGTTTTCGCGCTGCAAGTCTGCCATCTTCGGCCAGTTTCCGCCGCGGCCGGGGGCGACGTACATGCCCACGGTAATCGTCGGCACCCAATAGATGCCTCTCCGCGCCATTTCATCCATCAACGCGTCGGTTAGGCCGTCGCCATGCTCAATGGTGTCCACACCGGCCCGCAGAGCGGCCGCGATCCCGTCGCTTCCGATCGCATGGGCGGCAACTTTCTTGCCGATGCGATGCGCTTCGTCCACGATGGCCTTTGCTTCTTCATCGGTGAAATTCACCATCGAGTGGAGCACCCCGTCAGATTCAAAATGGTAGCGGCGGTCGGAGTAATATTTGATCCAATCGGCGCCGTACATCGCCTGTTCGCGCACGGCCTTGCGCGCACCGTCGGTTCCATCCACATACTGCACACCGGTAGGAACCTTTAACTCCCAGGAATAACCAAGCAGCGGATACATTCCCGTGGGAGCCATCGCGCGCGTGGCCACCTGCATGCGCGGGCCAGGCACTTCGCCATTGGCAATCGCCGTCTTCACGTCGACGTCAGCGTACATAGCACCTTCCGTCTCCAGGTCGCGAATGGCCGTGAATCCGTGCGAAAGCGCGGTCTGCGCGTTGCGCGCGGCGAGGATCGCGCGATACGGAATCGATTGCTTCAGCAATTGCGCGTCGTATTCCTCGGCCGTGATGTCGCCTTGCAGCAGGATGTGCGTATGGGTATCGATGAAACCAGGCAAAACTGTGGCCTTGGAAAGGTCAATCACGTCCACACCGGAAGGCGCGCTTCCTCCTGCCACAACGGACACGATCTTGTCACCTTCAATTACGATCAGCACATTCTCAAGCGGCTTCTCGCTCTTCCCATCGATCAGTTTTCCCGCACGAATGGCAACGCGGTGCGAGGTCTGACAAAGGGCAAGCATTGGCATTACGAGACTCAACCCAAACGCAAAAAGGAAACGGCGCATCAGAGAATTCCTCCCTCAAGGACGCAAAGCCTATCAGAGATAGCCCGCTTCGTCGCGTCCTGAAAGTGCTCGACGAGACTCGAACTGCCGGAATCCGGGAATCCTCCAGGCAAATATCGACAACGGCGCGGGCTTCGGCTAACATTTGCCTCGTGGGGTCCCGCGGGACGCGCATTGCGCGAAAATGTGTTGGAACCGGCTTCACAGTTAAATCGAATTCGCCTCCCCGCGGAAAACATGCCTCTGCCGGACGATAGTCTTCTGGAGCTACAGGGATTGTTAACTGCAACTTTTGGGAGCAGACGTGAGCCAATCGTCTCTGATTGATACTCCTCGCAATTCCGTTGGGGAAGACGCGCGGCGCAGCACGCGCATCGAGCGTTCCGTCCCGCTGATCGTCTTTGGCCAGAACCGCATGGGCGAGCCGTTTGTGGAAAGAACCGTCTCGACCAGCCTGAACCTGCACGGTTGCCGCTATCCCTCGCGGCACGATTACGGCGTTGGATCGTGGGTCACGTTGCAGGTGGTGGGATTGAATGTTCTGCCGAGGCCCCCGGCTGTACGCGCAAGAGTGCGCTCGGTCCACATGTCGCAAAGTGCGCGGGAATTGCAACAGGTCGGCGTGGAATTGGAAAACCCGGGAAATGTCTGGGGGGTTGTCACGCCGCCTCAGGATTGGATGAGGGCCCGAGGAACAACTTCAACGATGGCGCAGTTCGCAACGGCGGTCGAACCTGCTCCGGATTCCGCGTCCATGGACACCAAACTGGACGAGCCGCCGGTAAGTGGCGAGCACAAATTGGCTGAGGTCGCCACATTCCCTTCTCCTTCGCCGGCCGCTTCGAACCCGCAAGCACCAAAGCTGGCTGAGGCCCCCAAGACGCAGCGCGTCGTCATCACGCCAGACGGACTCATCACGGCGTTGCAGGGAAGATTGCAGCAAGCGGCTGAGAAAGCGGCGCAAGCTGCGGTAGCCAAGCAAATGGACGAAGCGCTGCGCGAGGCGCTCAGTTCGCTGAATGACGTGCGCGAGTCGAGCGTGCGCGAGATTCAAGAACTTTTTCCCACGCGCGTGGAGGCGATGAAGTTTTCCCCAAAGGAGGAATTCGCCGGCGAGATCGCCTCGCATTGGAAAGAACAAATGGAAAAGTACCGCGGCCAGGCGGAGGAGATGGCGCAGCGCCTGGAGAAACAGGCGGCAGAGTTGCGGCGCGAACTGGCGAAGTCGCAGGAATTTGTGGAACGAATGACGCGCGAAAGGGAGCCTCAGATCCACGCGCGTCTGAACGAAGCGGTGGCCCAGGCTACATCCCAGTTCGAAACGGCCATTGCCCGCTTTGTCGACCGCCGCTATCAACTCTTGCTGGAGAATACCCAGGCCGTGACGCAGGAGGCGCTCTTGAAACTCGATACGCGCTCCGCGGAAGTGCAAGCGCTGGTGCAGAGCGCAGTGAATTCCGCCTTGGGGGCCTTCCAACGGCAGACGGACCAGCAGGCAAATGCGGTCTTGGCCGAGACCAAGGAGCGGGCGGTTTCTGCCCTTTCCTCACTGGACGCAGAAAGCCGCGCCACCAGCGAGGCTCGCCGCCAGGCATTGGAGAACGAAGTTGCCCGTGCCGCCGAGCGTTCCAGGGACCAATTTCGCAAAGGAATGAAGGCTTTCCTGTACTCGTGTCTGGTGGCCGCCGTCAGTGCCGTGGATGAACATTCGAAATCCACCCTGGACGGGCTTGTCAAAGACAACGGGAAGACCCTGTTCGAAGCGGACAGCGATTCGCGCACTGAGGACGATCGGGAAATTCTTCCTGATACCGATATCGACCCCCTAACCCATTGAAAGACAGTTGCCGCGCGAAGCCGACGCGGCCACAACATCCTCGAATCCGGTGCAATCCTCGACAACTTGAGGACTGAGTTGTTTCGCATTGGCACAGCCTAAGAATTGGAAAGCAGCTGCGGCATGCAATCTCCTATCCCCACAAAAGAAAAAAGGCCAACCGCTCTCTCAGGACGGTTGGCTCTTTTCCTTCGTTCCAATTGCCGCTGAAGCTGTGTCACTCCTGAAGGAGGCAGGGTGACAAGCTCCGCGTGTGCTCTGGCCAAGGCCAGAAGGTCGTTAAAAACTTAGCGGGCTGGGGCAGAACCCGGACGCCGAAACGGCCTGCGCGCCATGTCTTCGATCGTGTTGATGCCCTGCCGCGTGGCCAACATGACTGGGTGCTGACTGTCCGCGATCCGCTCCACGGCCAATGCCCAACCGCTATGCAGCATGTACAAACTGCCGATCACAAAAGCGATAGCCGCAAATCCTGCGGCAAACAACGCAAACGCCGCTAGCAGTTCCCATACGAAATACATTTGCAGCGAAACCATCACTGCCAGGAACATCCACATCCACTTTCGGCTATTGTCCTTGGTCTTCATCTTTCCTCGTTCCCCCAACCCACTTAACGCTGGCCGATAGTCTGTGTTTCACTTCGGAAATTCTTCATTCCGTTACTTAGATGCCCCACCCTGTCCGAAGGGTCCATAAGAATTCCCTCGGACCTGTACCATTTGACACCATCCACGTCCCAAAAGCGATGGTACGCAAGACACATTCTGAGGCCTAAACCAGTCTCCCAGTACTACAACTTCCGGGACTACTACTATCTAATCTTCACAAAACAAATAGGTTAGGCGACATTCGACTTTCGCCACAACTTTCGCCTCTTTTTCCCTGTACGAGCTGTGGAAAACCTGTACCTACGTACAGGCGTCTTCAGGCCCTGTCAGTAGTGATACCTGGCTGCCCTTCGTTTCATTCCCGTGCGAGGCTGCCAACTTTCGCGACCGGCCAATCTCGTGTGCGCGGCCCTGTTTCGGGCAGCCCGCAGCAAGCCGGGCAGGACTCTCAAATCTTCCCCACCTGTTTCGCCCCCCCCAACTGAGAACGTGAAGTTGGTGCTCGAAACGGCTCACTTCGCCAGCATTTCTAACCGGTATTTCTTGGGTTATTGAGGATGTGCCGAATTGGCGATCGAAAGAGAGGCTTCTTGCTGGGTCATTCTGGGTTCAGCCGATAGTAGGAAGGGTGCTTTGAGGGAATCCCCGCAGGACGCTTCTAATTTCCTTTTAGAGCGTAGCCTATGTCGAAGGGCAGCTTGCCATCCACGCGCAGGACCTTCACTGAACTGTTGATGGAATAAACGTCGAGAATTCCCACTGCCCCCGGCGTGGATTCCACGGTTCGCAGCAGTTCCTCGTCGCTGCCCGCGATCTTGACAGCCACGCGGGACTCGCTCAGTTTCGCGATCGCTGCCTTGAAGTCGCCGCTGGCATCACCGAAAAGTTTCTGCACTGCCACGCGCATCTCAGGAGACTCGGGATTCTTGATGACGAGAGTGAAGCTCTTTCCGTCCGGCCATGTTTTCTGGGTGCCTTTGCACAATTTCACCAGGTCGGCCAGTGGGATGTCCGAGAGTTTGCTCCCCGCAGAAACAACGACCGCCATGTTCTTGATAGCTGCAACGCTCGAACTACCGAGCATCGAAGCGATACACAAGAGGGTGGTGATTCGCAGCCGATTACCGCTAGCGTTCACATGCATCATCCCCGCGCTCACTTTCAGGCAGGTGTTAGCAGGAGTATGTTTTCTCTTCCCATCAATGGCAAGCACCATTTCGTTCATTGTGTCCAACCGTGCGCCTCCCTTCCGGATGCGCCAAGTGTCTCCCCTTCTTAACCATCTGCGCACACGTCCTTACTTCGAAATATCCCTGTCCCGTAGCGCCGCGCTAGAGTTTCAGAGGGCTGAATTCTTCTCCTTCGGAAAAAAGTGGGGTGGTTGGTCATGAATCGTTTCTTGGCGCCCTTCTTCCTTGTGATTTTCCCGTCGCTGTTCGCGGCCACTGGGTGGGCGCAGGCTCCCACACCTATCGCCGAGAAGGCCGCCGCACGTTCCGGTGCGAAGACGCCGCCTGTGGCATCGGTTCCGCAACAGCTCTTTGGCACAATTCCGCTCTCAACGCATTCCGAAGAGGCCCGCAAATTTGCCGAGCTGGCCTTGGACAAGTACGAAAATGGCCTGCTCGAAGACGCGGTGGTGCATGCCCGGCATGCATCGGAGAAGGATCCGCAATTTGTGCTGGGCCATGCGCTGCTCTCCTTCGCTTCACGCCGGGGCATTCCGGACTCGGCGGCCCTGGCAAAAGCCAAATCCCTGCTCCCTCGCGCCACTCCCGACGAGCAGCTCCTGGTCCGCTGGATGACCAGCGTTCAGGACCGCGACCTCCTTCCCGCGATCATGAATATGAACGATCTGCTGAAGCGTTATCCCACGGATAAGCATGTCCTGTATTTAACGGCGGAATGGCTTTACTTTCAGCAGGATTACGACCGTGCACGAGCGAGGATGGAGGCAGTGCGCCGGCTCGATCCAAATTTCCCCCCCGCGCTGAACATGCTCGGCTACGCGTACATTGAGACTGGCGATCCCGACCCGGCAAAGGCGGTAGCCACCTTAGAACACTACGCGGAGTTGCAGCCGGGCGCTCCCAACCCGGAAGATTCGCTCGGCGAGGTCTTGCGAATGACGGGTGACGATCGCGGCTCGCTTGAGCACTACAGCGCGGGTCTGCAGATCGATCCCACGTATTTCTCCTCGCAACTCGGCTTGGCGGATACCCTGACGCTTATGGGCAATTTCAGCGACGCGCGAAAGGAATATGACCGGGCAATCCAGGTCTCTGACAATCACCGGGATGAACTCCACGCCAGATACCAGGAGGCCCTGGAGTATTTCTGGGAGGGGCGGCCTTCGGAAGGCCACAAGGCACTCGACGCCCTGGCTAAAGAAGCTGGTAAGCGAAAGGAACCCAACGCTCAATTCGAGATCGGAATGGGACGCGCCATGCTTGCTTCCGATTTTCGAGACGAATCCAAGCAGCTCGAAACTCTTTCTGCTTTTCTGGAAAAGCCACTTGAGGGGATGAGCGAATCTGACCGTGGTACGGCCCGCGCGGCGGTACTCCGCGAGTGCGTGCGCGTTGACGCACTCAACGGACTTCTAGAACACGCCGCGGAGGATATTTCCAAGCTCGAAAGATTTGCCGCAACCTCGCGTGATCTGATTGTGGAAAGCCACTATGAGTCCGCCCGAGGGTACTTGCTCTTCTCCCAGGGTGATTTCGCAAATGCCGCCGACGAACTGGCCGCGGATTCCCGTTCGCCGCTGGCGCTCCGGCAACTGGCAATTGCGCAAGATAAACTCGGCAATGCCGCGGCAGCCCAATCGACGCGTACACACCTAAAATATCAGCGCACACCAACCGCCGAGTGGTTTCTGATCACACATGCGGACACAGGTAAATCGCGTTAGGGTTTCCTCAAAACATCAGCGATCTGCCCAACACCTCTGGATTTCTATTGATGCTAGGCTACGCCTTTTTCAACAGCCGCGTGATCCACACCAGAATTACGGCGCCAACAAACGCGACGAGGATCGAGCCAATAATGCCACCGCCCGGCCAAAGCCCGAGCATTCCGAACAGCCAGCCGCCGACGATGCCGCCGAGAATGCCGAGAATGATGTCCACCAGCACGCCATATCCGCCGCCCCTCATCACTTTTCCCGCAAGCCACCCGGCGATCAGCCCAACCACAATCCAGTAAATGAGACCCATTTTTGCCCCCTCCTTCTTCGTTTTTTCGTCGTAAGGATAGAACCCAGCGTGCTTTCCTTTTAGAATGCGCCCTTGCCAAATGTCACCCGCACGCCCGTGGTGAGAAGCAAATCATTCTTCTTCAATCCCGGTAGCGGATCGCTGTGGAAACGGTCGCTTAAGGTGATCTGCCAGCTCAGCCAGCTTTTCAACTTCGTGGCCGCGCTCGTGTCGAACTGGTAGCGGTAGTTCCCCGTGTTGTTCAGGCTTGGATAGATCACAAATCGCTCGCTCAAGGTCATCAATCGATTCAGTTTTGTGTCCAGCTCTTCCCCGGCCACACCTTCTGCCAGCTTCCGGGTCCGGCTGGTGAGCACAGTTGGAGGATTGGGCGAGAAGTATTCCTGTTCAAAGCTGGCGCCCCCGAACAGATCGAACGTCGTTTTTTCCGTCGCGACAACGTGATACCCCAGGCCGCCACCCAAGACGTTGCGCAGATCGAGATGTTCGAAAGCGTCGTACTCGAAATCTGTGAAGCCGAACACAAACCATTTCTTGCTCACGTTCAAATCTCCGCGAATGCCCCCTATAATCGCATGCGCTGTCGTGCTGTTAACGCCGTCCACTCTGGTTTTCGCGTAGATAGCGTTGGAATAAACCGTAATTTTATCGCGTTCCGTAGTACGCACGGCTTTGCCGGCCAGCGCGTACGTCAGCAACTCGGAATTTCCTCGTGTCAAACTAAGGCCGGTGTCCAGCATCCCGCTCCAGAAATCCAGCAGGTGAGGATGGCGCAAGCGCTCGATCTGTTCATCGTAGGCTTTCTGTTCGGCGTCGTTGCGTACGGCGGTCACTGCATCCTTGGAAGCCGCAACCGATCCCGTCTCTTTCGTCGCGACATCCAGCTTATTGTCCGCGGCGGTCACTGTCCCGACGATCGTCTGTCCATCCTTCAAAGCCAGGTGGAGCGGTTGCGACGACACCAAGCCGCTCACGGCGTCCCATTGCACGTTCACTTCGCCCGCGAATTCCGTTTTGATGAGGAGAATCTTGGCGTCCGATTTGATGATGCTTCCCGTCAGCCGGTCTCCATTCTTGAGCGTTACCTGGTCAGCCATTACGCTCACCGCGAAGAAACACGACATCCATGCAACACACATGCTTCGGCGCACAATAGTTCTCCTTTGTTCGAATTTTGCTTTCGCCATTGGAAGGGGCCTTCTCGGAAAGGGGGCAGGATTGCTTTTTCTTGCTTAGCTTCGCTGCGTATGAATTAAGTCTACTGGAACTATCTTCTGAATCCAATCAATAAACATCGCTGGACACGGGGATTTGCGCACTTCCTGGAGGCCTTCCTGTATACTTTTTTCTTCCAGGTTTAGGGGAGATTGATGATTTCACGCCTTCGTCCATTCGTTTTGCTGCTGCTCGCACTCGCTCTGATAGGCGCCGCCTGTTCGAAGACTCCGTCATCGAAAGATGCAGCCTCCTCGTCCCTCTCCCCATCCGGTGCCCGTTCTACCATCGTCTTCATGACCGACTTCGGCACGGCCAATGACGCCGTAGCCATCTGCAAGGCCGTGATGGTCGGCATCGCGCCGGCTGCGCGCATCATGGACATTACCCATCAGGTGACGCCGTATTCGATCGAAGAGGCTGCGCGCTTCCTGGAATCGGTGTCCGCTTACTATCCCGGTGGAACGGTATTTGTGGCTGTAGTCGATCCCGGAGTCGGTACCTCGCGCAAAGCGATCATCGTCAAATCAAAAAAGGGTCAATTTTTTGTTCTTCCCGACAATGGCCTGATCACCCCCGTGATGGATCGCGACGGCCTGGATTCCGCACGCGAGATCACCAATCCAAACTGGATGATTCAATCCGCGATTTCTTCCACGTTTCATGGCCGCGACATTTTTTCTCCGGCGGCCGCGCACCTCGCTGCTGGATGGGATTTCAATCTCGTCGGCCCCGAGGTTCCCCAACTTGTCCGCCTCACTCCAAAAACTTCCACCACCACCGACAAGGGCATCGCCGGCGACATCATCGCGCTCGACGACCCCTTCGGCTCCCTGGTCACGGATATTTCCGGCGACGAATTCAAGAACCTCGGCTACAATCTCGGCGACAAACTCAGGATCGAAATCAACAAGAAGTCGGTGACCCTGCCTTACGTGAAAACTTTCATGGATGTCCCTGTCGGCGATTCTCTTCTGTTCATCGATTCTCGCGGCCGCGTCAGCATTGCCGTCAACCAGGGCAACTACTCGAAGAAGTTCAACGTCGAGCCTCCCGGCACGATCTTCATTCCGCGCAAAGGCGCTCCTCTCAAGGAAAGGTAAATAGATCGTCATCCTGAGGCGAACCGGCATGATTCACTGAAGGCACTGTCGATATCCGTCGCCGCGCACAAACTTCTAGGGAACTTATCCCGCTCCGCTTCGTATCACTCTGTCAGATCGTCAAAGAGACTGTGTCTATTCAACAGGCGAACGCGCGAGGGGGTAGCCGATGGAGTCCTTTAACAGCCAGCTAAAGCAGGTCCTTCGCAGGCTCGGCCGTACCCCGATGTTCACGGCTATCACCCTCATCACGTTGGCCGCAGGCGTAGGGGGCAACACCGTTGTGTTCAGTGTCCTCGAAGGCGTCCTCCTCAAGCCCCTGCCCTATCCCAAACCCGATGAACTCATCGGCGTCTGGCATACCGCACCCGGCATCCAGATCAAAGACCTCGACATGTCTCCCTCCGACTACTTCATCTACCGCGAACAAAATCGCACCATGCAGGACATTGGCATGTATTCGGGTGACTCCGTTAGCGTGACGGGTATCGCCGAGCCTGAACAGGTCCCCGCTTTGCGCGTCACTGACGGCACTCTCCCGCTCCTCGGCATTCCTCCCCTGCGGGGTCGCAGCTTCACCAAACAAGACGATTCGCCGGGCGCTCCCGAAACTGTCATGCTCACCTACGGCTATTGGCGCCGCAAATTTGGCGGCGACGCCTCCGCGATCGGCCGCAATATCATCGTGGATGGCAAAAGCCGTCAAATCATCGGCGTTCTTCCGCAGAGATTTCATTTCCTGGACCGCGATGATCCCGCCCTGATTACCCCCTTCCAGTTTGACCGCAACAAAGCTAACCTCGGCAACTTCAGTTACGAAGGTCTTGCCAGACTTAAGCCCGGCGTCACCCTCGAGCAGGTCAACGCCGACGTTGCTCGCATGCTTCCCATTGTTATGAGGTCCTTTCCTGCTCCGCCGGGCTTCAGCATCAAGCTTTTCGAGGACGCAAAGATTGCCCCCAACGTCCGCCCGCTCAAGCAGGACGTCGTCGGCGACGTCGGCAGCGTCCTCTGGGTCCTCATGGGTTCGATCGGCATGGTCCTTCTCATTGCCTGCGCCAATGTCGCCAATTTGCTGCTCGTCCGCGTCGAAAGCCGTCGCCAGGAACTGGCCGTGCGCGCCGCCTTGGGCGCGAGCCGCGGCCGCATCGCCGCCGATCTCCTCCTCGAAAGCGTCATTCTCGGATTGCTTGGCAGCGCCGTCGGATTGGGCCTCGCTTACGCCGCATTGCGCGTCCTCGCAGCCGTCGCTCCCGCGGGGCTTCCTCGAGTTCGCGAAATCGGCATCGATGGGCCGGTCTTGCTCTTCACTCTCCTGATTTCACTCCTCGCCAGCATCTTGTTTGCTTCCATTCCCATCTTCAAGTACGCCGGAGTGCGTCTCAGCACCGGCATCCGCGAGGGCGGACGCGCCCTCAGCCAGAGCAGGGAGCAACATCGCGCACGCAGCGTCCTCGTCGTCGCGCAAGTGGCCCTCGCGCTCGTCCTATTAATCTGCTCCGGCCTGATGATTCGTACCTTTCGCGCCCTCACCAACGTCAATCCCGGATTTGCCGCGCCCGCCACGCTGCAGACTTTCCGCATTTCGATTGTCAGCGCGCAGGCGAAAGAAGACGAAAAGGTCGTCCGCTTGGAAGAGGAGATCTCGCGCAGGCTCGCGGCTATTCCCGGCGTATCTTCCGTCGGAATCAGCTCCAAAATCCCCATGACCGGCCAAGGCTGGACCGATCCGGTTTTTCTCGAAGGCCGCACCTACGCCGAAGGCCAGCTTCCGCCGCTCCGCCGCTTCAAGTTCGTCTCCCCCGGATATTTCAGCACTGTCGGTACACCGCTGGTTGCTGGTCGTGAGATCACCTGGAACGACACTTACAAGAAAATCCCGGTCGCCATGGTCTCCGAAAACGTAGCCCGCGAATATTGGCCCGACCCGTCCGCCGCGCTCGGTAAACGCATCCGCGTCAGCACCAAAGACGATTGGCGCGAAATCATCGGTGTCGTTGGCGATGTTTATGATGACGGAGTCAGCAAGCCGGCCACCACATCGGTTTATTGGCCTCTCATGATGGATCATTTCGAAAGCGATGACTCTATGTCCATGCGGGACGTGGCGTTCGTCATTCGCAGCTCTCGCACCGGCTCGGAAGCCTTTTTGAACGAGGTCCGCCAGGCGGTCTGGTCCATGAACCCCAATCTTCCCCTTGCCGAAGTCCACGCTCTGGACTTCTTCTACAAGCGCTCCATGGCCCGGACTTCCTTCACGCTGATCATGCTTGGCGTCGCCGGCAGCATGGCGCTGCTGCTCGGCGTCGTCGGCATCTACGGCGTGATCGCTTATTCCGTCTCCCAGCGCACGCGCGAGATCGGCATTCGCATGGCCCTCGGCGCACAGCAGAAGACGCTCACGGGCATGTTCGTTCGCCACGGATTGCTGCTGACAGGCATAGGTGTGGCTTGCGGACTTGCCGTGGCCATCGTCGTGATGCGCCTCATGTCATCGCTGCTCTTCAAGGTGAGCCCCGTCGATCCGGTCGCCTATTGCGCCGCCTCCCTCGGCCTAGTAGCCACCGCGTTTCTTGCCAGCTACCTGCCCTCGCGCCGCGCCTCCACCGTCGACCCCGTCGAGGCCCTCCGCGCCGAATAACCTCCGACATGTTGGCGACTCGCCATGCATAGCTCTCAGCTGGGGTTGGTTACCCCTTGTCCCAAACCAGCGGAGTTGGCCCTCGACGCAAAGTTCTTCTTGAATTTCAGTAATGGGTCAGTTTCCGATTACCCGACAAGCATCGCCGGCGTTGTAGACACATGGGGATTCAACGTGATAAAAATAGTTTTAGGCTTCAATCGACGCACTTGTCGAGAAGGAGGTGATCCCTGAGGTATTCAACGAATTGATCTAAATGAAAGGCGCTTGTGACTCTCTGCAAGCGCCTTTTGTTTTTGTGGATGGCAGGTAATATCCCCTGCTTCTGCAACAAGTGGAGTCCTGGTCCGGCACGTCTCCGGCAATGCGGCCTAAAGCTACATTCCTCGGAAAATGATTACCCCAAAAATATCAGACCACGCGTGCGCTATCATGCCCGGCATCAAACTCTTCCGCCAAGCTGCGAGGAGCCCGTATAAAACGCCGTAAAGCGCGATTAAGGCTACTGGGGCTACCCCTTCGTAGAGGTGGCCAACGCCGAATACAATCGCTTGGAAAAGGACAGCCAATCCGACGCTGCCGGTGACCGCCTGAAATTGCCTCTGAAGATAGCCGCGAAAAACGAGCTCCTCACAAAATCCGGCTGAAAGGGCGAGGGGAATCCACACGAGACTCTCAAGGTTTCCTTTTGGAAGAAGTCCTTGTGCCGCATTTGTTCCGCCGAGGATGTGAGGATTCTGCAAGAAGGTCCACAGGGCCCAGAGCGCTGCGGCCAGAACGATGTCTTTCAGGACGTCTTTTGGCGTGGCCCATCTGCCGCCAACTAGATCGCGCAAACGCACTCCCCGCTTCTGCACGCCCATTCGGACATAGAGCACGAGGAGCCATTCAGAGATGATCAGAGAAACGTAACCTGGCACGGCGTTGGTGTGCGGCACGGTTTCCGGTGGGCGCTGCTTCGCGGCATGCTGAAAGAAACCGCCAACAACGGAGAGCCCTATGAAAATAGTGATCAGCACAATCGTATGCCACGCTGGGGCGATGAGTTGGCGGTTGGATGGGAGAGAACTAGGGTTTCCGGGTGCGGTCATCGTGCCTCCCACTCCCACCGTTGGTCTTTGGGCGCTTCTGATGATCCTATCTCCGCTGACGACATACCAGGAAGGAATCCACTTGGCTGTATAAGCTGTTCTTTTCTCTTGACCGACTGCCGATTCTCTGGTACTCTAAATGCCAGTTATATCTGTCGTTAATTCTGTAGCGCCGCTTTAGCGACCTCCCCACGACAAACAGGCAGGACAGTTGCACAATTTTTGTGCAACATAAGTCTTTTTAGAATCAGAGGCTCATTCTAAATAACTTAAAACCCTTTAGAATGAACACTTATGAAAAATAAGGGTTTGCAACAATTTTGACGCGAGGTAAGTCCCTTTAGAATGAACACTTGCAAAAGTGTATCAAAACAAAGGACTTTAACTCCCTTTAGAATGAACACTTATGAAAAACAGGGGGAGGGGGGAGTGTTATGGTTAACCACAAACCCAGAAGGATTCCTGTCCTGAAGACCGCGGCGCGCCGACCGGATGTTTCGGCCCTGTTGGAAGAGATTTTCTAGCCACCCGGTAAGGGAATCTCCCCTAAGCAGCACGGCGACAAATATCCTTTCTTCTCTGACTGAACACTGATAACTGACAACTGAGGACCATGTCCCCACCCGTCACGAATCACCGGGAGTTGCTTTTTCCCCACTCTCGCCCAACAATGAACTCTGAATCTCCACCTGCGAGGTCCCGCCATGCCCGAAGCCGTCATCGTCTCCGCAGTCCGCACTCCCGTCGGCCGCGCCTACAAAGGCTCGCTCCGCGCCACGCGCCCCGACGATCTCGCTGCGCTTGCCATCAAGGAAGCGCTCGCGCGCGTCCCCGGCCTCGACGCCAAGGAAATTGACGACGTCATTCTAGGCTGCGCCATGCCCGAAGGCGAACAGGGCATGAACGTCGCGCGCATCGCCGCGCTGCGCGCCGGACTTCCCGTCGAAACGAGCGCGATGACCATCAACCGCTTCTGCTCTTCCGGCTTGCAAGCCATCGCCCTCGCCGCCGAACGCATCCGGGCCGGCTCCGCCGAAGTCATCGTCGCCGGCGGCACCGAATCCATGTCCATGGTACCCATGGGCGGCAACAAAATTTCGCCGAATCCCTGGCTAGTCGATCACTATCCCGACGCCTACATCAACATGGGCCTCGGCACGGAAAACATCGCGCGCAAATTCGGCATCAGCCGCGAGCAGGCCGACCAGTTCTCCGCCAATTCCCACAAGAAAGCTCTCGCCGGCATCGCCGCAGGTAATTTCAAGGACGAAACGATCCCTGTCGAAGTGAAGATCACCGCGCTCCCCAACGGCAACGGCGCATCGCCCAAAGCAAAGTCCGCACCAAAACCCGCGACGCAAACCTTCGTCTTCGCCACCGACGAACTCCCCCGCGCGGACACTTCGCTCGATATCCTCGCCAAGCTAAAGCCCGCGTTTCACGCGAAGGGTACAGTCACCGCGGGAAACAGCTCCCCGATGAGTGATGGAGCCGCCGCCACTGTCATCATGAGCGACGCCCGCGCCAAATCGCTGGGCCTCAAGCCATTCGCGCGTTTTGTCGCTTATGCCACCGCCGGCGTTCTCCCGGAAGAGTTCGGCATCGGCCCGGTCCACGCGATCCCCAAAGCATTGAAGCTCGCTGGCCTCTCGCTCAACGACATGGCCGTCATCGAGCTCAACGAAGCCTTCGCCGCGCAATCCCTCGCCGTCATCCAGCAAGCCGGCCTCGATGCTTCGCGCGTCAATCCCAACGGCGGCGCCATCGCCCTCGGCCACCCGCTCGGCTGCACCGGCGCAAAACTCACCGCCACCATCATCCGCGAACTCCAACGCAAGAACGCGCGCTACGGCATGGTCACCATGTGCATAGGCGGCGGCATGGGCGCCGCCGGCATCTTCGAGCGTCTCTAAGGCGCAAGCGCCACTTGTAGAGGCCGGGCTTTAGCCCGGCAGGCTGTATTCTGGTAGCGGCGAGTTTATCTCGCCATCTTTTCTTTCGCTGTGCGTTTGCGTCCGACGGAGGTCACAGATGAAGCCTCTTCTCTGCTCGCTACTGCTTCTTTTCGCATTTTCTCTCAATGCTCAAGCGCCGGTCGCCGTTCCCGCAGCGAAAGAACCCCACCATCATCTGGTCCTGGAAAATTCCTACGTCCGCGTTCTTCGCGTGAGCGTTCCCGCGCACGACGCCACGCTTCTCCACCAGCACGACGTGCCCTACATCTACGTGGCCCTCGGCCCCGGCGATGTCATCAATGCCGTTGCAGGCAAGCCTGAAGCTCATCTCGTAATGACCGACGGCCAAGTCGGTTACTCCCGCGGCGGCTTCGCCCATATCGCCCGCACCGATGCCGGCCTTGTCTTTAACAACGTTACGATCGAACTTCTCCATCCGCAGGGTGAACCGCGAAATCTCTGTGAACAAGTAATTGACGGTCCGCTTAGCGACTGCGAAAATCCTCCATCCAGCAAACTTCCCCCGGACTCGTCGCTCAGAACGCCCGCACGTTTTGCCAAGATGGAAAGATTGTTCGAGACAGATGAGATTCTCGCGGAGTCTGCCTCGCTCGCACCTAGGGCGAGTTACATTCAGTCTGGTTCGCAGCCCTCGCAACTGCTCATTGCCTTAGACAACTCTGAAGTGCGCGTGGACGTGCAGGGAAAACCATCGAAGTCACTCCACAGTGGCGAAGCTCTGTGGCTACCGGCGGGTAATCCGCCAACGATTGCCAATCTAAACGGGCATGGCGCGTCGCGTTTTCTGCTGTGTTCCTTCAAGAACTAGAAATCGTGAAGAAGCCTTAGCGGAAGACGGTGCGTTAGCGCTTCTTCGCTTCCACGCGCACCAGCAACGTTTCCGGCGCATCTTTCATGGCGATATATTCTTCGCTCTCGATTTTTCCCGGCGCGGCGAGCCGCGTGACGTTTCGTATTTTCAGCGTTGCACCTTCGGCCGGAAACTCCGAGCGGAACACCAGCGCGTCGCCCTCGAACTGCCCGGTCTCCACGAGAGCTCCGGGAAATTCATTCCCGAACACATACGATTTGTACGCTTTTTCCCTGGGGTCCCAGGTCATCACAATCAAACCTTCAAAATCGCCCACCGGTCCCTGCGAGTGAAAATTTTCGACCATCGAATTCCCGCCCGGCCCCAGCTTGCTGGTGTACACACCGGTGTTTTTTCCGCCGTTCGGATAGAACGCCGATTTCGGATACGTCTCCGTGTAGTCCCACTCGCCCAGATAAAATTTCAGCCGGTCCATCTCCGCCGCGCCGGGTTTCGCCGCCGGCGCAATCGCCGGCTTCTCGGCCGTTTTTTCCTGCAGAGCCGCCCACAGCGGAACACCTAGCAATAGCGCGATGGAGATTGTCGCAATCCGGGTTCTAGGCATTTTTCTCATGGCAGCTCCTCTTGTTTTCTCCGTGTCTCCGTGGCAAATTTCAGGGCTCGCGCATAATACGTCCATAATGAAGCTTATCTCAATCGGAGCAGAGTGTTCGTCGAGCGGTTGGCCGCGCGTCCCCAGTGGATCTGCTTTTCGACAGCGTGAAAACGCCTACCCATAGATTGCTCGCTTTCGTGTCACCTAAGATTGGCGGCGGAGCATCCAATCGGTACACTCTCGGTGAAGGAGGCGGCTATGTCCATACGACCGGTAAAGAGACTGATCAAATCCAAGCCGACGACGGAAGGCGCGGGGGTGCATTTGCGGCGCGCTTTTGGTTTCGGCAACACTTCGGAGTTCGACCCGTTCCTGCTGCTGGATGATTTCCGCAACGACGTGCCGGAAGATTATCTGGCGGGGTTTCCATGGCATCCGCACCGCGGGATCGAGACGATTACGTATGTGCTCGCGGGAACGGTGGAACACGGCGACAGCATGGGGAACCGCGGAGCGATTGCGGCCGGCGACGTCCAGTGGATGACGGCAGGCAGCGGGATCATTCACCAGGAGATGCCGAAGGGCGACCACGCCGGGCGGATGCACGGGTTTCAGCTGTGGGCAAACCTTCCGTCGTCGCTGAAGATGACCGCGCCGCGGTATCAAGAGGTGAAAGCGCTGGATATCCCGGAGATCAAGGACGACGACGCGACGCATGTGCGCGTGGTATGCGGAAAATTTTGGGGGAAGACTGGACCGGTGGACGGCATCGCTGCCGATCCCATCTATCTGGATGTGTCCGTGCCGCCCGGACGAAGGAAGACGCTGCCTGTCGAGATTACACGGCACGCGTTCGCCTACGTTTTTGCGGGCGACGGCAAGTTCTGCAACGCTTCCGAACCCCTCGCGGTGCCCACGGAGCCGGTGGGCTGGGCGGACACCAAGCCTCACGCGGAGGCGGACAACCGTTCGCTGGTGCTGTTTGATCGCGGCGACGAACTGATGGTGCAGGCGGGCGACAACGGCATTCGCTTCCTGCTGGTATCGGGCAAGCCGCTGGAAGAGCCGGTGGCGTGGTACGGCCCGATCGTGATGAATACGCAGGAACAACTCCGCCAGGCGTTCAACGAGCTTGAGAAGGGAACGTTTCTCAAGAAGGACGCGCGCGGCTAGAACAACAACTGTTCGGAATCATTCACTTTTACTCGACATTCAAACGTCATCCTGGCGCTGACAGCGTTCTTGGTTGATGCTCGCGCCCAGACTCGGCCCGCCTCCCCGCCGAGAGTCGGGGTAAACTCCAGGGCCCTACAAAGCAAATGATCGAAATTTAGTCGCCGGCATAGCGGCGGAAGAAGGAATCTGTCTTCCAATGGGGACGCGCGGCAGTGTTGGCAGTGTCGAGCAGCAGCCGGCGCGTGAACTCCTCGTAGAGAGCGGCGGCCTGGAGATCGACCGGCTGGTTCACGTCGTCGGATGGCGCGTGGTAGCGGTTGGTGAGCCAGTCCTTGAAAATTTTCTGTTCGGGCGTGCCGGGCTCGAAAGTGACGTCGCATTTGACGGAAGGAACGCCCTTCTTAATGAAGTTGTATTGATCGCTGCGGATGAAGAGGTTGCGGAGCGGTTCGGGATCGACGATGGGTTTAATACCCATGGATTGCGCGATGGCAGCCGCGCGCGTGCCGAGGTCGGATTCTTCGAGGCCTCCGATCTTGAGAATTTTCAGCGGGACGATGGGAAGAAACATATCCACGTTGACGTCGGCGATGATGGATTTCGGCGCAACGGTGGGATGAGCCGCGAAATATTTGGAACCCAGAAGGCCCTTCTCTTCGGCGGTGACGAGGACAAAGAGGATGGAACGCTGAATCTTCTCGGGATGAGCTTTCAGGCTCGCGGCGATATCCATGACCAGTGCGCTGCCGGAACCATTGTCCATGGCGCCGTTGTAGATGCGATCGCCGTTGATGGGCGCGCCGATGCCGACATGGTCGATGTGCGCAGAGAGGACGACGAATTCGTTCTTGAGAGCGGGATCGGAGCCGGTGAGTTTGGCAACGATGTTGGAGGAATCGAGGGTTTTGGTGAGAATGACGGCGTTGGCTTTGAGCGAATTGGCCAAGGCGAAGTGCGGAAGAGGCTTGCGATCTTTACCCAGGGCCGCAATTTCCGCGAAGGTGTGGCCGGAACCTGCAAAGAGTTGTTCAGCAGAGGCGGGATTGAAGGCGACGCCTAATTGAAGGCCGGGAGTTTCATCGAACTCGGAATCGGCGAGGTCCATCGACGGGTGATTGCGGTTGACGGAAATGCGGGACCAGGGAATGTCCATGGACGCGGGATTGAAAATGGAAATGACGCCGATGGCGCCTGCCGCGCGTAGTGCTTTCCAGCGCTCGCCGACAGTTTGATAGTGCGAAGCGAGAGCGGTGGGGATATCCGAGGGAGAGCCAGCGAGATAAACGACGATCTTCCCTTTCAGGTCGAGACCGGCAAGTTCATCGAGATTTTTTTCCGGAATTTGCAAGCCGTAGCCGATGAAAACCAGAGGCGCGGAAAGAGTGGAGGAGGCATGGGTGAGGCGGGTGCTGATGTGGGCATCGTCGGCGAAAGAAAGAGATTTGGATTGGCCACCCGTGACGAGTGAGAGAGAGGACTTGGATTCATCGACCTCGTATTGGTTGAAGTGGATGGGCTGGTAGAAACCGTTGGTTCCGGCGGGCTCGAGGCCAGCTTTCTGGAGTTGCTCGACAGCGTAAGCCTGGGCCTTGCGAAGACCTTCGCTGCCGGTGTCGCGGCCTTCGAGTGAATCGTCAGCGAGAAATTTGACATGCGACCACCAGGAGTTGCCGTCGAAGTGGGACGCAGTTGAAGTTTGCTGCGCTGGCGAAATGACCGCAAATGCGAGGAAAAGAATGACCGATAGAACTTTGCGCATGAGATTCACCCTTTGAACAAAATTGACGTCAGAGAATAGCAGAGACCAAGAGAAAGAGTCACGCGGTTGCCGTGGAGAGGTTCTTCTTCCCGCGTCCACTCCTCATGGTGCGGACACGATCGGCAGCTCGATGAAAGTTGCCTGGCCGGGCGCATGGTAGATGCGTTGCGTGGCCTTGCGATAGTCGCCTGGCTTCGCCCAGAAAATATTGGGCACAAACGTTTGTGGATTGCGGTCATACAGCGGGAACCAGCTGGACTGAATTTGGACCATGATGCGGTGGCCGGGAAGGAAGACGTGATTTGCCGTGGGAAGCGCGAGGCGATAGAGCAGCGGTTTGTCCGGCGTCAGGGCCTTGGGCGCTTCAAAGCTTTCGCGGTAGCGGCCGCGGAAAATGTCGGCGGCAACCATAAGTTGATAGCCACCCATTTCGGGTTGCGCGCCCACCTCGTCGGGATAAAGGTCGATGAGCTTGACGACCCAGTCGGAATCGGTGCCGCTTGTGGAGGCGAACAGGTTGGCGACCGGTTGTCCGCTGATTTTCATCGGGGCACTCAGCATGTCCGAGATGAAGACCACGACGTCGGGGCGGCCGGAAACTTCGCGCTGGTCGCCCGTAAGCCAGGTGCGCCAAGGCACGTTGCCCGCGAAGCCGACGGGAAAACTCGGGCGTCCGTTGAAGGGAACGGGCTTGGCGGGGTCGGAGACGTATTCGTCGAAAGACGATTCGCTTGCCGCCGGCGCGGTGAAGCTCAGCTTAAGACCTGCGGTGAGATAAAGCGGCGTCGGTTTTACGCTGCAGCCGCTGGCGCAACCAGAAGGCCACGCGGGCAAGCGCCGCCAGGTGTTCGTGCCGGTTTCAAACGCCGTTACCGGCGCGACGTCGCTCTTCGGCGCAGCGTCTTTCAAATAGTGCGCCAGGAACGGCGCAAGAATTTCTCTGCGAAAATACAACCCAGTATCGCTGTCGAAATTCACCGCACCAATCGAACTGCCATCTCTGATTTCCTGGCCATGATACCAGGGACCGATGGCCAGGAAAACTTTGTCGTTGCCCGTGTCCTTTGGCTTGATCGCTTTGTAAACGGCCATCGCTCCGTAGATGTCTTCCTGGTCCCACAGGCTGTTCACCAGCATGGTCGGAACTTTCAGCGGCTGCGCGGCGAGAATTTTGTCCATCGCTTGCTGCTGCCACCAAGAATCGTAGGCCGGATGATCGAGAAGCTTGCGCCAGAAGCCGACCTGTTCAAGACCATGACGGCGGCCGAGTTCGCCAGCCGAACCGGCTTGCAAGTACAAATCGTAATCATCGTAGTTGCTGGTCCACCAGTGCTCGTCGCTCTTGCGCGTGGCTTCCTGGTCGTAGATGTAGGGCATGTTCAGTTCGCGAAAGGCGCCGTAGTGAAACCAGTCGTCGCCCATCCAGCCGTCAACCATGGGATTCATTGGCACGGCGACTTTGAGCGCGGGATGTGGATTGACGAGTGCCATCAGGGGCAGAAATCCATCGTAAGAAATGCCAAGGATGCCGACCTTGCCGTTGCTCTCCGGAATGTTTTTCACCAGCCAGTCGATGGTGTCGTAGGTGTCGGTCGAGTGATCGACCGTTGTGGGATTCAGCGGGCCGCGCAGCGGGCGCGTCATCACATAGTCGCCCTCCGAGCCGTACTTGCCGCGGACGTCCTGGACAACGCGGATGTAACCGCCTTCGAGGATGACTTCGAGTGCGTTGTCATAGCCATGAAGGCTGGGTCCGAGATGCGAGCTGTGCTCGTGGGTGGTGAGATCGTCGGCGTCGTAAGGCGTGCGGGTAAGAAGAATTGGCGCGTTCTTAGCGCCCTTGGGCACGAGGATGACGGTGTGCAACTTCACGCCATCGCGCATCGGAATCATCACTTCGCGCCTGGAGTAGTCGAAGCTATCGGTGACGGGTGTGAACTGGGCCGGCGTTTCGCTGGGCAGCGTGGGAGGAACGGACGGCGGCGGAGCCTGGGCTACGGAGGGATCGGCGAGCAAGAGAGCGCCGAGCACTGGCACGAGCAAGGTTAGCCTACGAAGGCAGTGGATCGGCTTCATTGTAGTCCCTCAGTGACGCGTGGAATGACGGTGGATTATATCCCCAGACGGCTCCGCTCGCCACTTTCAGAGCCTGAAGGGGGTTTTACGCGGTGACTGAAAACTGATCCGACACCGGCAACTTAACGGTGTTTACTGCATCATTCTGCGGGAGTAAAATGGATTGGAACGGTCGGCGTGGCCCACCTTAAACAAGCGTCTGACCAAATCCCGTTTATTGCAACGACTTCCCTCTAGGAGCGACCAAGATGGCCACCGCTACTCTTACCAAGCCCGCAGCAAAAGGAGGCAGCTTTCTCCTGGAATCGCCGCAGCCGAGCGATGTGTTCACGCCTGCCGATTTGACCGACGATCAGAAGCTGATCGGGCAGACGGCGGAGGAATTTGTTCTCAAGGAAGTTTTCCCTTTCATCAAGGACCTCGAAAACAAAAAGGCCGGGCTGATGGCCACGCTGGTGAAAAAAGGCGGCGAAGTGGGTTTGATGGGCAGCGGAGTGCCGGAGGAATTCGGCGGCGCGGGGCTCGACAAGATTTCCACCACGGTGCTGACCGAGAAACTTTCGATTTACGGCGGCTTCGCGGTGACGCACGGAGCGCACGCGGGAATCGGCACGCTGCCGATCGTCTACTTCGGCACGGAGGCGCAGAAGAAAAAATATTTGCCAAAGCTGGCTACCGGCGAGTGGATCGGCGCGTACTGCCTTTCCGAGCCGCAAGCGGGGTCCGACGCGCAGAATTCGCTGACGCGCGCGGAACTGAATAAAGAAGGCACGCACTACATTCTCAACGGCCAAAAGATGTGGATCACCAACGGCGGCTTTGCCGATGTTTACGTTGTGTTTGCAAAGATCGATGGAGAAAAATTCACGGCCTTCATCGTCGAGCGCACGTTCCCCGGCTTCAAGCCCGGCAACGAAGAACACAAGATGGGCATCCACGGCAGCTCGACGACGCCGATTTTCCTGGAAAACTGCAAGGTGCCGAAAGAAAACGTGCTGCACGAGGTCGGCCGCGGCCACATCGTGGCGTTCAATATCCTGAATGCCGGGCGGTTCACTCTCGGCGCTTCCTGCGTGGGCGGCTCGAAGCACGTACTGATGACCTCTTCGAAATATGCGAAGGAGCGCAAAGCGTTTGGAAAACAGATTGGCGACTTCGGCTTGATGAAGGAAAAACTGGCGGAGATGGCCGTTCAGATTTTCGCGGTGGAATCGATGGTGTACCGCTCCGCGGGAAACATCGAAGCAGCGATGGCCGCGGCTTCCGGCTCCGGCGACAAGATTCAGAACACCATGAAAGTTCTCGAGGAATACGCCATCGAGAGCTCCATCGCCAAGGTCTACGGCAGCGAGATGCTCGATTTTGTGGTGGACGAAGCCGTGCAGATTTTCGGCGGCTATGGATTCCACGAGGATTATCCCGTGTGCCGCGCGTATCGCGACTCTCGCATCAACCGCATCTTCGAGGGCACCAACGAAATCAATCGCATGCTCATCATCCAAATGCTGATGAAGCGCGCGATGGGCGGCCAGCTCCCGCTGATTCCCGCGGCCATGAAGCTGGCGGATGAAATCCTCGCGGGGCCATCCTTCGAGGAAGCGCTGGAAGGCGTTCTCGCCAGCGAATCCCGCGTCGTGGCCAGCTCCAAGAAAATGTTTCTGCAAGCGGCCGGAGGCGCCGTCCAGAAATTCCGCGAAAAGCTGGCCGACGAGCAGGAACTGATCGGCGCGCTCTCGAACGTAGTTATGGAAATCTACGCGATGGAGTCCTGCCTGCTGCGCGCGCAAAAAGCTGCCGCGGCAAAAGGAGAATCCTCCACGCAAACCATGATTGACGCCGCGCGCGTGTTCATCAATGACGCCGCCGAGCGTGTCGAGCACGAAGCCAAGCGCGCCATCGCCGCCATCCACGAAGGCGACATGCTCACCACGCAAATGGCTGTCCTGAAGCGTTTCGCGAAGCGCGCGCCGGTGGACACCATTGCGCTGCGCCGCCGCGTTGCCGCCGCCGTCCAGTCTCAGGACCGCTACCCGCTGGAAGGCCGCTAGCCGGTTTCGCGGCCTATCCCGTTCTGCAAAAAAGCATCCATCAAGACACCCGGTCCCCCGGCTCCACGGGGGCCTTTTCCATTTTGGAACCCCTGTCCGTAAGTCTTCCCTTTCCTGCGAATAACTACCCTAGACTGAGCTTTAGAACGATTCAGCCAATTCATGAAGGAGCGCCTTCGGATGTCCCGCAAGTTGTTGGCATTGGTGTCCGTAATCGTCGGCCTTCATATTCTCGAAGCGCTGACGCTTGGCACATCCACACTCGGGTCCTTTCTCGCAAACAGCCTGCAAATCTTTGCATGCGGTCTTGCCGCGGTCATGGCTTTCGGTGCATCTCGCCGCGGGCACGGCTTGAGCCGCACCTTCTGGCTGATCTTCGGCGCGAGCATTGCGATGTGGGGCGTAGCAAACCTGGGCTGGATGTACTACGAAGTGGTGCTCCACAGCGAACCGCCCACAACCTCGGCGGTACGATTCTTATTCGGCTTGGAAAGCGTGCTGATCGCGATAACCCTATTCCTAGACCAGGACAAGGATTCTCCGCGGATTGACCCGGAATCCGTTCTTGACTTCATCCAGATCGCAATCGTCTTCTTTTTTATTTACCTCGAATATTACTATCTTCCGGCTCGCCACCTTGACAGCTACTCCGCATTCCTGCGGGGAATGCGCGTCGAGAACGTGGAAGATGCTTTGCTCACGGTGCTGGCTGCGTTCCAGGCGCTGCGCGCGCGGAAGCAGCACACCCGGAAACTCTATGGCGGCCTCGCACTCTACCTGCTGTTCTTGACGGTGTGCGCGGCGCTGGCACAGTACCTGGAAATTATCAAGCCAGCCCCAACTGGAACGTTTCGTGACCTGTTATGGACATCGCCGTTTCTCGTTGGTGCAATGTGGGCGGCGCAGTGGCGACCGACCCCTGCGGCGGAAACTGGTTCACGATTGCGGCGAAAGACGTTCGGCGAATTGATGCTGACCAACACCACATTTGCGCTGGCGCCACTGATCATACTCTGGCAGGTCTCGCAACTAGAAGCGGAGTGGCGCCTGCTTCGTTTCTCACTTCTTGGAATTTCCATCGTGTGCTACGCCACCCGGCTGGGAATCAGTCAGTTTCATGAGGCAAAAAGCGAGAACGCCGTGCACACGCATACGCTGGCCATGGATTCCGCCATCAATGGCTTGGCCATTCTCGATGCCGGAGGGAAATACATTTATGTCAACCCGGCCTACGCGCGGATGATCGGGAATACAAATCGGGAAGCGATGCTGGGCAGGCCGTGGCAAGAGATCTCCGGCCCCCGCGCTGAGGCGCCGGTAGTGTCGGAAATTCGCGAAGCCTTGAAACAACATGGCAAATGGTTCGGCCCGCATTCCGTGCATCACAGCGACGGAACAGTGGTCCAGACGGAAATGGCCCTTACTGCTCTGCCTGAAGGCGGCGCGATTTGCGTGAGCCAAGACATCACCCAGCGAGTGAGCGCGCAGCGTGCGCGGGCCGAAACCGAAATTAAATACCGCATGCTCATCGAGCAGGTCGCGGCCATCAGTTACATCGCGGAACTCGGCGTCAAAGGCCAATGGCTCTACGTCAGCCCGCAAGTCGAAACGATATTCGGCTACTCCGCCGAGGAATGGCTTGCGAATTCGACAGATTGGATCCGTAACGTCCCTCCCGAAGACCACCCCATCGTGAATGCCGCGGAGGAAGCCAGCGCACGCGGCGAACCCTACCAGGCCGAATATCGTATTACACGCAAGGACGGGCAGACCATCTGGGTGAGCGACACGGCGGTCGTGGTGCGCGGCAGTAACACTCATCCCGTCATGGAAGGCCTGATCGTCGATATCACCGACAGGAAAATGCTCGAAAATCAATTGCTGCAGGCGCGCAAGATGGAGGCCGTCGGAAGGCTGGCGGGAGGCGTCGCACACGATTTCAATAATCTTCTGACCATTATCAAGGGCTACGTCGAGATGGCTATGCAGCGCTGCCTGGACCGGCCGGAGTTGCACAGGGACATCCGGCGCATCGAAGAGGCCGCCGATCGGGCGGTCACGCTGGTTCGGCAGTTGCTGGCCTTCAGCCGCAAGCAGGTTCTGCGGCCGAAAATCCTCGATCTCAACGCCATCGTGGTGAATCTTGACCAGCTCCTCCGGCGGCTGATGAACGAAAACATCGAGATGAAAACTTTTGTGTCGAAAGACGTTGGAGCGATCAAGGCAGATCCGGGTCAGGTCGAGCAGGTCATCATGAATCTGGTTGTGAATGCGCGTGACGCCTTGCCCAACGGCGGCCGGATCCTCATTGAAACGAGCAACGTCGATCTCGACTCCGCATATACGCTCGATCATACCGTCGTCCGTCCGGGGCCTTACGTTTTGCTGGCCGTCACGGACACCGGCATCGGCATGACCGCCGACACGGTCGCCCACATTTTCGAGCCTTTCTACACGACGAAGGAAAGCGGCCGGGGCACGGGGCTTGGTCTCTCGACCGTGTACGGCGTCGTGAAACAGAGCGGCGGCTACATCTGGGTTTACAGCGAGCTTGGAAAGGGCACGACCTTCAAGGTTTATTTACCGCGCGTCAAAGACGACGTCCAGGTTTCGCCGGCGGCGGAAACGCCCGCATTCACGACGCGCAGGGGCGACGAAACCATCCTGCTTGTGGAAGACGAACCCGCGGTGCGCGAGCTGACCCAGACGGTTCTCTCCGAGCGAGGGTATAGAGTAATCGAAGCGCTTACGCCGGAAGACGCAGAGCGCCTGGCTGGAAACAACGGCGCTGAAATCCATCTGCTGTTGACGGACGTGGTGATGCCGGGTATCAGCGGGCGCGAACTGGCCAAGCGGCTCACCGGGCGTTATCCCAGTCTACGAGTGCTGTACATGTCCGGCTACACTTACAATGTGATGGCGCAAGACGGCACCCTGGAGGAAGGAATCTCCTTCCTCCAAAAGCCGTTTACCCCGCAAGTGCTCGCGCAAAAAGTCCGCGAAGTACTCGACCGCCCCGTTTCCGTAAAATAAAAAACCACATCACAATCGCTTTAACGCGTTCCCGCCAGGGAAACGGTCTTGCCCGTAGCCGCGGACTGTCTCGCGGCGTCGAGTATTTCCGTCACAATTACGTTCGTTTCGAGCGAAGACTGCCCCTCGGGTTTCAGACCTCCCAAGAGCACCGCTCGCAAATAAGAAACGGAATCTTCCTTCGTTTTCTCCAACGGCTTGGAGTCGGCCGATGTCTCCTCTTTTTCGGGAAGCCGCACGCGCACCGCATCGCGCCCGACGGTGATGGCATAACCTTTCTGCCCGTACACTTCCATATCTTTTCTGGAGAACGGCCAATTCCAGGAAGCCTGCACAATCGCCTGCGCGTGGGGATACGTCAGGATGATCGTCGCTTCATCATCCACTCGCGGGTAGACATCCGGCTTGATTTGCTGCGTGACGGCGGTCACCGAGTCCGGTCTGCGGCCATCCATCAGCCAGGTCGCCAGGTCCGCGCCGTAGCAGCCAAAATCAAAGAGTGCGCCGCCGCCATTTAGTTTGGGATCGCTGAGCCATGCAAGAAACTCCGGCCCGACGCCGATCTCTTTCGGGCCGCGATGACCGTCATGCACGACAATTTTTCGAATTTCTCCAATGGCGTTATCGTGCACCAGGTCGTATGCCGCCTGATTGCTGCGATACCAGGTCGTCTCGTAATTCACCAAAACCTGAATCTTGCCCGCGCGCGCCGCTTTCTCAATGGCCCGTGCATCTTCGAGGCTGACTGCCAGCGGCTTTTCCATCATCACGTGCACGCCATACCGCGCGCAGATCTCCACCACGCGTCGATGATCGTAGGTGTTCGTGTACGCGAGTACCGCCTGAGGATGCGTCGCCTTCAGCATTTCCTCCAGGTCGGAATAGAAGAGACCCGGCGCCAAGCCGTAGCTCTTGGCAAATTGTGCCGCGAGCTGGCGATCGGCTTCGGCGATTCCCACCACCTGCAGATCCTCGCGGTGCTGAAACTGGTCGAAGAATCCGGAGGCATGCCCATGCACGAGTCCTGCAAGCGCGACGCGCAAAGGCGCTTTCTCATTTTCAGTCGCGGACTTGGTTTGTCCACGCAAATCAGCGAGCAAACCCGCCAACAGGACTAACGTCATCGAGAACACCACAACAAAAGAGTTGCGTCGCATGAGCCTCCTCTAAGGCATTGGTGTATCAAGAATCGACGGCCGCGTTGCGCCTCCGGACGCCACGTGCGGGCAAAACACAAGACACAGCAAGCGCGGGCAATCCCAAAATTGCGTTGCCCGCGGGATGCTCGCTCCCACGCCACGCGCCGGATTCTACTACTCCTCCGAATGCAGTTTCCGATTATCCGGCTACACATTCAAGTGAAGATAGTTAGGCCCGCCACAAATTCCCATCTCAAGGCCAATTCGGAAAAATGGAATCCACCATTCCGCCCATCCAGTACTGATAAAAGTCTTCGTCGCAGGGCTTCATTACATCGCCATATTTTTTTTTCGCGTGATTGCCCCAGTGCGGCTTCCTGCCGTCGGCGTCGCAGAAGTCGTATTCCTCGGAAAGTCCCCATGAGCTGAACACCCGCCCCGACTTCTTCGCAATTTTGGGATCCGCGGCCAGAGCGGCCAAGGCCCGCCCGGAATACAGCGGAGTCTCGGACTCTTCAAAATTGGGATCCTCCTTCGCGGCCTCACGCCAATTGGCTTCGGTCACGCCGAAGTGATCCAGCATCACTTCGGACCGCAGAAAACCTGGCGTAAGCGCAACTACTGTCACATTCTTGCGGCGCAACTCACGCGCCATGGCAAACGCCATGCGGATTACGCTTGTCTTCACTAGGTCGTAGAATAAATTCCCCCGGTACTGATACGAATCGCCATCGGTCACTTCCACGATCAGGCCCCCGCTTGATTTTTTCGCGGATTCGATCAGCAGGGGAGCGGCAAAATGGCTCGTAATGATGTGCGTGTAAAGCGCGCCTTCCATCATCTGGAAGCCTTTTGGAAGGTCGAGCTGCCAGAAAGGTTTGCCAAATTCCAGGAGCGAATCTCCACCCCAGATGTTGTTGACCAGGATGTCGAGCTTACCGTGATCCTTCTCGATCCGGGCGATGAGCCTCTGGACGGTCCCGCGGCTGGTATGGTCAACGACGGCGGGGATGCCTACGCCACCGCGCGCCGTCACTCTCTCCGCCGTTTCTTCAATCGTCTCCAGTCTCACCGAAGCGTTTCGTGCAGAACTTCTTGTTGCCCGCGAACTGCGCCCCGTGCAGTACACCGTTGCGCCAGCTTCTCCCAAGGCTACCGCGATTCCTCGGCCGGCCCCTCGGGTCGCACCGGCCACAAGAGCGACTTTTTCGCGCAAATCGGGTGGAGTGTAGGAAGGGGTCATGGGTGCCTCCATACGAGATTGCTCATATTAAGCTAAATTGTCCGCTCCGCAATGGAGCGGAAGGACCATGGCACCAACGTGACATAACCGGGACTCTTAGTACCGGCAGAACGGATGATCTGCTCGTTGCCAACTTGACCCGGTGCCGGGCAGAACCTCGCCCTTTGAAAGCGAAAACCTACGAACCCGCGCCGCCCTCAGTTTTCTGCGGTCCCTGGGCGACAATCAACGACACGAATGTCTTTGATTTCAAAAGTCGCTCCTTGTCGCTTGACGATCCGGAGCATGCCCTGCAAGCTTCGCGCAGGCCCACATTTTCGAAGAGTGAAATCTCTGGTCCAGAGGATAAAATGAAAATCAGAGCATCAAAAACCAGATTCCTATCAACGGTATGGCTGGGGGCATTGGCTCTCAGTCTCTGCGGCGGCATCGCGGTGGCTGGCGGTGAACCCGATGAAGGTAAGGATAACAAACGCAGCACGGCGGAGGATTTTCTGCGGCTCGGGGTGCGGCCGATTGCCATCGGGCACCATGGGGTCGGGCCAAATCGCGGCGAGAATCCGGCTTTGCCGATCGAGAATACCGTCGATTCGGTGCGGCAGGCCTATACCCAGGGCGCGCGCGTCGTCGAAGTGGACGTGCAACTCACCCAAGATGGTCGGCTGGCTGTCTTCCACGACGACTTTCTCAGCGACTTTACCTGCCTCCACGCACTGACCCTCGCCCAGCTTCAGCAACGCCTGCCTTACGTGCCGGAACTGCGTGAAGTTCTGGAGGTCGCGCGCGAATTCAACAAGGAAGCTGGCGATGACCTGGGGGGCATCTTCATCATCGAGCTGAAGGCGTTCTCGCCGCACTGCGATCCGGGCGACGAATTGGAGCAGGCCCTGGTATCGGCCGTGGTGCCCGAGGTACGCAAGGCCAGGATGGCTGAGCAGGTGATTTTCGATTCGTTTTCGCCGGCCTTGCTCTATCTGGCGGCGCAGACGGCGCCGGAAATTCCGCGTGAGTTGGATATTTCGGGTCTGCAATTGTTGACCCCGGCGCAGATCCAGGCCGTCACTGGGTTGCCAGTGACTATCATCAACAAGAAAAACTCCCTTGGGCTCACCTGGGCTGAGATTGGACCGGTGTTCCGTTTGCCGGGTTATGCTTCGGCGCAACAGTTCCTGGTGACGGGGATCGCCGTGAACGTTCGCATTGTCGGCGGCGAGTTGGACTTCTTCGGGCCGGCGGAGCAGCAGCAGCCGGGTAGCGGCGTGGCCTTCGTGGGGGCAGCCCACTCGGTCGGCTTACGCGTGTTCGCCGATCCAGCGCGCACCGAAGCGGACTGGAACTTCTTCGCCTCGCTGGGCGTCGATGCCATCTATAGCGATATCCCGCTGGGCGTGCGCTTGCAGCCGGCGATTCCCGATCTGTGATCTCTTTCGCGCTCGAACTTGAATCTTTCAGCTCGGGGAGAAGGCTGCAATACTATGACTCCTCTTTGCGTTTACTGGGGGATTCCTGGCCGGAAGCGGCTACCGGGATTCACGGATCTTGAATAAACTTGCCAACCGCTGATAGAGGCCTTCGATGGCTCGAAAAAGTTCCCCAGCCCCGGGGGTTCCGTCGGTCACATCATGGGCGTCCAAATCCGAGGCCAGCGCCTTGCTGAGCTGCGTGGCGCGGCGGACACGCTCGTCGGTGAGCAGGGTGCGTACCGTGGCGGTATCCCGTTGGTGGGCCTGGCGTTCCTGCAATTCTTGAAGTGCCCAGGCAGTCTTGCGTACATAATCGACGGCGTCGCGAAACTCACGAAGCACGCGAGGATCCATCCCACCTGACCTGATGGCTTGCTCCAGTTTCAGCAGGTCGTCGATCGCCCTCTTCAGCCGGAACGTCACGCCCCAAAATGTTTCGCTCGGAGAAAGAAGCTCGACGGCCACGCCCAACACCCCGCTCTCTTTGGAGGGACGCAGGGAAATCACTCGTGCGGAGGCTGTTTTAGTTGTGCTAAGGTTAGTCAGTTCGATAAGGCTGCCGATGGCCGGGCGGCCTCTCATGTCGAGCAGCCCACCGTGCATGTTGACTTCTTTAGCTTCAGCAAACTCAATGACGCCTGCGCCGTTGGGCTCCAACCACTTCACCTGCACGGGAACAACTACAGGGTAACGGTCACTCCTCCTGTTTTTTCCCTTTGTGACCGGTACCTCGGCGCCCGACTTGTCCGTTGCCAACAGCCACCTCCGTTTAGCTGGGCCCCACTCTCCTAGCAGACTTTAAGCCGGTATCTCCGATCGCAACTCTGTCTCTGCGCAAGACCATACGCCCGGCGTTCTCTGGCGTCAAGCTTGGATCACCGTCACGCCGCATCTATACTTTCAGCGGTCAAAAGCTGTACGCCAAGACACCGGCAACGTTTGTTTTTTGCCCCAAGCTTCTCGATAGGTACAATAGCAACACGGCCGATGACCAAGAAGTAGAAGGAGCCCCGGGTGCGCGCGCCCACAATGCCTCGTTCAAACGATAAGCATAGAATCATCAAACACTATGATGTCATCAGTCCCTACTATCGCTCCTTCTGGGGAGAACATCTGCATCACGGCTATTGGATTCGTGGGGATGAAGCAAAGGAAAAGGCCCAGCTTCAGCTCATCGAGCATCTCGCTCAGGTCGCGGGAGTAAAGCCCGGCTCGGAGATTCTCGACATTGGCTGCGGCCTCGGCGCCAGCAGTCTCTATTTGGCCAAAAACTATAAGGCCGCCGTCACCGGCATAACTATTTCCGAAGTACAGGTTGAAATGGCAACCAAGGCCGCGGCAAGGGAGCAACTCGATGCGAAGTTTCTCCTGATGGACGCCGAAGCGATGCACTTCCAGAAACAATTCGACCTGCTTTGGTCCGTCGAATCCATCTCCCACTATCAGCGCCGCGAAGAATTCTTTGCTTCCGCCGCTAAACTCCTGAAGCCCGGCGGCCTCTTCGCAATCACCGACTGGTTCAAAAAAGAAAATCTGACCCCCGCGGAGACTGATCAATTTATCGATCCAATCGAAAAAGGCATGATGGTGGAACTGCAAATCATGGATGACTACGAGCATTTCCTTATTTCGAACGGGCTGCAAATCATGCACCGCGATATTCTGAACAAGAATTGCGCCAAAACGTGGGACCTATGCCTCGATATCATCAGCGACAAAGCATTCTGGGCGCTTGCCGTAAAGTTGGGCGCGGAGTTTGTCACCTATCTCAAGGCCTTCCAAGCCATGCGCGCCGGCTTCGCTTCCGGTAACTTCGTCTACGGCCTCTTCGTCGCGTGCGCCGCATCCAGCGCGTCTGCGACTTCAAGTGCCTCATCAACCTGCTAAACAAATATCCGGTTATCCAACAGTTGTTCCCAAGCAATCCATGGAATCACGTTTATAAATGTGTGCAAATGTGAACACAATTACCTCGGTTTTTATGTTACCTATGGGAATGGTCATGAAGAACGCGCGGAAAGAGTCTTGGGAAGCCGTGTTAGCCGCGGTCAAAAAGGAAATGGCGTTGCCGCAAATGGCCCAATCCGCACGGCATCAAAAATTTCAGCCGAATCGAAGGCTCAATCAACCCATGAGGTCCAACAGAAATGCCCCCCCCCCGCAATTCTGATTGATTTTGCCGGGGTGTTGACAATAGATGAAAAGTTTGCCAGGCAAGTAACTATTTACTCTCAAGGTAGCAAAGTCGAGACAATCATGTACATTAAAAGGGGGCGCGTGAAACTCTCCGTGGCCTCCAAGACCGGCAAAGAGGCGGTCGTGGCGATTTTAGGACCCGGCGATTTTTTGGGTGAAGGGTGCCTGGCAGGTCAGCATATTCGTATGGGTACGGCCACCGCGATTGTCCCCACGGCTCTGCAGGTCATTGAAAAAAACGAGATGATCCGGGCGCTCCGCGCTGATCATGCGTTCTCTGAACGCTTCCTGTCTTATATGCTTTCGCGCAATATTCAGATGGAGGAGGATTTAGTCGACCAGCTTTGTCAGTGCAGCGAGAGGAGACTCGCCCGCGCGCTTCTGCAGCTCGCAGGGAAGTGGGATCCCCGCAGGATGCGGAGATTTGCCGGAATATCGCAAACGACCCTGGCAAAGATGATCGGCACCACGCGCTCGCGCGTCAATTTCTTCATGAATAAGTTCAGAAGGCTTGGCTTCATCAAGTACGATGGCGCTCTCAGCGATAGCGCCGGGATACGTGTTAACACCTCCCTCTTAGCTAAGGCTTTTTGCAATTAGCTTTCAGCTCGCGCGCGTCACCGAAGCGTCGAAGGCGGCATGCGCGGGAGTGAGAGATTCTTTGTAGTCATATCCGGTAGCAGGCGAAAATCGAAATAGTCGGCAACGCGAGGAGCCCAAGTCCATGAGTCGTACAGTTCCTGTGCCGGGCAACTGGATAGAGTTTTTACGGAGCCAAGGTGAAACCGGAATAGATTGCATTGTGGCGCGCGTTACGCTCCACGACGGCCGATCATTCGAGCAGGTTGCCATCAGAGACGGATATATCACGATGGTGAGAGGACACAAAGAGGTACCGTTCTCCGAGAGCGACATAAAAGAAGTCGAAGCAAATCACAAGAAATGGAACTTCAGCGAAGACAAAATTTGAATGAGCCGGAACGCTGGTCTACCAACACCTATGACCAGGGTAAATTCATTTCCTTTCCAAGGCCGCAACAGCAGAAAACTTCCGGTCTACGTGTGGTTGAGAGCGCGGACCACCTGAATGCAGCACGCAACGCTTCCCTGCAGCGGCCCCACACGTAGGACAGGGGACGGAGGATAACTGTTTGGACGTGAGTTCTTTCTTTTTCATTTAAACAATCATGCGGGACACCCCGCAGCGAAACTGTTCAATTTGGGACACTGTGGGAATTATCTGACACTCGATAAGTCGTAATCAAGCTAATTCCTGATAAGCGTCCGCAACGCGTCTCCCTACCTATCCATCTCTCCGCCCCGCCATCCCACTGCCCCACTGCCTTCTAAGTCTTTTAGAATGCGCAGTTACGAAAAAAGAATCTTGCTAATTAGAACGGCAGATTGCCCCCCCAAACGGAGTCTTGGCGTCCTATGCGCAGGGACGGTCTTAGTGGGGCTTCGCCGGAGGCTCCGCGGGCGCATCGGTTCCCTTGGGCTTGGCGATTGTAGAGAGCGTCTCCACGTTGAACTTTTTGTAGTCCCAATACCGCGTCACTACGCTGGCTTTGATCCCTTTCACCAGCAGGAAACGCACTCCAACGTGCGCCTCCATGTAGGTCGGCCGCCACACTTCGTTATTCACGAATGCCTGCTCGAAGACGAAGCTGGTGCCCTTCTGCAGATTCGCCAGCAAGCCGCCGGCAATCTTCATGTCACCGGTAAAATACGCTTCCAGCCTTGCCACGTCGTGTGCTTTTTCGTCGATCCACACGACGCCGGCGAGCTTCTGCGCGATCTTTTCCACCATCTTGTGCGCCTTGAATTCGGGATTCGGCTCGAAATCGAAGACCAGCACGTCCTGCCCGCGGAAGCGCTCGCGGCGCGGATTCACAAACTGGCACGCGCGCAGAAATATCTCAATCCCCGGCTCATCCTTCTCGTCGCTCTTCCCTTCTTCCTTGGCCTTTTCCGCTTTGGCTTCTTTCTTGGTCTCGTGCTTCTGCAGTTCCACAATGCGTTTCTGCGTCTTTTCGTTCTCTTTCTTCTGCTCTTCGGCGCTCAGCGGCTTGCCGTCTTTTTTCACCCGCGTCGTCACTTCCTCCCCGTTGAGATAGAAAAAAGTGTACTCGTTGGCTTCGCGCTTTTTCACCCGGCCGTCGCCCTCGAACTCCGTCTCCTCCTCGGACTGCGACCCGGCGTAGTTTTCTCGAATCTTGTCGATGGCCTTCTGGTTGTCGTCAATCTCTTTGAACAGGGCTTTCAGGTCAGGCAATTTGACTTGCGATTTGACCGGGAAATCAAACACGCGCTCGCCCACCGTTCCGTTGATCGCCGCGCGTGTCACGGTGATTTCGTATTTATCATTTCCGCGATGCAGCTCGATCTTGTACGGCAACTTCACGCCATCAACCGTTCTGTAGTCGTCATAGAGGATCTCTTCCTCCACTCCGCCGACCGTCGCTGCCTCCTTCACGACCAGGTGCGTCTCCGGATCGAAGTAAACTTGCCGCTTCACGCCGGTGGCCGTGGTCACCTCGAGTTGTACTGCATCTCTTCCGCGCACCTGCGCGTGCCCCACAAACGCCAGCGCGATCTTGCTTTTCTTTAGATTGAGCAGCCGGGAGTTGTAATACTGCGCTGCCGCTTCCAGTTGCATCCCTTCGGGACCCACCAGCGTGCCCAGATCGCCAGCCGCATTCTGATGCCAGGCGGACTTCCCGTTGTACGCCTCGATCAGGTTCTTTTCGCCCGCCATCAACTCCGAATAGTACCGATTCGGAAGCTTGGTATCCAGCGTGTACGTCCCCATCTTCCCGTCGTCACTCGTAAAGGTCCCTTCAAGCGTCAACGTCTGGATCTTGGCCAACGCCCTGCCGCCCCCCGCGGCCTTCACGTACTGCTCCACAATCTTGCCGGCATCCTGCGCCGGGGCAGGATAGGCCCCGCCGGTGAGCGTCAATGCGATGAGTATGCTGAGCAGGCGTGTGCGCATGGGGTTCAACTACATGAACGCAGTCCGGCGCAAAAAGTTTCCAGCAAAGTTCAAGTGGCAGGGTCAGTTTTCAGTTTTCAGTTTTCAGTTTTTCAGTTTTCAGCTTTTGGTTTTCAGTTTTTTGCTTCTAGCCGTCGATGATCGGTCTTCGGATTTCGCCACTTCGCTTCTCGTTTTTTTTTTGTTCTAGGGCTTTTTCTTTTTGAAGAGGCCGCCGAGATTGTTTATCGCATCGGCGGGATTTTGCACCTGCGCCAGTGACTTAGTGGAGCCGGCGGCGGAAGTGCCGGCGCATCCGAGCTGCGACTTCAGCATGCCAGCCGCAAGACCGCCAACATCAGGAATAAATTGGGGATTGGAAGCCGTGCCGTGAATCAGGAAAGGCACAGTTGTCGTACCGCCTCCTTTGCAGCCGCCAGCGGCGCCGGTGACTTGCGTCAGGATGCCGCCAATGCCGCCCGCGGCACCACTAGTTGCGCCGCCCGCCGCGCCCGCAGGCGCAGCCGCCGCGTTGGCGAGGTTTGCCACCATTTTGAAATCGAGATTGTTTTTTGAGTCGATCGCGCCGAGACCGGTGAGATTGCCGAGCGGGGGAAGGACCGCCAGGAAATTGTCAGCCTTTAGACCATCAGGGGCCATGTGGAGATTCGTGGTGAGCTTTTCAATGTTCAGGTCGTTGCCGGTCTTGACGCCTGTGAGCATCGAGATGGCGGACAGTTTCGAGCCGAGATCAAAGCCGACAAGCTTCGTGCTGTAGACGCCTACAGTGCCATTGGTAACGAGTCTGTTGGTGGGACCTGTAATTGTGAGATCGGTGTTGAGCGTGCCGCCCTGAAGCGAAGCACCTTTGGGAAGATTGATGCCGAGGGCGGGTAGAAAGGCTTCGAGGTCTTTTGCGGGCATGTCCTTGCCTTCGAGCTTGATGTTGACTTTGGTGGCCTCGCCAGCGGATTCGTACGTGCCGCCGAGATGAGCAGCGGCGCTGCCGATCTTGAGCGTGGATGGAAGGAGGACGCCGGTGTTTTTGCCGAGATTGTATTTGGTATTGAAATCCACGGTGAGGGGAACGCCGGCCGGCGAACCACCCGCGATGAGCAGGGCTTTGGAAAGTTTGGCGGTGCCCTTGGTTTCGGCTTCGCCGCCTTTTGATTCAAGCGTGCTATCGAGATCGAGTAGGCCCCCGAGTCCCAGAGAAGGATCGAGGAAACCCGTCGAGGCGAGATTCAAAGAGCTGACATTGAGCTTGGCGGAGAGCGGCGTCAACGAAGTGTCGGCCTGATCGATGGGGCCGACGGTGCCATCGAGGTTGAAATTGCCCCCGGAAGGGAGATCGGCGGCGACAGTGACCGGAAACTTCGAGGTCATGGAAACGTCGGAGGCGGTCACATTGACGTGGTCGTAAGTGTTGCGCTTTTCCGACTTCGTGGTGCCGACGACGATACTGCCGTTCTTGAGCTCAAATTTCCCGATGGAGAGGTCCGCGGGAGAATTTGACGAGCTCGAAGACTTTGCGGCCGAGCTGCCGAGCGAAGAATAGTTCCACTGGCCGGCGCCATTGTGAAGGAGGGTCACTTGCGGAGTGTCAATCGTGACACCCGTGACGTTGAGGGTCTTCGAGAAAATCAGCGGCAGGACTTGGACTCCGACCTTCAGCGACTTGGCGGTGAGGAAAGGAGAAGAGCTGAATTTGGGATCGTCGCCGATAGAGATATTGTCGGCGGAAAGCGAGCCGCTGATGAGCGAAAGGCTGAGATTACCGAGTTCGACTTTGCGGCCGAGCGCGGCAGAGGCTTTTTCTTCAATGGTGGGGCGGAACTGATTCACGGGGATCAAAAACGGCGCGACGAGAACAAGAACGACCAGCACGCCGGCGACGATGAGAACAATCTTCAATGTTTTGTTCATGACGGGCTCCAAGACAGCGGTAGCGGGCGATCCCCCGGACGAAGAGAGGGGAGGATAGCCCCGGGGACAATATACATGAGGGAGGGTGTAGTTGACTGTCCCGTTGTGGACAGGGGGATGTGAGCCGTGGCTCGTGACTGGTGGCTCGTGACTGGTGACTCGTGACTGGTGGCTCGTGACTGGTGACTCGTGACTCGTGACTGGTGACTCGAGAGAGGGAGCCGGAAAAGATAGGGAGAGGACGGGAGGGGGGTACACCCTCCGTCGCGACGAAAAGAGTGCGTAACTGGTTGATTGGAAAAGAGTTGTTCGAGTGCCATTGAGCCGGTGAGTGCTGCAAGAGTATGAAAACACAGGGGATAGATTGGAAACCCGTTTGAAACGTTTGCAGGGATGGGAGTCAGAACGTCGAAGGGCGGAGCTCCCCACCCCCTGTTTTTTGTAAATGTTGCATCTAAAGGATTTAGCTCTGCCGTAAGCCCTTTAGATGCAACACTTGCGGGGAGATCCATAAATGTTGCATCTAAAGAACTTAAGGAAGAGGAGCAAGGAAGCAATGAGGTAACGAGGTAAGGAAAGAGCGTATGGTCCGCTCCGCAAGAAGGCCGGAACAAACGTGAAGGTTTTGAAGGAGTTAGAAGAACCGCGTGGCGGGGGCGCATGGTTCGCAGGGCACGGAAGAATCGTGCCGAATTAACGAAACCATTATAGCATGTTGGTACCGTATGTCAAGGGTTACTTGTAAGGTCTGGAAGCTGCGGGATAGCGGGGTGTCAGTTTGAATTGGGGTCGGGGAACCGGGTGGGCGCGCTCTCCGGCTAGTGATCTGCGCTTAGAACTTCGGCCCAGAGTCTGAGGTGTTCTGCTCCCGGCCCAATCAACGTCTTTGACCACGTTTCGCCCGCCACGGCGCACTCCTTAGCAATATCAGCCAGGGCAGACTTCTCAACGTGCTCACGCTCTATTATGCGATTTAGTAGAAAATGGTAGCGGCACCGCTTTGCTGCTGCTGGTGTCTGAGCCGCTCGTCTCGACATTGGAGTGGAATAGTGAATTTCTCCGAACTGAGCGAAAGCGTTAAAGTCGTCGCCAACGATGCGCTTACATATTGCACAGTCACATATTTTTGAAAAAAAATCGGCCGGGCCACTGACCCCTAGCTTTGAGAAACAACGTGTGATTAGCGCCACGGAGTATTTGGCATGCAATGCGCGAACATAATATTGAACGGTCGGCGTCGACTGTCCGATGACCGGAACGACGTCTTTTTGTTCACCATAACCGATGCCGTGGGCGGCCCCGGCCATTCCGAACTTACTTAGTGCCAAACTGAAAAAGCCTCCGTGCATGTTGAAAACAGACATGCTGGGCGATAACTTCTCAACCCACCAGCGCAGCGCCGCTAGTTCTTCCTTGCTAGCAAGGCGTTCATCAAAACGGCTAAACCACAACCACACGGCAGCGGGTTTGCAATCCAACAGATTACCAACTACTTGGGCGGACAGATCCGGATCGCTGAGCAAATCGAGATGGCAGCAAACCACGACATGAATAGGAATGTCCTTCCTCTGCCTCGTTGAGCTTAGCGCGAGGCGATGATTTAGCTCTATCCATTGCTTTGAGCGGGATTTTTCTATGTAAAAATATGGGGCGAAGAGCGCGGTCGGCGTAGGCAAGTCGTTAGCAAACTTCGCGGTTTCTGGATCGACACGGAAGACTTCCCTGAGTCGTTCTGCTTGGAAGCTAATGACAGATTTGCAAGCCTCATCAACAACCTGGTCCGTCGAAAAGTCAGAATAGCTAACAGCCTTCCCGGCATCTAGAGCTGAAGAAAATGGAGGGCCGAATGAATCCGCTAACTTTCGATAAGAGCCTTTGAACTTTCTTACTGTTGCTCCCTTCTTGCCCCCGGGCACCTTTTGATTTGATTTAATCCAGTCGAGGTCTATGCGCACTTTTCCAGATTCCGGGTCAAAGTAGGCACCGAATGCGTACGTCATTGGGTCTACATAATAGGGCCGCCCAGTCGCTTTGTGGAGCCTGAGAAGGAGACTCGCTGTCGCCCCCGGCGAGATTTGAAGCAGGTTCGCACCAACCATGATGCCGTCAAATTGCTTGAGGGTTTTCTCGATGTATTCCTTCTCAGAGTGACTACCCATTCGAAGGATGACACTGGGCGTAGTTTCAGGCACTGGCGACACCTTTGAGGTACTCTATCTGCGACAAACGATAGAATGGACGCACCTCCGCGTGCTTTTTCGCCTGCAACACGCAGGAACAGCCGCCGGACTCCAAGACTGCGATGAGTCCAACCCCGTTAACTTGCAACTCTGCTCTCACGACTCGCTTCACCGAACTTTCAGGCATTGCGATGTAAACAAGGTCAGCGCACAGTTGATATAATAACGATTGTTTGAGCGCTTGCCGCCAATCGTTTAGCTTCAATTCGATTGCAACAGTTGCGTCACTTTTCCTCGAAAATCCGTAGAGGTCGATGCGGTATTCATAGAAAGGCAATTCGACCTTCTGGAGACAGAATCCCTTCCTTTTGGCAAACCTTGCGACAGGTTCGAGTAACTGCGATTCCTTATAGAACTTTGTCCCTGTAATCCGAGATTTGTTCATGGTAATGGAGCATTACTCCCGCACACGTAATACAAAATCCGACAACAACGGCAGAAATCAGAAATGTGATTAACAAAATTGGCAGTCCTACACTCCGGTCAAGAATTTTTTGCGTTACAAAGTAAAATGTGAACAGTCCCTGCACGATCAGTAGAGCGAGCACGCCCCTACTGATTCTTTTGGCCCAAGCCGACCACCGGATACGAGCATGCGCTAGGTTTCGATAGAAAAGAATCTCTTCGATGTCGCTATTCACGAAGGAAGCAACATCATCTAGGAAGGCTTCCCCCTGCAGTTCCTTAGTAATGTCAGCTGCTTTAAGTTCTTTGACAGTGCCACCGGGAGAAAGAGCGTTGGCGAGAATCCTCTCAATCGTTGGCTTTATAGCATCGGCGACCGATCGGCCCAAGTAAGCCAGTAGGGTATCTAGCGCTTCCTTGGTTCCTTTGAGCGATTTGTCGGTGACCTCGGTTCTGTCACCGTACTTATGAAAGGCAGCGATGGCACCAGCCAGCAGAGCGCCGTGGTAGGTAATGGAAAGGGTGGCGAGGTCTGGGACTAAGTGGGTCGCCTGCGTAGAACCTTCTCCTTAATCTCCGACTCGGTCGTCATCTCTGGATGTCGAGTATACACATAGTAGAGTAGATCATTAAGGGAATACTTTGAAAAGCGAGACTTCACTTTTCTAATGCCATCAATAAAAGGCTTGTAATCCTTGTTCGCGAGTAATTGTTCAACGCGTCGTTTGCCATTTTCGGTGAGGTAGTACCGCGACTCTTCGTAGCTATCTGCAGTCGGCGCTATCTCATCGGCCCCAGAAGCCATGACGTCCTCGGGGCCCATGAGCTGATCGAAGGTAAGGTCCACCTCCGCTTTCTCTGGGTCACTGGCCTCGGTGGCAACTTCCGAATCCTCATTTGGGGCTGAGCGTCGGATGTAGTCCAAATTTTCCAAGAATTCTAGATCGTCGTAGATTCGAGGTGAATACGGTCCGGCCTTGTACGGCTCAAAGTGGAAACCGTCACCAGCGGGGTGAATGCGCTCTTCTGATTCTAGGAGGTAGAGTAACTTCTGAATGCGGGTGATCCCGCCAAGCCCACTCGGAAAAGTGGAGTCGTCCAGCCCGATCAACAGCAAGAGCAATTCACGTGCGCCTATAGTCGGCATAGCTATCTCCTGGCATTTGCGCATGGTAGCTACCTCCTTCTGTCAAGGCCAGCATTTTTATTTCTGGCTATGGTTTGAGCGACTCCGAGCAACGGACAAAAGATGAACGAGGTCAGTTTCAAGTTGTAGCTGCTCTCGCAGCCTCCAACGCCACCCTCGACGCATAAAACCAGTTAAATATAGGCGAAAACAAGGCGAAAGTCAAGTAGCCGCCCCGGGATCGGCTAGCCTTGGCGCTGCGGCTAAGTGAGTAGGCGGGACAAGTTCCGGGAGGGCGGCGCGGACGGAGGAGAAAACTATGGTGGCAACTTCAAAGTAGCCGCTACGCGAGGGCAGAAAGAAAGCGATAAACCGGCGCGAGGGTCAGCCGGCGAGGGGATCGACCACGGCGCCGAGAAAGACGACCGCGCCGGAAAAATCGTCGCAGATGGCAAAGACAAAGGGGCGGTTCACGATCATCTCGAAGGGGGGCGGAGGCGGCTCTTCGAACTCGGATGCGCCGTCCATAAGCATGGACACCGCGGCGGCTTCCGTGCCCTTCTCATTGACTTCGACAAAATCCTGCTGCATCGCCGCCATCAGAAAGAGAGGCTTGCGGTCGCTGATACCTTCGAGCGTCGCGCGCGCCGGGTCGAAGACTTGCGACATGCCCATGGCTTTCAGCGGGGCGCTCAAATCGGCTTGGGTCTCGATGCGAAAGCGCGGCAGCCGAATGTGGCCGTCTCGTTCGCCCATGGCGCGGGTCCAGCTTGTGCCGACGATGCTGGTGAGCTCCGCGCAAAACTTTGGGAAAGGCATCTGCTTTGGAGGAAGCACGACGCGCATGCTCATTCCGCCTTTGTACGGCAGTTTGACGATCTGCGCGCCGCTTCGCTCGGCGTAACCAAATTTTCCCCACTGGCGCATCATTGGCACGAGCTGGGGCACGAGCTGGCTCTCCCCGTCCTGCAGCGTGAATTTTTCCTCCTTTGTCTCTTCGGCCTCGAAGGGCTCGTCCCATAGGCCTTTGAAGTACACGGCGTTCATGGTCACCAGCGGCGAAAACGGCTCCAGAGAGCCGACAACCGCAGATATGCGCCCCCGCGTTTTCTCATTGGCCCAAGCGTTGACCTTGCGCGCCGAATCAGGCGCACGAAAGTCCAATGTCTGGACTTCCGCCCAGTAATGCTCCTTCAATGTGTTCACGTAGTCTTGCTTGGGCGCAAAACCGTCGTCGGACCACAGGGAGTTGGCGGTGAGCATCTCCAGGCCACGGCGCTGCGTCTCCGTCTCCAGTTGAAAGCCCAGCGGCCGCCCGAGGCGCTCGTAATGGTTGGAGAGGTTCTCGGGGTAATCGTCCAGGCGGAGCGTATCCATCATGGACTTTCGTGTTTCGCCCGTAGCGCCCTCCCAAAGCATGGCCAGCACGACGCGGGCGCTGTAGGGAGAAATGGCGAGGTTACGATCGCCGGGCCTCAACGCTTCGAACAGGCTGAAAGCGAACTGAGTGCTGGGGAGTGCAGAGATTTCATCCGAGGCGGCGCGCTGGGGCTGCCCGGTCTTCGATGGTTTGCGGAGCCGAGAAAAAATGGAAGGCATACAGAACTTCCCTTCTTGCCGGTTTCCCCATCTTCGCCCGAAAGATCGCTTGCACCTTTGCCGGTTTCCTGGCGCGAAGGCTGGGGAATTGCCCTCGACTATACCCTAATAAGGTGAATTGTCACGCCATCGGCGGGCAGACAGGGCTGGGGGCGTACAAAAGCCTGCTAGAATGCCCTTACCGATGGACAAGAAAAAACCATAACCTTATAGAAACTTGGAGCAACAGATATGAAAAGCGCGCGAGCGGGGAAAGCTCCCAAAGTTCTGGTGATCGACACCGGCGGAACGAACATCAAGCTGCTGGCCACCGGGCAAAAAGAGCCGCGCAAATTTCCCTCCGGTCCCACCATGACGGCGGGGAAAATGGTCCGCGAGGTCAAAGAGTGCGTCAAGGATTGGAAGTTCGACCGAGTGTCATTGGGATATCCCGGTCCAATCATTAACGGACACCCACTTCGCGAACCCCATAACCTGGGGGGCGGCTGGATGAGATTCAACTTCAGCAAGGCCTTTGGCTGTCCCGTGAAGATACTCAACGACGCGGCGATGCAGGCGCTTGGCAGCTACAAGGGCGGCCGCATGCTGTTTCTGGGACTTGGCACAGGCCTGGGGTCGGCGATGATTGCGAATGGAATGCTGGAGCCGATGGAGTTGGCGCACCTCACCTACAAAAACGGGAAAACCTACGAAGACTATCTTGGGCTGCGCGGCCTCGAACGAATGGGGAAGAAAAAATGGCGTGTGCACGTTGCGAAAATCGCGAAGACACTAAAGGCTGCCCTGGAAGCCGATTACGTGGTGCTGGGGGGGGGCAACAGCAAAAAATTGAAGAAGCTGCCTGCCGGCACGCGGCTGGGGAGCAATGAAAATGCGTTCCTCGGGGGCTTCCGCATGTGGGAGAAATAATGGGAGCGGCGTCGAGGACGGGCGGGACAGGGTTGAGCGGAGTGCAGAGCGGGATCATCGAGCCGGTGATGGTGCGCATCCCGGAGGGTTGGTTTGGGATGGGTTGCGAAACGGGGCGGGATGATGAGAAGCCGGTGCATCGTGTGTGGGTGGATGGTTTTGAGCTTGCGGCTTACCAAGTGACGAATGCGGAGTATGGGCGCTTTCTTGCGGAGACGAATGGTGTTCCGCCGCCGTGCTGGAGCGATGCAAACTTCCGTCATCCGAAGATGCCCGTAGTGGCCGTGTCGTGGGATGAGGCGGCAAGTTACTGCGAGTGGCTGAGCGGCGCGACCGGCAAACGCTATCGTTTGTCGAGCGAAGCCGAATGGGAGCGCGCGGCTCGCGGAGGCGCGGAAGGCTTGCTGTATCCGTGGGGCGATGCGCCTCCTGAGATGGTTCCCGATTACGACAAGCGGTGGAAGCTGGGACCGGAGCCAGTGGGGCTGTATGCGGCGAATGCTTACGGACTCTACAATCTCGGCGACAACGTGCATGAATGGTGCGGTGATTGGTACGACGACGGCTACTACGGGCGCTCGCCGGAACGAAATCCGGCGGGGCCGAAGAGCGGCACGCGGCGGGCTTCGCGGGGAGGGTCGTGGCGGCACCATATAAAGGTTACGCGCACGGCGGCGCGTTCGAGTATTCCGCCGGAGTTTCAATACGCGGATTACGGTTTCCGGATCGCGCGGTCCTTGTTAGGATGAGTGAATGCGGCATAGTTCAATGGCTCTGCGCCTGATTGCACTGCTGGTGGGCGTCGCCGCAAACGCGGCGGCGCAGCAAGAGCCAAAGCCGCAAGAGCTTCCCGATGCGCCGGCGGCGAAACAGGAAAGCGCGCCGCAGAAGCGCCAAAGTCCCTTCAACACAACCATCGAAGTTCTCGGACGGCGGTCTATTTTCTTTCCCAATATTGCGACCAGCAGGGGCGCGCTGAGTACCAAGCAGAAGTTCGAACTTTTTGCAGGTGAAAGCGTGTCTCCTTCCCGTTTTCTCAGCTCGGCCGCCGGGGCGGGGATCGGCCAGGCGCGGAATTCGCTGCCCGGGTACGGCCAGGGAATGGACGGGTACGGAAAACGTTTCGGATCTTCGATGGCCACGGGGGCGGCGAACAATTTCTTCGGGACGTTTCTCATTTCGTCCTTGCTGCACCGTGATCCGCGCTACTTCGTAACCTTGCACGGAGGCGCAGGACACCGCATCGGTTACGCGCTGAGCCGCATCGTGGTTGCGCGCACGGATGACGGCAAAGATGCCGCGAATTGGGCGGGAATCCTGGGCCCGCTGCTGGCCGAGAGCCTGGCGAATAGCTATCTGCCGGCGAAAGAACAAACGGCGGGCGGAACTTTTCAGCGATTCGGATGGCGAATCGGCCTAAACGCCGCCAGTAATTCGCTCCGGGAATACTGGCCGACGATCTTTCGCAGCCTGCGCATTACGAAAAGCGCTCCGGGTTGAAACTGGATCCGCCGGCTACGTCGCCACCGTCGCCGTAGGAAGTGCGTCTAACTCCCCACCGGAACTAAAAGACGATCTTGAGGGCGACTTGGATCTGGCGCTCCGGAATGGTCGTCCGGATCAACTTACCACCCAACCCGCTCTTTGATGTGTCTGAGAGGAAAATGTCGGTGTTGCCGTCACCGGGGCCCGGAGGGGCAAAGTTGGGGTGATTCATGATATTGAACATCTCCACGCGGAACTGTACGTTGAAGTTCTCCGAGATTCTCTTGACACGATTGTTCTTGAACACGGAGAAGTCCAGATTGGTTACGCCCGGGCCGATAATAGTGTTGCGGCCAGCATTGCCGCGCAGATTGGGGCAAAGCGGGAATGGGAACACTGGCACGCCAGTGATGGGATCATTGTGCGGATCACAATTGGCATTGTAGAAGGCAAGGTCTGGAGCCGTAGGGATGGCGAAGCAATCCGTCTTGATGTACTTGCTGGGGTTGCCTGGGTTCGTAAGAGTGGCACATCCAGCCGTAGTGAGCCGGTTTGGAAAAGCAAAATCGTCGTGGTTTTGCGTACCGGCCGGGTCGTCACCCGTCCCCCATGTAGGCGTAAACGGCACACCGTCGCTGACCGTGAAGATCATACCGAGTTCCCATCCATCGGTTGCCCACTTGGCCGGTCCGGTCCAGGATTTAGCAGAAGGAATTTCCCAGGTGCCATTCAGCACTAGAGTGCGTTTAACGTCGAAATCGGAGAGACCGCGGGTCAATTTCATATCGAACCAGTTCAAGCTGGAGATCGAATTCCCGAATGCGTCGCCAGCCAGCGTCGCCGAGCTGGTATCCATGCTTTTGCCCCAAGTGTAAGTGCCTTGTACCTGAAAGCCGTGGCTCATACGCTTGGCCAACTGCAATTCGAGGGCATTAAAATAAGAGCGCCCTTGATAAAACATTCCTCGAATCGAGCTAAATGTTCCGTTAACAGGAACGGCATCAGTCGGCCATAAGTAGCCGGCGGGGGTCTTTATCGGGATGGCCATATTGGCATCATCCACGCGGAATGGCTGGTGTACGCCTCGCGATCCCACGTAGGCAACCAGGGCGGCCAGGGACGGCGTAAGCTGGTACTGCCAATTCAAGTTCCACTGCGTTACGTAGTTACGCTTGGGACTAGATTCGATGTAAGTCGATCGCAATTTCGCATTGTTAGGATCAAAAGCTGCCGGAGGCGCCTGGGGGAAGGGCGGCGGATTCGTTTTAAAACGCAGCGAGGCATATTGGAAAAAGGGAACGGCCTGTGTCTCCAGAAGAATGATCTGGTAAGGAAGTGGCAGGACGTCGAACAGGCCAATCCCACCGCGGAAAGCCATTTTTCCGTTGCGGAAGGGGTCCCACGCAAACCCGATGCGCGGCTCAAAGTTGTGAAGCGTGGGGTTCGACGTGAAGATAGGGCCGACACCGGAGCATTTCCCCGGGACAACCACCCCACAGACGGGCAGCACGTCGGACAGGTTGCGGAGGTTGACGATTTTGCCGTTAATTTCCGTCGGCACGGTGGTCATCTCGTAACGCAGCCCTAAATTCACGGTCAGGTTGCTCTTCCAGCGCCAGTCGTCCTGCACATAGGCTCCGAAGATGCTCTGGCGAAAATCGCGGGGTGTAAGCGAGCTGGCGACTCCGCCATTGAAGGAGCTGGCTGTATTTGTCAAAAAATGCTGCAAATCAGCGAAGGCCCAGATTCCATTCGGATCGGTAAGAGCTTTGACTTGCAGCAGCATGCGCTCGGCGGTCCCGCCGAACTTGATGGAATGGGTGCCTTTGCTCCAGAAAGCGTCGTCGTATGCTTGAAATGAATTCCACTTGTAGAAATAGGTGGGGAGTCCGCCCACACCTCCCGGCATGTCGGTAAGTCCCCCAATTCTCAAGTACGCCGCATCCCGGCCGGCAAAAGCGCCCAGAGAGGGATCGCCCGCGGCCGGGTTAACCGCGGTCACGCTGGCATTATTGGCGACGCTTTCGTGGTTGAAGCCAAACCGGGCGGCATTCACGAAGGTAGGTGTAAAGCTGTGAGTCTCCTCCACTGCCACGATCTGTCTCGAGGACAAACTATTGAGACCTACGTTACCGAACGAGTCCGGGGAATTGTACGGAGTCTTGTCATACAGGTAAGTGCCAAAGATAGCGTCCTTCTCAGAAAACTTGTGATCAATGCGGGTGGTGACGAAGTTTTCGTTGACAATTTGCTGGCCGTTGAAAGTGACGTCACAGGCGTCGGTACTGAGAGGACACAGCGGCGAAGTCGCCGGTACGGGGTACAGCGCCAGGTACTTTATTACGGCTGGGTCGGTCGCCTGGTTGCGCGAGCTAATCGATGGCACAGTAAGTCTGTTGGCAATCCCTTTTGATTGCCGGATGCCTTCGTAGTCCGCAAAAAAGAACGTGCGGTTTTTAATGATCGGCCCACCAATCGCACCGCCAAACTGGTTGCGCTTGAAAGACGCCTTCGGAGTTGGCGGAGGATCTTCAAAGTAATTCCGCGCATCAAGGGCACTGTTGCGCAGAAACTCGTATACGCTTCCGTGGAAACCGTTCGTGCCAGAACGTGTAATGGCGTTGACCACGCCTCCAGAGGTCTTGCCGTACTCCGCCGAATAGTTACTCGTGAGAACTGAGAATTCTTGAATGGCGTCCACACCCAGGTTTCCACCGAGGACGCTGCCAGGTGCGCCGTTGGCGTAATCGTTCAGGCTGATGCCGTCGAGGCGATAATTGTTCTGCTGCGGCCGGGCGCCAGAGATGGTCAACTGCTGGCCAAACCCGCGATTGCCGCGATCCGCGCCGGTCGAGAAGCTTGGCTGGGTCTGAATGGTGCTGACGCCGGGCTGCAAGGCCGCCAAGTCCGTCCAACTGCGGCCGTTGAGCGGCAACTCGCGGACGGTGTTCGCTGTTACGACCGCGCTGATGTCCGAGCTGGCGAGTTGTACGGCAGGAGCTTCCGTGGTCACCTCTACGACGGTTTTCGCCGCAGACCCTACTTGCAGAATCAGGTTAAAGACCTGCTGAGCGCCTACGGTAAGGGAGATCCCCTTTCTGGACTCAGTTGTGAATCCACTCGCGGAGACAGTGACTTGATACTCTCCGGGGAGCAAATTCGCAGCAATGTAAAAACCGTCCGAATTCGTCGTAACCGTGGTTGTAATTCCAGTCGCCACATTCGTAATCGCAATTTGTGCCTGAGGCACAAATTTGTCGGAAGGGTCCGTGATGGTACCGGAGAGCGTTCCCCCCGCCACTTGAGCATCGGCTGGAACTGAAAGATAAATACCGCACATCAAAAAAACCGCTGCGATGCGGCAAAACAAATACACTGCAGAAATTCTTCGAGAGAACACCGGATCACCTCCAGATTGGGGTTGAGCCTAGTGCAGAGGGTAAGATTATGCCTTAACGGAGAATTAATTTCTGTTTAGGTGAGGCTTCGAGAGCCGCATCTTGGGGATGAGTAATGGGCAATATGACGGTGAAAGTTGAACCGACTCCCACGGTGCTCTCACACTCAATGGCGCCACCATGGGCGATGGCGATGGCCTGCGCGATGGCCAGACCGAGCCCTCCGCTCTGGGCTTCACCGCTATTCAAAGGCGCGGCCCGGTAGAACCGATCAAAGATGAACGGCAGGTGCTCCGGCGAGATCCCGACGCCTTGATCTTGAAAACGCGCTTGAATCGCGCCGTCTGGAATCTCCAACGTCACGTGGATGCGCGTACCATCGGGAGAATACTTGATCGCGTTGTCGAGAAAAATCAAAAACAATTCGTGCAGGAAGGCCTCGTCTCCAGTACAGGCCAGTTCCTGGTCCAAATCCCGCACGATGGAGATATTCTTCGCGCGCGCGCGCGAGGCAGCTAAGGCGCAAGCTTCTTCGAGAACCTCGTTGATGTAAAGCGGTTCCCGGATCAAATGTAATTGTCCGGCGTCAGCCATCGAGAGAGTGAACAGACCTTCCACGATCCGCGTCAGTTTCTTGAACTCATCGTCGAATACGCAAAGAGTCTGGCAATATTCCTCAGTGCTTCGTGGTCTAGAGAGCAGCAACTCTGTCTCGCCGTGAAGAACCGCGAGTGGAGTGCGCAACTCGTGCGAAGCGTCAGTCACAAATTGGCGCAACTGGAGTACGGCCGAATCAACGCTCTTCAACAGGTGATTAAAGGTTTCCGCCAATCGCCCAAGCTCATCATGAGGGGAAGACACCGGCAGTGGCGTCCAAAATCCTTGCCGGTTGGTGACACGCTTGGCCATCAGCGCGGCATGCACGGTCAGCTCGTTGATGGGCGCAAGGCTTCTCCCGACGTATAGTGCTGATATTCCGGCGGTCAAGAGGAGGCTTAGAGGAAAAAGCAGCAAGGCCACTCGACCAAAGCTGTCGAGCACCCGGTTGGTCCCAAAGGTAGGGATGGCCACGGCAAAAATACGCGCCTGTTTTCCTTGCTGAAAAGGAATGAGCGCGACGCGAACCGTTTCGCCATTGTCCAGGGCAGCAATGCCGAAAGTCGGCCGTGAATCGGCAAGGCTCAGCCCGTCTAGCTTTATAGGCCGCGTGAGATTCTTCGACTGCTGAAGGACGTGGCCATTTTGGTCCAGGAGCTCAAAAAACTCGCCTGGAAGGTCGAGACGGTTTATGTCCTTCGCGTCGGGTTCAGAGACCATATCAGAAACGATGGGGCGCGCAGTCTCAAGCAGCTGACGATTGAGTTGGTTATGGACCGCATGGGCCAGCATGCCCCAGAACGCCAGGTACGACCCGGCGAGAAGTATTCCGACGACGGTGCAGAAAAGCAACATCATCCGAAGACGGAGGGTTCTGACTTTCATGACCCCGGCATCCCCAGGCGGTATCCCACGCCGCGAACCGTATGGATAAGCTTGACTGAACGCTCTTGATCAATCTTCTGGCGAAGCCGATTGATATAAACCTCAACGAGATTTGTTTCGCTGTCGAAGTGGCAATCCCAAACATGTTCCACGATTTCACTGCGGGTAATGAGCTCAGGCGCCCGAAGCAATAGCAGCTCGAGGAGGGCAAACTCTCTGGATGTCAGCGGGATTGTCTCTTTATCGCGCGTGGCGCGGCGGCGGTGACGGTCGAGTATAAGGTCTGCGTAGCGAAGCTTCGCGTTGCTGCTGTGGAAGCCCCGCCGAACCAGCGCCCGCACACGCGCAAGGAGTTCCGCCAAGACGAAGGGTTTGGTGAGATAGTCGTCGGCACCGGCATCCAAGCCTTCGACCCGCTGCTCGACCAAGCCCCGCGCCGTAAGCATCATCACGGGAGACTCAATACCCCGTTGACGCAACTCGCGGCAGACTTCGATCCCGCTCAGGTCGGGCAAACGAACATCGAGAAGAATGGCGTCGTAGGGAACGTCACCTCCCAATTCGAGCGCCTTCTGACCCGATTCCGCCACATCCACGGCGTAGGTATTTTCCCTGAGGGCGCGCGCAATAAAGCTGGCGACCTTCCGTTCATCTTCGACCAATAGGATCCGCATAGCCCCGGTCATTATTCTCTCATAACGAGGCGCTCGGTGGACCGCGTCAAGCCATCTCGGAGCGGAATTCACATTCGGTTCCGAACCATGCGACTTTTCACAGTACTTCGAACACGAGCACCTCAGCGCTTGTGGTGCCATGCTGCGGCACGGCCACAAAGTAGCGCTTCAATTCGGGCACGAGACGCGCTGTCCTTCCCATTGGGCCTGTGGAGACGTTCCCAACCAACTTGTAGCTATCTGGGCCGGACTGCTGATAGATATCGACGGCGCCGTCGCAAGCGGCATAGACGCGTTTATTGGCGGCATCGTAGGTAATGTCATCAACGCCTTTGGTGATCGGAAAGGAGGTAACTTCCTTGCCGGTTTGCGTATCCAGCACCGCGATCTGCCCAGTGCGGCAGGCAACGAACAAGCGATGGTTCGTTTCATCGAGGGCCATGGCAACATTGTTCTTGCATAACGTGACGGGCCAGCTCGCTACGAGTTCACGCTTCTGCCGGTCCACCACAGAAACCTGGTTCTTGGATCTGTTATTCACGTACATTTTCGAGGTGGACTTCTCAAGCGTCATGGCCTCGAGAGTCTCGCCGTCAATCTTCAGGTCGGCCAATTTCTCTCCTGCGGTGGTATCAACGACGCTCAGCATCGAGAATGTCTGATGAACGTCGCCGCCTCCATTGTCAATATAGAGGTATTTTGTCGCCGGATCGTACCCAATGGAATCCGCGTCCTCCAGGAGTTTTACGCTAGACACTAAACCGTACGTTGTACCGTCGAAGATCTTCAGATCTCCTGCGTCGCCGTCGGTAACGTAAATGCGGTTCAGATCCTCTCGATAGAGCACGGCGTGTGGCTTGCCAATTCCATCGATTTTGTGAACCAGTTTCCCTGTCTTCAGATCAAACACAACTACAGCGTGGTAGCCTTCCGGAGTCGCAAACAGCCGCCCGCCCTTCAGGTCAATTCCGAAATGGTCGAAGTTTCCTTTTACTTGGGGAGACAGTTGGAAAGTCTGGACAAGCTTAAGCGGAACAGTTTCCTGACAGCGCAGACCTGTACCGAATAGTGCGAGAATCGTAAATGAAATCAAGAAACGCTTCTTCATTTTCTCTCCCTAAATAATTGATGCCTTGCTCACTTTGGCAGAATGCAGAAGGCTCTTCGGCCGGGCATCCCGGAACGAAGCGACTCTTCACCGCAATTCGGCTCACGCTTCGTGCCGGTACGCAGAGCATAGCCCATCCCCCTCCATGCGAACTTAAACTAACATTAATTTCTATTTAACTGACGAATGACGCCCGGTGAATTTGGCTTGTAAACAGGCATCTTTACCTCATTTGAGGCGCGGCATCTCCGATAAGCGCTGAGAAGGGGCGTTGACTCGAACTGTGCGGCAGCGTAGCATCCGCCCGTCGAAACCAATGGAAAGGGAGAATATGAAGCACGCAAAGTTTTTCATCCTGCTGCTCTTTTTCACTGTGACCGCCAACAGCCGAGCTCAAGAGCCCGCGCCATTGAAATTAGTGGCGACTATTCCGCTGCCAGGACTGCAAGACGGCGATTTTGACCACTTTGCCCCGGATGTCGATGGACACCGGCTGTTCCTGACCGGAGAAGAGAATGGGAAAGTGCTGGTCTTGGATAGCAGCACAAATAAGCTCATCCACACCATGGAAGATGTGAAAGCGCCGCATGCTATTTTCTACCGCAAGGATTTGAAAAAACTGTTCATCGTGGAAGGCGATGCTTCGGCAGTCAAAGTCTATGACAGTGATAGCTATAAACTGCTCGAGGAGATCAAAGTTTCCGTCGATGCTGATTCCATCGCTTACGATCCGGCTACGAACTATTTGTACGTCGTCAACGGAGGGAGAGAGGCACACACGCCGTATTCGCTGATCAGCGTCGTGGATACGAACAGCTCGAAGAAACTGCGCGATATCAAGATCAACTCGAACCATGTCGAGGCGATCGTGCTTGAAAAAGGGGGCCCGCGCATGTTCTGTAACATCACAGGTCAAAACGCAGTAGGCGTGCTCGACCGGAACAAGTCGGCCCTCACGGCTACTTGGCCGCTCCCTGCGGGCGACACGCAAAATGTGGCGATGGCACTGGACGAAGCCAATCATCGCCTCTTTGTGGTCACGCGCAAGCCGGGAAAGCTGATTGTGCTCAACTCGGACAGCGGCAAGGTTATCGCGGATTTGCCGGCCGTAGGTTTTGTTGACGATATGAGTTACGACGCGAAGCAGAAGCGCTTGTACCTCGCGGGCGATCAATTCGTCGATGTTTTCGAACAAAAGGATCCCGACCATTATGCTTTGCTGGCCAAAATTCCCGGAAGTTTTCGCGCCAAGACGGGCATCCTGGTTCCGGAACTCAATCGCTACTATCTCGCCGTCCCGCATCACGAAAAGAAAGACGCTGAAGTGCGCGTCTACGAGGTGCAACCCTAAGGAACGCGGGGATCTATCTCGACGTCAAGTTTATCGGCTGGTGGAAACCACACATAACGACTCGCGGCAGGCATGGGAGTCTGAAGAGCCGCGCGTGTTGCGGGCGAGCGCCGCGTCGCGGCGCTGGATTCGCATCATTCCTGCCGCTCTCGTTGACAAGTCTTGCGCAATGATCTGAATTTGCCGGGCGGCAAAGGATGCAGCCAGAAGTGAATCTGCGGAATATTCGGGTGAAAAATGCGAAGGCGTGACTTCGGAAAAGCATCTCTCGGCGTAATTGCTTCAACCGTGATCGCTGGTCCAGTAAATGGCGCCGGCGTATCGTCAAACGCTGATTTTCCCAAAGCCCCCGGCCTCACGGAATATGTGGGCAAATTTGTCTGGCAGACCAAATACGAGGATATTCCTGGAGAAGTAATCGAGTTGGGGAAAAAGTCGATCCTGGATGGCTTGGGATTGGCGTTAGCGGGTTCCAAGGCGCAGTCAGGAGCTTTGTGCCGTCAGTATCTTGAGACTGTCGGCGTCTGCGATGGAAAATCCACGATCATCGGGTCCGCGCGGAAGTCATCTCCGCGCTTCGCCGCATTTGTGAACGGTGTCTCGATTCACGCGGATGATTTCGACGATACCCAGCTCGCCGTCGCCAAGGACCGCGTCTATGGCTTGCTCGTGCACCCTACTGTGCCCGTGCTTCCTGCGGTCCTCGCACTCGCGGAACGGGGTGGCGTTTCCGGCAAGCAATTGACGCTGGCCTATCATGTGGGCGTCGAGGTGGAGTGCAAGATCGCGGAAGCCATCTCGCCCCGCCACTACCAGGATGGATTTCACTCCACTGGGACGTGCGGGCCATTCGGTTCCGCGGCGGCTTGCGCGAAACTGCTCCACTTCGAAGTGCCGAAAATTCTGAATGCCTTTGGTCTGGTTGCCAGTCAATCTGGCGGCCTTAGAGAAAACTTCGGGACCATGACCAAGCCGTTTCAGGCCGGTCACGCCGCAGAAAGCGGCGTGGTATCAGCGGAACTTGTCGGCCTGGGCTGGACTGCCGCGGAACAGATTTTGGAAGCGGAGCGGGGCTTTTTCCACGCCTTCGGAGGTTCCTACGATCCAGCGGCAATTGTGGATCGTCTCGGAAAGCCTTGGACCTTCTCCACCCCCGGAATCTCGCTGAAGCCCTATCCGTCCGGCTCCCTTGCTCATCCCGCCATGACGGAACTGGCGCGCCTGATCGAAGTCAACAATCTGCGAGCCTCTCAGGTTGAAAAAGTCGATGTCGGCGCGAATCACAACATGACCACCACGCTTCTCCACCATCAGCCAAAGACGGGACTGGAAGCAAAATTCAGCATGGAATTTTGTATCGCCATCCTCCTTCTGGAGCGTAAAGCCGGCTTGGGCGAGTTTTCGGACAAAGTAGTTCAGCGCGCCGATGTTCAGGAGATGATTCGCCGTGTAAACTTTTATGTGGACCCGGAGGCGGAGAGCGCCGGTTTCGATAAAATGACATCTATCTTGAAAATCCATCTAAAGGACGGGCGTGTCATCGCGGGCCGGGCCGAGTTTGGCAAGGGCAGCCCAGCGAACCCGATGACATTTGAAGAAGCGGCGGCCAAATTCAGAGGATGCGCCGAATACGCGGACTGGCCCAGCGTCAAGACCGAGAAAATCATTGCTTTTGTCCGCGCCTTAGATTCGGCCCCGGATGTGAGCGCTCTTTCACCGTTGCTCGCAGCCGAAAAAGGAAAAGGATAAAGTCCCGCGCACATGAAAACTTTCAATATCGCAGTCATCGCCGGAGACGGCATCGGGAAAGAAGTGGTGCCCGAAGGCATGCTCGCGCTGGAAGCGGCGGGACGGCGCTTTGGATTCCAGATGCACTGGCACGCCTTCGATTGGAGTTGCGAAACTTACGTCAAGACCGGAAAGATGATGCCCGCCGACGGCCTGGAGCAACTGCGGCCTTTCGACGCTATCTTCCTCGGCGCCGTTGGCCATCCCGGCGTTCCGGATCACATCTCGCTTTGGGGACTCTTGATCCCCATCCGCCGCAGTTTCCGGCAATACGTAAATTTGCGGCCGGTGCGCCTTTTTGAGGGAATTGAAACTCCGCTAAAGAATTGGAAACCCGGTCAGATTGATTTCTGCATCGTCCGCGAGAATAACGAAGGAGAATATTCAAACATTGGCGGCCGTCTTTACGAAGGCACGGAAGAAGAGATGGCGGTGCAGCAGACGGTTTTCACGCGGCGTGGCGTTGACCGCGTGATGAAATTTGCTTTCGAATTGGCACGCAAGAGAAACAAGCATCTGACGTCCGCCACAAAATCAAACGGGATCATTCATACCATGCCGTTCTGGGACGAACGTTTTCATGAGATGGCGGCTAAATTCCCGGATATCCGCGCGGACCAATACCACATCGATATCCTGACCGCACATTTTGTGCGACACCCGGATTGGTTTGATGTCGTGGTGGGCTCCAACCTTTTCGGGGACATTCTCTCCGACCTGGGTCCAGCCGTAGTCGGATCGATCGGCATCGCTCCCTCCGCGAATCTCAATCCGGAAAGAGAATTTCCATCCATGTTCGAACCCGTTCACGGATCGGCGCCGGACATCGCCGGCCAGGGGATCGCAAATCCCATAGGGCAGATTTGGTCCGGCGCGATGATGTTAAGGCATCTGGGCGCTTCGGAAGCAGCGGATGCCGTCGAGAACGCCATTACGCAGGTTCTGGCTCAAGCGAAAGTCCGTACTCCCGATATCGGAGGCAAGGCCACGACAAAAGAATTGGGAGCAGCGATCGCTACATGCGTGAGCCAGAAGGGGTAGACCATTCGGCCGTATTCCCAATTGACCAGTGCCGAGAAGCTTTGAGCGACCAATAGGATTTAGGCACCGAACTATTCAGGCAGTCGCAGCTTGCGCTGCAATTCATGAAACCGCGGACTGGCACGCAAAGTGTCCAACTGCGGGTCAACTTTCAGGAAAATGATTGCGTTGGAGTGGTCGGCATACGCTCTTTCCAGCCAGTCCAAAGCCTGGTCCTTTTCGCCGAGGCCCGCATAGACAATGGCCACATAGAAAGGCGAAACATATTGTTTCTTCGATTGCTGCATCAATTGGTCCAGTAGATTTCTTGCTTCGGTGGTTCTCCCGGATACAGCATAGGTTCGGGCGAGGGCAGCAAGAACGGGCGGACTGTTCTGCGAAATATCGGCGGCGCGCCGAAGCTCCGTAATCGCCTGGTCATACGCTTTTTTCTGTTCGTACGCCTGACCAAGAACAAGGTGCGGAAGAACAAAGCCCGGATCCATATCGATAGTGTTTCGCAACTGTTCGATGGCTTGGTCATACTCGCGGGCCATATAGAGGCGTGAGCCCAAACTGAAATTCGTACTCGTGGAGAGGGGATCGAGGTCATGCGCGCGATTCATCTCTGCGATACTCTCGGAGGTACGCCCCATACTCATCAAGTAAAGCGAATTTCGCTGATAAGCGGTGGCGTAGCTGGGATTCAATTCCACGGCGCGCCGGAACCCACTGGCGGCCGAGTTCCAATCCCAATCATAGTTGAAGCGCACAGTGGCGAGCGAAGTGTGGGCTTCGGCAAGCGTGTTATCGAGTTCCAGAGACTTGAGGGCTGCGGCGCGAGCCTTCGGAGCCACTTCCGCCGCGGGGACGGTTCCGACGATCACAGAGCCGATGATGCTGTAACAGTCCGCCAAGCCAGCGTAGGCTAGCGCATAGTTTGGATCTTTTTCGATGGCGACCTGGAAATAGTTGATGGCCTTGGTCAGGCCTTCCTGTGATCTTTTGTTCCAGTAATAACGTCCCTTTAGGTAGTTTTCGTAACTCTGCGTGCTGATGGGGCGGGTGGCAGCGAGCCGCACCTGATCCTCGGGTGTCAGTTTGACTCTGATTTCATTCACGATGGCGCTGGTGACATGGCTTTGCAGCGTGAGGATATCGCCGAGCTGGCTCTCGTAAGATTCCGCCCAGAGGTGGCGGTCGGTAGCCACCTGCACGAGCTCCGCGGTGATTCGCACCCGGTCACCCGATCGCAACACCGTGCCTTCCACGACGGCGTCGACATTCAAATCACGCGCAATCTGTGAGAGCGCTTTGTGCGTTCCTTTGTATTCCATGGACGAAGTTCGGGATATGACCCGCAGCGAGCGGATCTTAGCCAGATGCGCGATCAATTCATCGGTCATACCATCCGCGAAGTACGCCTGATCCTTGTCGGCGGAAAGATTCTCGAATGGCAGAACGACGAGAGAGGTGATCTGATCGGGGGGCGTAGTAACAACAGAAGGCTTGCGCAAATAGCGGACAGCAAAGCCACCAGCGAGGACAAGCCCAAGTAAGAATATCGCGGCCAACACAACTTCCTGCCGCGGGAAGCGGCCAACCGCCTTGCCAGCGGTGGCCGGAAGTCCTGGCGAAAGAGGGGAGAGCGTTGGGTCATTTTTCGCAAGGGCGCTTTGAGATGCGCTTACCTCCCCAGTTTCCGGCTGGGCCGTTTCGGTTACGGAGGCGGATTTCTCCTCGACCGGGGCAACAAAGCGGTAGCCACGACGCGGAAGCGTCTCGATGAAGCGCGGGTTTTCGGAGGAATCGTTCAACGCTTCACGGAGGCGCATGACTGCCGTGTTGAGGCTGTGATCAAAGTCGACGAAGGTGTCGCTGGGCCAGAGGCGACGCTGCAGTTCTTCGCGAGTGACCATTTCCCCGCGGTGTTCAAGAAGGATGGCGAGGATCTGACAGGGCTGCTCCTGGAGCTTGATGCGAATACCGTGCTTGCGGAGTTCGCCGGACCGGAGGTCAAACTCGTAAACGCCGAAGCGCATAGAGTTTGCCGGTATGGCGGACTGTTTCATGCTCGTCGTCTGAGGAGATGTAGGTGAGTATAGCCGCGCGTGCTGCGGTCGTCAAAGAGGCCGCCGTGTTACCCACGCCTCTAAGTGGTTCATTTTGTTGAAGACAGTATGTGATAAATAAATGTTTTCGATGTGACGCAATAGGACTTGCAATGCTTGAGGAAGGGCAGCACAGTGCGGCTCAAGCTGGGGGCGTCCGAGTAAATCGGACAAATCTGAGGGCCGAACAAATCGTCGAGGATTTGAGCAAGTGGTGCGTGCCACGAGACGGGATGTCTTCGTGTCCGGACTCTCCGCATGGCAAATCTGGAGGATGAGATGAGCATCGCTGGAAGACCGAGTAGCTTGGCGCTGAGAATCGGCGCGGTCGTGCTTGCGTTCTTGGTTGTGAGCGGAGGGCTTGCTGTTGCCGCCCGGGCCCAGGCGGTGGGAGCCGCGCTGTCAGGTCTGATCACCGACGAACGCGGTGGAGCAGTGCCGGATGCGGCCGTGACTATCAAGAACGTGGGAACGGGCGTAGTTCGAGAGGTGACGACGAACGGGGATGGCTTTTATTCGGCACCGAACTTGTTGCCCGGTAGTTATGACGTGACGGTTACGGCGAAGGGTTTTCAAACGACAGTGCAAAAGGCAGTCACGCTGACTGTCGGGGCGACACAGGCACTCAATCTTGAGATGAGAGTCGGACAACTCAACCAAACTGTTGAGGTCAGTGCCACCCCGCCCTCAGTGCAAACAACATCTTCAACAATTAGTGCGACCGTTGACTCCACCACGGTGCGGGAGTTGCCCCTTAATGGCCGCGATTGGACCTCGCTGGCGGCCCTAGAGCCGGGAGTCACTAGTATCCCCAACCAGGCGGGGACTGGATTTAGCGCGAATAAAGGGAACCGCGGCTTTGGAAATCAGTTGAGCGATGCCGGTCACCGCGCCAATGAGAACAGTTACCGAGTCAACGGTATAAGCATCAACGACTATTCGAATGGTGCACCAGGAGGCGCGACCGGGCTGAACTTGGGTGTTGACGGGATCCAGGAGTTTTCCGTTCTAACTACCAACTATACCGCGGAGTATGGGCACACGTCCGGTGCAGTAATCAACGCCATCACCAAGAGCGGTACGGACGATTTTCACGGAACAGCGTTCTTCTTCGATCGCGACAAAATTTTTGATGCCAAGAATTTCTTTGACCCCGCAGGACCCATTCCTCCCTTCCGGCGCGTTCAGTTTGGCGGGTCCGGGGGAACGGCGATCGTCAGGGGCAAAACTTTTGTCTACGGAAGCTACGAGGGGGTCCGTCAGAACCAGCCTCTCACTAAGCTCATTCACGTGCCAGACGCCGCGACGCGTGCGTCGGCGGTCTCCGCAATCGGGCCCTACCTCGCCCTGTGGCCGGTTGCCCCAGCCAGTGCGCCTGATGTCAACGGGATACAAAGCTTCACGGTCTCGCTCCCAGGCATCGCGAAAGAGAACTACGCGACGGGGAGGGTTGATCAGAGAATATCGGTCAATGACAACCTCTCAGGCAGCTACTTCTGGGATTCAGGCCCGTTCACCCAGCCTGATCCGCTGGGGAACGCCATCCACAGCGTTTTTTCTCGCCGCCAGATGGCCAGCGTGGAGGAGACGCATATTTTCAGCCCGGCTTTCGTCAACACGATTCGAGTGGGCCTGAGCCGAATAAGAGGGGATATTAACTTGCCCGTTTCGGGCGACGCAGTCGCGACCAACGGCGCTCTCGCGGTTGCCCCTGGCGCCGTTGCTACGCCACAAATTAGCGTAACTGGCCTCACAACCGCGATCGGATTGGGTGGCCTCAACCGGTTCTTGCATCGTTGGACTTCGGCCCAGGCGTACGACGACGCTTTCTGGACTCGGGGCACCCACACGATAAAAGTGGGATTTGGCTTTGAGCGCATGCAGTACAACGTGCTGGAAAAGTTGAGTCCTAATGGCAGAATGAACGCGTATACCCTGTCAGCCTTCCTATCGAATATGCCCAAACAGCTCAATGCACTCGCTCCCGGACACAGCAATGAGGTCGCCATCAGGGAGAGCCTTTTTGCCGGGTATATCCAGGACGATTGGCGGGCGCGTTCGAATCTCACGGTGAACATCGGTCTGCGTTATGAATTTACGACGCTGCCAAAGGATGCCAACAACCGAATCCAGGAAATCACCACGCTTACGAATTGCGCCACACCGGGTGTCGCTCCGAGCCCCAACAGTCCGTGTGGGCCAGTTCATGTCGACAGTTTTATCGCCAGCAATCCCACCTCTAAAAACTTCGAACCGCGAATTGGCTTTTCGTGGGATCCCTTGAAGAATGGGAAGACCGCCGTGCGAGGCGGTTTCGGGATCTTTGACGTGCTGCCGCTGCCGTACGAGTTTGGCCTGAATACCGCCGCGACTGCTCCGTTCCAAATCGTGGGCCTGGACAGGCCCGGAGGGACTGCCGCAGCAGGCAGGTGTGCTGCGGATCCCTGTAACGGCGCAACATTGGGTGGCGGCATCGACAACAACGTCGGTTTTGCGCCGAATAGTGTCAGGAATCGTTACATACAGCAAGATCCGAAGCGCGCCGACGTCCTGAACTGGAACCTTAACATCCAGCGTGAGATCGCTCCGACTTGGACAGCCATCGTCGGATACGTCGGGGCTCGCTCCGTGCACCTCTCTGTGGCCGCCGACGACATCAACCTCGTCCCGCCGGTGATGACCTCTGCCGGGATTCTCATTCCTTCTAATACCTATCAGCTCGATCCGAACTGGGCTGGGGCAAACGGAGGAGTAACTCCCGGAACCCCGGGCGGCGCAGGTATTCGCCCTGTCATATTCGATGGCGAGTCGACCTACCACGGGCTTCAAGCACAACTCAAAAAGACCATGAGCCATGGCTTACAAGGCCAGATGTCCTACACGTTCGGCAAATGCAGGGACACGAGCTCAGCCCCTGTTACGGGCGATACCTACGTTAATTCCATCGCCGTGCCGCTTCTGCTTAGCAAGCAGTACAGAATCGGTGCGTGCGACTTTGACGTACGACATGTTTTAGTGGGGACATTCATTTGGGACGTCCCGGGTCCCAAGTCGGGGATAGCGTCTTATGTAGCAGGAGGATGGGAACTCGGCGCCATTGTGACGGCGACTAGCGGCTCGCCCTTTAGCGTGATGTTTGGCGGCGGCGCTGATGTGCTCAAAACCGGCTTCAACGGGGATTTTTCGATGGACTACCCGAACCTAATAGCGGGATGTAACGCAACGCCCGGAGTGACCAGAAATGCGAAAGGGCAGCTCCTCGCCTTCAATCCCAACTGTTTCGCCGCCGCGCCCGCAGTGGTGGGTGGGGTGCTCGTGGGCAACGCGGGGCGCAACAACTTCTATGGACCTGGTCTTACAACCGTTGATTTCTCGGCATTTAAGAACTTTAAGTTCGGCGAGCGGCTCAAGCTGCAGTTCCGCTCCGAGTTTTTCAATATCCTAAATCACCCCAACTTCGCAGCCCCCAATTTCTTGAACGACTCCAACAACTCGTTCGAGACGGGAAACGCAGGGGTAATCGGTTCCACCTCCACTTCTTCGCGGCAGATTCAGCTTGGGCTGAAGCTGGTTTGGTAAACGGAAGGACATCCCATGGGCGGAGGGAAGTCAACCGCCTCGGCGATCCTCCGCCAGATTGGCCCTTTTTGGGCTAGATTTGCCACCGATTCATCCTTGAAGGTGTAGAGACTTATACGGAAATGACGGCTACGATCCGTGTCCGCCTCGGGGCAATGATAAGCGAGCTGTTTCTAGTGAACATGCCGCATGACCGAAGAAGAACTGGGAGAATTCAACTCGATGGGCGGCCGTCTCCGCCGCAGCACAAACGGCCGCGACTGTGAACCATTAGAAACTATGAGCCTCTCCGCAGAACGGAAAGCAAAAATCTGGTCTGTCGTCCGCGTCTCCAGCGGAAATTTCCTGGAGATGTACGATTTCATGGTTTTTGGCTATTACGCGGCGGCCATCGGCAACGCCTTCTTCCCCAGCGGCAACCCTTTCCTATCGCTTATGTTGTCGCTGATGACGTTCGGGGCGGGATTTCTGATGCGGCCCCTCGGCGCCATTGTGCTCGGAGCATACACCGATCACCATGGCCGCCGCGCCGGCCTCATTCTGACCCTGACTCTCATGTCCGTGGGCATCTTTTCGATTGCGTGCACTCCGGGGTACGCGACGATCGGCTTGCTGGCTCCGCTGCTTGTGTTGATCGGCCGGCTCCTGCAGGGGTTTTCGGCGGGCATGGAACTCGGCGGCGTCTCCGTCTATTTATCCGAAATTGCAACGCCGGGACACAAGGGCTTCTACGTGAGCTGGCAATCGGGCAGCCAGCAGGTAGCGGTCATGTTCGCTGCTCTGGTTGGAGTCGTGCTTAGCTCCATCCTTCCGCCAGAAAAAATGACGGCATGGGGATGGCGCGTCCCCCTGCTTCTCGGCTGCGGGATAATTCCGTTTCTGTTCCGGCTCAGGCGCTCGCTTCAGGAGACGGACGAGTTCGTCGCGCGCAAGCACCGTCCGACAACATCAGAGATTTTCCGCTCGCTTACTGCCAACTGGGCGATCGTGCTGGTCGGGATGATGATGGTCACCATGACTACAGTTTCCTTCTACCTGATCACGGCCTACACTCCCACCTTCGGCAACTCGGTGCTTCATCTGGCGAACATTGACACTTTGGTTGTGACTCTCTGCGTCGGGGCGTCCAATCTCTTCTGGCTTCCGGTCATGGGGGCGCTCTCCGACCGGATCGGTCGTCGCCCTTTGCTTCTGGTTTTCACCATCCTCATGCTGGTTACAGCCTACCCCGTGATGCTTTGGCTGGTTCGCGAGCCTACCTTCTCCAGGCTTTTAGCGGTTGAGCTGTGGTTGTCATTCCTTTACGCCAGTTATAACGGCGCCATGGTCGTTTTCCTCACGGAGATCATGCCGGTCGATGTTCGTACTTCGGGATTCTCGCTCGCCTATAGTCTGGCGACGGCTGTCTTTGGCGGTTTTACGCCTGCGATCAGCACCTACCTCATCCACCTAACGGGGAACCGCGCGATTCCGGGATTGTGGTTGTCTTTCGCTGCCGCGTGCGGCCTTGTGGCCGCGATCCTGGCCAGACCTCAGCAAGTCACGAGTGAAATTCGGTGAGGAACAGATTTGCTCCGGCACAGAATCGTTTCCCGCTCCGGTGGACCGAAAGTTTCTCCGGAACGGCAATGTCATCGCCTAGTCCCTCGAAAACACTCTCTTCGCATCGGCCGTTATAACAACTCTGATGCTTGTGCTAGTTGTGCCACTGAATACCACCAACGATTCAAAAAGGTAGCGAACCTCTCTCTGGCTATTCACATAAACGGTGGCCAAAACTGCGGTGCGCAACAAATTCCCTGTCTTGGGGTCGTAAACACTGATTGTTGCAGTCCCTGTACAGTCAGCGTTCACTGTGCTTGTCCCTTTGATTACCTCTTGTGCCGTTTCGCCGAGAGCTATACTTCTGGTCTGCGTACCGGAGATGTTCCCTTCTTTGTCCAAGGTGTATCGACCGACCGCCGCGACAGGAATCGGGGTTGTTGGTGAAAGGAATAGCGTCCCTGTGTATACGTATCCCCACTCTCCCGCTGCTTTTGCCGTCGAGCAGCCCCTGTCATCTTGACCCCACAGTGTCGGCACCAGGCTCATGTGGAGTATGGCGACAAAGATAGTCAGTAGCGATATTCGCATAATGTTGCGTGACATGAGCATCCTCCTTGTTTTGATTTTTCGGGGTTCTACGGGTGAGAATAGAGGTGCTCCCAGTTAGCCCGCTATCCTGTGCTTTCCTGGGAAACTACTGGGCAAGTTGGCGCATATTGTCCTGCCGAGCAAGGTTCAAGTCAACGAGAATCCTGGCTCGTGCGAGTTCTCGTGAGATAAAGTGTCCCAACTCCTCTGTCGCTTGACATCGGTACCGATCGGGGATTTGTAAAGCGCAGTAAATACATCTGCCTGTCTTTCGAGGCAGGAGAACATCAGTGATTCTTGGTGATCACTCGAATGATGATGGGTCACAAAAATGGGGACTTCAGGGTAAAGACGCCCGTAACTTTCAGAAGACAATCAAGCGACAGGTTTCTTCATGTGCTGTTGTAAGCGTTCGAACGTGCCGACGTGACCGCAAGATTTGGTGGCCTCCGGAATCCCGTCCCTTGCAATACCTAAAGGCGCAAGGTCTCTGGCGAGTTGGGTATATATCCTGCTGTACGTGGGATGTGCTTGCGGCCTTCTCAGCCGTTTCGCACACCAGTGAGGAACGGGATGCCTTTCGAAAAGCCCGGCACCTGAAACATAAGGGGTCCGCCCTAATGCTGGTGGGGCTGGCGAGAGTCGAACTCGCGACAAACGGTTTAGGAAACCGTTGCTCTATCCATCTGAGCTACAGCCCCGTGAGCAACAGTTTACTACAGCAAGCGCTGAATACCATTGGTGCACTCTGCGTCGCGTTACGAAGCGATCCTCGTCAGCCGGCAGGTTTGACGTCCTCCATGAGCGCGAAAAAACCTTCGGCAAGTGTGGGGTGGATATAGACGGCGCCCTTCAAAAGTGTGTACGGCTGATTCGCGAGCATGAGGGTGCCGAGGATCTGCACGAGTTCGCCGCCTTCGGATGCGAGGATGGAAGCTCCGAGGATGCGATCGTTGGATGCGTCGATTACAATTTTCATGAGCCCCGCGGTTTCACCGCGCTCGATGGCTCGCGCCACACGTGTCATCGGGCATTTTCCGATTTTTAGTTTAAAGCCTTTGCTGCGGGCTTCTCTCTCGGTTATGCCGATGCCGCCGAGCTGCGGATCGGTGAAGACGCAGTACGGCACGGTCCGATTGTCGGTGGTCAGGTTCTTCCCTTCCACCAAGTTGCCATAGACAATTTGAAAATCGTTATAGGAGATGTGCGTGAAAGCCGGGCCGCCATTGCAGTCGCCGAGGGCCCATACGCCGGGAACGTTCGTCTCGAGGCGGCCATTCACTTTTATATAGCCATTCTTGTCGGTGTCGATGCCTGCCTTATCGAGGCCGAGATCGTCCGTATTTGGACGGCGCCCGGTGGCGATCAAGAGATGCGAGCCAGTGACGCTCGATGAGCCTGCCGTTCGTTCGAAAGACAAAGTGACAGCGCCGTTCTTGTTTTCCACGCGCGTGGTGCGGGCGCTGAGCAGGAGTCGTATTCCTTCGGCTTCGAGCGCCTTCTGCAGCTCGGCGGCAATTTCGGGATCCTCGCCAGAGACAATTTGCTTGCCGGTGTGAAGAACGGTGATGCGGCTGCCGTAGCGGCAAAACATTTGCCCAAATTCCAGGCCGATGTAGCCGCCTCCGAGAATGAGGAGGTGCTCGGGCAGAGTTGTGAGCTGCATGACGGATTCGTTGGTGAGATACGAGATGGTATCCAGGCCGGGTATCGCAGGAATGTTCGGGCGGCCGCCGGTGTCGATGAAAATCTTTTCGCTTTCGAGCAGATCATCGCCAACCTGGAGTCGATGCGGGCCAACAAAACGGGCGTGGCCGCGATGGAGACGAAGCTTGGGGCGCTTGTCGACTTGTTTCTGCTGGCCGCCGCGAAAGCTGAGAACGACTTCGTCTTTTTGGGCAACAATCTTGGCGAGATCAACGCTAACGTTCGCAGCGTTGACACCCCAGCGAGTGGCGTTGCGCGCGTAGTGAGCGACCTGCGCACGATGGACCATCGTCTTGGTGGGCGTGCAACCAACGTTGATGCACGTTCCACCCAGGTCCTTTTCCTCGATAAGCGCCACAGACCATCCCAAATCGGCGAGCCGATGAGCGAGCGGGTTGCCAGCCTGGCCGGAGCCGACGATGATCGCGTCGTATTTCATGGAGATCCTCCGCTGAGGAAGCGCGCCAAAACAATACATTGGATGCCGCAGGAGTATATGAAAATTGAAAGAGTTTCCCACAATGAGGATCTTCGCGGCGCGAAGCTCAGAGGTTCGCCTAACGTGACTGAATCCGCCTGAATGGCGTTAGCCTGCTCAAAAAAAAACTGCTGCAGAGCGCTTCAGAAGTGCGAGAATGCGGGTGGACCATCCGCATTACTCGCATGCTGCGGGGAAACGTCGGCCGCACCGCTGAACATCGCAAAGACTTTCCACGAGGTGACGCGATGGGACAGGCAGTGGACATACACAGGCTGCACTTCGCGTTCACGATTACGTTTCACTACATCTTTCCGCAATTGACGATGGGACTCGCGCTGCTGCTCGTCTACTTGAAGACCAAAGCGCTGCGAGCCGGCGACGAACATTACAACCGTGCGGCACGATTCTGGGCGCGGATCTTCGGGATTAATTTTGCGCTGGGCGTTGTCACCGGCATCCCGATGGAATTTCAGTTCGGGACGAACTGGGCTGCGTTTTCGAAAACCGCGGGCGGCGTCATCGGGCAAGGGTTGGCGATGGAAGGCATGTTCTCCTTCTTTCTCGAATCGAGCTTCCTGGGCTTGTTCTTGTTTGGCGAAAAGAGGCTCGGCCAAATCGGGCACTGGGGAGCGGCATTTCTCGTTTTTCTGGGTTCGTGGCTTTCCGGTTATTTCATCATTGTGACCAACGGGTGGATGCAACACCCGGTCGGTTACCGGCTTGGCGCCAACGGTGCCATCGAGCTCTCCAGCTTCTGGGATCTGGTGGTGAACAAATGGGCGCTTTGGCAGTACGCACACACGATGCTGGGCGCGGTGCAAACCGGCTGCTTCGTCATGGCAGCGGTCGGTGCCTTTTATTTGCTTACGAAGCGCGATGAAACTTACGGCCGCACTTTTGTGCGGGCGGGCGTAATAGTAGGAACGATCGCTGCTGTCTTGCAACTTTTCCCCACCGGCGACATGCAGGGAAAAATGGTCGCAGACCATCAGCAGCCGACGCTTGCGGCGATGGAAGGGCTTTTTGAATCGCAGGAAGGAGCGCCGCTGGCAATCCTCGGACAGCCGGACGTGGAAAAAAGAAAACTCGATAATCCCCTGGAAGTCCCCGATATGCTGAGTTTCCTGACTTACAAACAATGGCGCGCGAACGTCAAGGGCTTATCCGATTTTCCGCAGACGGAATGGCCGGACCAGATTCCTTTGCTTTACTACAGCTATCACGTGATGGTGGGTCTCGGGACCATCTTCATCGCCGTAATGGTTCTGGCTTCGCTGCTACTGTGGCGCGGAAAACTGTATGACTCCCGTTGGATGCTGTGGTCGCTGATGGTGAGTGTGCCGCTGCCGTACATCGCCAACACGGCTGGCTGGATGACTGCCGAACTGGGGCGGCAGCCCTGGCTGATCTATGGATTGATGCGCACCGCTAGCGGTGTCTCTCCGCGCGTGGTCGCGGGCAACGCCTGGTTCACGCTGATTGGCTTTATGGGGATGTACACGGTGCTGGCGATTCTGTGGCTGTTCCTGATTTATCGCGAGGTCGAACTCGGGCCGGACCCAGGCAATCGTCCGACCGGCGAAGATGCGATCGTGCTGGCGGCGGACTAAGGAGAGCGCGATGGGAACGATCTGGTTCTGCCTCGTGGCATTTATGCTGGCGGTGTACGTTTTCCTGGATGGATTTGACCTGGGCGCAGGAGCAATTCACCTTTTTGTGGCAAAAACAGATGAAGAGCGGCGGACAGTTCTGGCGAGCATTGGCCCGGTCTGGGACGGAAACGAAGTTTGGTTGATTGCGGCAGGCGGAACTTTGTACTTCGCCTTCCCCGCTCTCTACGCCAGCGCATTCAGCGGATTTTATCTTCCGCTGATGATTGTTTTGTGGCTTCTGATTCTCCGTGGAGCGTCCATTGAATTCCGCAATCACATCAAGAGCGCCATTTGGGATCCGCTGTGGGATTTTCTCTTCTGGGGATCGAGCTTATTGCTCGCCGTGTTTTTCGGAGCGGCGCTCGGCAACGTAGTGCGCGGCGTGCCGTTGGATTCGAGCGGTTATTTCTTCGAGCCGCTGTGGACCAATTTCCGCCTCGGAGACGAAACTGGCATCCTCGACTGGTACACAATCCTGGTGGGAATCTTAGCCCTGCTCGCGCTCATGATGCACGGTGGACTGTGGGTGCAGATGAAGACCAGTGGCGAAGTCCATGCGCGCGCAGGAAAACTGGCTGGCCGGGCGTGGTGGGGCGTCGTGGCGCTCACGGCACTGGTGACTGCAGTCACGTTCGGCATCCAGCCGCAGCTGAAAGAAAATTTCACGGCCCGGCCGTGGGGATTCCTTTTCCCCCTGCTTGCGGTAGCCGGGCTAGCAGGCGTCATCTTTAAATTGCGAAAGCGCGACGAGCGCAAAGCGTTCTTCGCATCCTGTGCGTACCTGGCGGGCATGCTCACCAGCGTCGTCTTTGGCGTGTATCCGATGGTCTTGCCCGCGCGGAATCCGGTCTATTCCTTGACCGTGACGACGGCCAAAGCAGGCGCTTATGGACTGAAGGTCGGGCTGGTATGGTGGGTCCTCGGAATGATCCTGGCCGCCGGCTACTCTACGTTTGTCTACCGCTCTTTCGCCGGCAAAGTAGTGGTCGATAAAGACTCGCATGGCTACGGCGATTGATGCAGGGCTCTCCTGAACGCCGGGCGACGATCTAGGGAGCATTCTTGAACAAGAACTATCTCAGGTGTATCTTAGAACTTGATGCGACTTAAGCTGCTAATTGCGGTTCTGGCGCTGACGCTGTCGGGGGCCAACGCCGGTGTCGCCTCGATGTGCGCAGCTTATTGCATGTCAACTGGATCTGTTGGAAGTGCCGCAGTCCATCATCGCCAGATGGACTCGCAGCCTAGCCCAACGGGCATTAGCCATCATAATCACACTCGTCATCACGATGCCGATTGCGCGGAGTGTCCGCCCACATCAGGGAACAACCTGAGCCCGAAGGCCGATTGCTCCAGCTTGGTTCAAATCCAGGCGCTCAAGGAAGGCTCCTTCTCTTTTGATGCGCCGAGCGGAGTCGCTCATGTCGCTGTTGCCGACACGCCTGCCGACGCCCTCGGATTAGCCGGTAGTGGCGAGCGCTCTTTGCTCTTAGACGCTTCCCAAACGGTCAGAAGTTTCAACACTCCTCCGGTTCCCCTGCGTATCTAGAAAACCCTCTAACTTAGTCAGTGCGCTTGTTCGAAGACGGGGCGTTTGTGTACTTCCGTCTGCATTCGCTGCTCGTCATATCCGATCCATTTTTGGAAATTCAGTCATTCGACCTTGAAAGGAAAAAACATGAGTAGCAGACGAGGGTTTTTGCAGAATATTCTCGCGGGAGCAGGATTTTTCGCTTCCGCGAAAGTGCTTTCCGCCCAAGAGATGCAAATGTCCGGGGAAATGCCCGGAACGAATAGGAAAGGCAAGAAAGGGTCTATCCAGGACCACGGCGCTCCCGTTCTAGTCGAGACGCCCGATGTGCCCAACCTTCCGTTTCGCATGGATGGCAACGTCAAGGAATTTCATCTCATCGCCGAGCCGGTGAAGCAGGAAATCGTTCCCGGCCGAGTCGTTGATCTCTGGGGCTACAACGGCAGCGCTCCAGGGCCAACCATTCAAGTTACCAGGGGTGATCGTGTCCGCATCATTGTGGATAACCACCTTCCCGAAGCAACCTCGATGCACTGGCATGGTTTCGAGATTCCCGTAGAGATGGATGGCGCACCGGGTTCAAGTCAAGACCTGATCGCACCCGGTGGAAGATTCGTCTACGAGTTCACGCTCAACCAGGAAGGCACCTACTTCTACCACTCGCACATGGCGATGCAGGAAATGATGGGAATGATCGGTGCTTTCGTGATGCATCCAAAGGATAGCTACAAACCGCGCGTCGACAAAGACTTCGTGATCATTCTCCAGGAGTACGCCATCTTGCCCAATATCACCGTTCCCAACTCCATGAATATGGAGTTCAACTGGCTCGCGTTCAACGGCAAAGCGGGACCAGCGACGACTCCCCTGATCGTGCGGCACGGTGAACGCGTACGGATTCGCCTGATCAACCTCGGCATGGACCACCACCCGATCCATCTCCATGGCCACCAATTCGTGGTCACGGGAACGGAGGGAGGCCGCCAGCCCGAAGCGACCTGGGGACCGGGAAACACCGTGCTCGTGGGTGTGGCGCAATCACGCGACGTCGAGTTTGTCGCAAACAATCCCGGCGACTGGATGCTGCACTGCCATCTTCCTCACCACATGATGAACCAGATGTCCTCGATGGTTGGCCCGATGTCACGCCGAAATGGAATGCCTGCCGGTCTCGACATGGAGCGAGGCATGGGAATGCTGCGACAAGGAAGCGCGACGTCTCAGGAAAACGGTCCGAGCCTAGGTCGCGGACTGGGCGTCGGTTCGACAGCGGAGCAAACCATGTCGAATTCTCCGCTGAAAGCCGGGAATCCGATGCAGCGCCAAGACATGCCCGAAATGCAACAGCAAGGGATGCAGATGGGCAAGCCCGAGGTCAGCAAGGATGCGAATTCCGTGCCGGGCTTTCCCCAGGATGCCTTCATGGAAGGTCCCATGATGGCGATGGACAAGATGGTCGACAAACCTGAAAACTTCGGCCTGCGTCCCGGCTGGAGCGGCTTCATGGCCGGAATGATGACGTTCGTCCGGGTCCTGCCTCAAGACAAGTACGACTACATCATGGAGCTTCGAAAAAAGCAGGAACGCAATAAACCAATGAGGATGGACATGCCCGGAATGGGGCACAAACATGAATAACATGACTACGCCCGTGAAATTTATGGATGTGAGGGTCGAAACAATGTCGCCACTCCGTTGTGTAATCCGATTCGTATTCGGCTTTTCCTGGGCTTTGATCCTGGTCACCTCGCCGGGCCGGGCGCAAACTCCAGCTTCCGAGCAGAAGACGATCACACTTGAAGAACTGCAACAGATGGCCTTGCAGAACAACCCGACGTTCGCGCAGGCGGCCGCCAACATCCGAGCGGCGGAAGGCAGGAAGAAGCAGTCGGGAACCTACCCAAACCCAAGCGTGGGCTACCAGGGCGAACAGATCCGAGGCGGGTCGTTTCACGGGGGCGAGCAAGGCTTTTTCCTTCAACAGG